>Ga0137366_10002251_pt1 | contig 14713 bp, 15 predicted proteins | sample SagtaG_8_FD_104938 | JGI IMG/M metagenome (GOLD analysis project Ga0137366, IMG submission 104938) | Vadose zone soil microbial communities from Sagehorn Ranch, Mendocino, California, USA - Sage1_L_60_16 metaG | ecosystem: Environmental > Terrestrial > Soil > Vadose zone | place: USA... | reverse complement strand
TCACCGGCCGGCGTGAGCGCTTCTCGACAATTCGCACGCCGGGCGGGCTGAACGGCTTCATGCTGCGCACGGAGAGCCCGCACGATTGCTACGGCGCCGGACACGCGGGCACGGCGCTCTCCGCCGCGCTGGGCATGGCCGCCGCGCGCGACAAGCTGGGAGGCAAGGAGCACGTTGTGGCGCTGGCTGGCGATGCGGCCTTCACCTGCGGCATCACCTTCGAGGCGCTCAACAACATCGATTCCCACACCAAGCGGCTGATCATCGTGCTCAACGACAACGAGTGGTCGATCGACAAGAACGTGGGCGCGATTGCGAGCTACTTCAATAAAATCGCGACCTCTCCGCAGTATCACCGGCTGCACGAGCGGGCCGCCAAGTTGGTGGAAAAGTACGGCGGCAAGTCCGCCAAGGAGGTCGCGCGGCGTGCCGAAGAGGCAGCGAAGGGCATGCTGTTCCCGTCGGTGCTCTTCGAGGAGTTCGGGCTCAAGTATTACGGGCCGGTGGACGGGCACGATATCGGCGAGCTGATTCGTACCTTCCAGTTCCTGAAGACCGTGGACCGGCCGGTGGTGCTGCACGCGCTCACACAGAAGGGCCGCGGCTTCGAGCCCGCCGAGGAGAAGCAGAAGAAGTTCCACGGGCTCGGGCCTTACGATCCCGAGACGGGCGAGACCAAGCCGCTGGGCCAGCGCACCTACTCGGAGGTCTTCGCCGATTCCCTGGCCGCGCTCGCCACCAACAATCCTCGCGTTGTGGCGATTACGGCAGCGATGCCCAACGGCACGGCGCTCGACCGTTTCCGCGCGGTGCATCCGGACAAATATTTTGATGTGGGCATCGCCGAAGAACACGCCGTCCTGTTTGCCGCGGGCATGGCGACGAAGGGATTTAAGCCGTTTTGCGCGATCTACTCCACCTTCCTGCAGCGCGCGTTCGACCCGGTGGTGCACGACGTCTGCCTGCAGAACCTGCCGGTGGTCTTCTGCATGGACCGCGGCGGGCTGAGCGGAGATGACGGGCCCACGCATCATGGCCTCTTCGACATCAGCTACCTGCGCGGCATTCCCAACATCGTGCACATGAATCCCAAGGACGAAGACGAACTGGCCGACATGCTTTACACGGCAATGCTGCATCCGGGACCTGCGGCGGTGCGCTATCCGCGCGGCACTGGGCCGGGAGCGAAGATGAAGCCGCAGCCCGAAGCGCTCCCGATCGGAAAGGCCGAACTGCTCGAGCACAGCGGCCAGGATCGGGTCGCGATCTTCTCGCTGGGCAACATGCTGCCCGTGGCGCGCGAGATCGCGACGACGCTCGCCGCCGAGGGTGTGCCGGCGGCGGTGATCAATGCGCGCTTTGCCAAGCCGCTCGACGTGGAGATGATCGAGCAGTATGGGCGCAGCGCCGAGATCATTCTGACCCTGGAGGACCACGCGCTGGCTGGAGGCTTCGGCAGCGCGGTGCTGGAGGAGCTGAACCGTCTGGTTTTGAGCACCCCGCTGGTGCGCATCGGCTGGCCCGACCAGTTCATCGAACACGGCAAGCCCGAAGAGCTGCGCAAGAAGTACGGCCTCACTGCAGAGGCAGCGCTGGCGCGGCTGCGACAGCACCTGGGGATTGCGGTGTAGTTACAACCGTTTCTTGGCGCTCGAGCGTGAGGACCCAGGTGCGGGATTTGTTGCGGGCTGAGCAAAGCCGCGGGTAAGCGCTGAGGACGCTTTGTCAAAAAACCTGCACACGTCTTCGGTGTCGGTGAAAGGCAGACGGCCGGTGATGGCGAGCTTCGCCGTGCCCTGAACGAGTCCCAGGTATGTCAGTCCCAAAAACCTGATGTCGTCCTGCGGAAGCACTCCCGCAGCCTGGCACTCCCCGATATATCGCAGCAGGGTGCCGAATGTGCGCTCGCCGGCTGCGCGGGCCTCGGGATACTCGTAGCGCTGAGGAGTATCGAAGATGACCTTGAAGTGCTCCGGATAGCGCAACGCAAACTGCAGAAAACCGAAGCCGCAGTGCAGAAAGCGATCCGACGGAGTCGTGGCGGACTCGGCGGCCGTTACCATCGACTGCGTTAAACGTTCGTAGCCCTCGACGGCGACCGCCGCCAGCAGCTCGCCCCTGTCCCGGAAGTGCCGGTAGGGGGCGTTGTGCGAAACCCCTGCGCGCCGCGCCACCTCGCGCAGCGTGAACGCCTCGGCCCCCTTCGTCCGGACCAGCTCCAGAGCGGCATCCAGCAGGGCACGCTTGAGATCTCCGTGGTGATACGGCCGCTTGGGCTTCATAGGTTCCTTATAGCAGATCAGAGCGAAGCATAGGCGGGTGCTCCCCGGCGATGTGTGCAGATCCGGACTGCGACATTGGAAGTCCCAAACCCATTGAAACACTCTCCGCGGCCGCGCATCGTGCATAACAGGAGCGGAGCATGACTGTAGGATTCGCAGGAAGACATGGCGCCCACAGACCTATGCCGGCCAGCGCTGGACCGGGGAGCTGCTTCGGCCGCGCCGGGGGGAAAATTTTTCGCCCCCATGTTGACATTAGCAACTTCCAGCGCAATACTGCATCACATAAATGTTGACGGTAGCAACATTGACAAAAAAAGGAGTTCACAATGAAAAGCCAACCAGCATGGATCGCAACTTTCACCTTGATTCTCTTCGCCCTGTTCGCGGCGCTGCCGGCGGCCGCACAGGCCAGAAGCGGAAGCCTGCTGCCCGATGAGCCGCACTCCGGGATCTCCGGCACCTTGTCCAGTTGGGACACATCTCCGACGGGCGTCTACAAAGAGTCCGGCAATGCGCTCGGCTCGCCCTTCCCCATGGCGGCCAATCCGGCCCTAAAGACCGGAAGTAGCCTGCTGCCCGCGCAGGAAGAGGTCCCTGCATCGATGTCTACAAATCTCTCCCGCTCGGAGAACGGGTACGAACTCGGCTCCCCGTTCCCGATGGCCGCCGATCCGGCGATTCGCGAGGGGCACAACAAGCTGGAAAGCGTCGATGAGGGCAGCGACTTCAGCAGAGGTTCCGTCTTCGCCGACACCGCATCGCCGTTCCCCACAGCCGGCGCTCCGGCCCGAAGGAATGCATGGTAAACGCACGGCTACGCGAAAGAAGAACCGGGCTGCCATGGCAGCCCGGTGTAATTTATGCGGCCAACTTCCAAGCGGCCCCGTGCCGTTTGCGTTTCATAATTTCAAAGCGAAGCTCTGTCGCTTATTTGTGGTCGAGCAGTCCGCTCGATGCGGCGGCGTCGCGGCGAGCGGTGCGACCGGCGCGAGCGGCGTGTGCGGCCGTGAATTCGGGGCCGTACTTTTCCAGCAGGACAGGGACCAGCGCGCCTTCGGCTTCCTTTACGAAAATGAGCTGGCCCTGTTCATCGAGATCGATGCGGATGCTGTCTCCGCGCTTGATCTGCCCGGTGGCCACCAGATTGGCAAGCGGGAAGACAAGGTGCTTTTCGATCGCGCGCTTCAGGTGGCGCGCGCCGTAACGCGCATTCGTCCCCTCCTCCAGCAGCATCGTCTTGACCCTGTCCGTGCAACTGAAGACGAACTGGTTGCTGCCGGCCGCCTGCAGAATTCGCTGCTGCACCATGCCGAGCTCGATCTCCAGGATTTTCTGCAGGTGCTCGGGGCGCAGGGTCTTGAAGACCACAATCTTGTCGATGCGGTTCATGAACTCGGGGGAGAACTTGCGGCGCGCGGCATCGGTCGCGGTGCGGTTCAACTTGTTGTCGGTCTTGTTGTCGAAGACAGTCCGCGGCTGCGCGAACCCCATGCCGCCGCTGAGCAGCTCACTCATCTCTCCGGCGCCCACGTTGGAGGTGAGCACGATCAGGCACTGGGAGAGATCGACGCGGCGGTTGTCGCCCAGAGTCAGCGTGGCCTTGTCGAGAATTCCCAGCAGAAGCTGCCAGAGCGCATCGCTGGCTTTTTCAATCTCGTCGAAGAGCAGCAGGGACAGCTTAATCTTGTCGGTGTGCCACTGGTTGAGGGCCTCCTGCGTGAGGAGCGGGTGGGTCTCGCGGTGTCCCAGATAGCCTGGGGGAGCGCCGATGAGTTTTGCAATCTCATGCGAGTGTTGGAACTCGGCGCAGTCGATCTTCACCACCGCCCGCGAGTCGCCGAACAGCGCCTCGGCCATCGCTTCCACCACCCGGGTTTTACCCGTGCCCGTGGGGCCGAGAAAGAGGAGATTTCCAACCGGCCGGCCCGGCGCGTTCAAGCCTGCCAGAAACATCTGGTAAATCTCGGTGACTTTCTCTATCGCATCGTCCTGGCCCACAATTCTGCGCCGCAGCGCTGTGTCGAAATCCTGAGCGTCGCCGGAACGCCGGGACGGATCAAGCATCGCGTTCAATCCGGTTCTCATAGTTCTTGCACTGTTACCCGCTTGCTTCACAGCCTCCTACCCGAGGGCGAGTCGCCCGACTCTTGAGATGAATCAGCTGCAATGCGGAAATCCACCCCGGCAAGCCAACCACTTTGCCGGGGCTTCTGTTCGCCTCCGAGAATGGCTGATTCATTCTCTAACCCTCCATCCATGCCCGTTAGATGCAGACGCGAGAAAAAGGAATTACCGCGAGCTCACGTCCGGAGGTGCTATTCCCGTTCTGCAGCAGCGGAGTCGCCAACGCGCCTGCAGTTCCACCCCACCAAGCCAACAGCGGCTGGGGAACCCCGGGCTTTGGCGTGCTGCGGCGGAGACAGGTATCTAAAGAGATATTCACACGGACTCAGGTAACCTCGCGCGCAGCAGAATCGCGTGCTACTATCCGCTCATCTGAGTCTCTGGATGAACGCACATGTCTCGTAAGTCGCTCTCGATTACAGCCTCTGTTTTCGCTGCCGTCATCGTTTTGCTGGCAACCTTTTCCGCGATTGCAATGCACTCCAACGAACACACGCCCAGTCCGGCGGCTGCAGCAAGTGCCACGCGCACTGCGGAGCTCCGGCCGGCGGCTGCTTCTTTGGTGCAACAAAATTCGGGGCAACCCGCTTCGGACAACGCCGGCAAGCCAACTGCAGACTCTCACCCCAGCACGCCAATAGCGGGCGTGCCGGAGACCCCAGACTCGCTGGGGACCCCGCAGCCGGTGCGCACAGCGCCTCCGGGCGCCACGCTCCACGCGGTAGCCAAGGGAGAGAGCCTGCCGGGAATCGTGCATCGCTACCTCCCGCTGACGCACTTTATGACCGGCAGCGAGTTGGAAGCGGCGATACGTGGGGCCAATCCCGGCGTCAAAGGCATCTCACCGACGGGGATCTGGCCCAAGTCCGGTTCGGAGTTGGTCATCCCGTCCTACCAGCAAGAGTGGACGGAGCGGCCGAGAACTGTGGCGAGGGACTTCGAGGTTCGCGCAATCTATCTGACCGGGACCATGGCGGGCAGCGCCCGCGGGCTGGAGATCATCCGCAAGTGGCGCGAGGCGGGCGGCAACAGCGTGGTCTTTGATATTAAGGATTCCGACGGCTCGGTGAGCGTCCCAAGCGGACTGCCTCTTGCTCCCCAGCAGAAGAGCTACCCCATCCGTAACCTGCCGAAGTTCACCGCCTACCTGCACAGCCAGGGGCTGCATGCCATCGCGCGCATTGCGATCTTCCGCGACGAGGCGCTGGTTGCCGCTCATCCCGAGCTTGCCGTGCAGTCGCGCAGCCACGGAGGCGCCTGGCGCGAAAACGGCAAGCTGGTCTGGACCGACTCCTCCAACCCGAAGGTCTGGGAGTACAACATCGCCCTGGCGAAGTTTGCGGCCGAGCGTGGGGCCGATGAGATCCAGTTCGACTACGTCCGCTTCCCCGCCGAAGGCGACCAGAAGGACGCGAAGTTCGGCTTTGAAACCACCCATCCCGACTGGAAGCGTCCTGACGCGATCACCGCCTTCCTGAAGCAGGCGCAAGCCGAACTGAAGCCCAAGGGCGTGCTGTTTTCGCTCGACGTCTTCGGCGTCATGGCCTGGCAGCGCCCCATCGATCTGTCGCACACCGGGCAGGACATCGCGCAGATGGCCCGCTATTGCGATGTGCTGTCGCCAATGATCTATCCCTCGCACTTCTTCGGTATGGACGGCTACACCATGCCGGGCGATGCGCCTGAGCACTTTATCGGCGAGTCGATGGACCGCTTCCAGAAGGTGACGGCGGGCAGCGGCGTGGTGCTGCGTCCCTGGCTGCAGGCCTTTGGATGGAAGACCAAGACCTACTCGCCGGAGTACATCCGCGTTCAGGTGGGCACGGCGCGAGCCAAGGGCGGAAACGGCTTCCTCTTCTGGAACGCCAACAACGACTACAGCAAGCCGTACTCGGCGATGCCGCAAATGCGGCAGGAGCAGGCGAAATACTTCCGTGGGGATGCGGTGAAAGCCGCGGCGGCAAAGACCGCGGTGGCGAACTAAGAAGATTAACAGCCCCACTCAAGCAAACGAAGCTTGAGTGGGCCACTGCCCCGACCTGAACCGACGAAGGTTAGGACGGGGCGCCCTCCGGATTTCCTCCGCGCTCTGGCATTTCCTCCACCCCCTACAGCATTCTGCTTCCTGTGCCGAGTAATTTTGCAGCGGGAGCGCGGCGGTCCACATCTGCTATCCAGCCCCAGCAAGCCAACCGCAGGCTCGCTGGGGAGCCCGCTGGGCATATAATTTGGCTCTGCCCTGGCAGGTCAACAACAGGCTGCCAGGGCCGCATAGGTGCCATGTCTCGCGATTTCAGTGCTCCCCAATACGCCCTGGTTACCTATGTCCGAAATGAGCTAGGCGGGTTTGTCGAAGGCCTGCGCCGCGAACTCCATCCCGCACACGCCCACCTTCCCACTCATCTGACGGTGCTTCCGCCACGTCCGCTGCAGAACGGGTCGGAGCAGGACGCCGTCAAGATGCTGCACGATCTGGCGGCCAAGGTTTCGCCCTTCTTCGTGGACCTCGACAAGGTCGAGAGCTTTCTGCCCAGCACGCCCACGGTCTTCATCCGGGTCAGTTGGGCGGGGTACCGCATCCGCGAGCTGCACGACCTGCTCAACCGCGTGCCGCTGGAGTATCAGGAACCGCTCCCCTACATGCCGCACGTCACTGTGGCCAAGCTGGACGACAACGAGCGCGCCGCCGAGGTGCTGCGCGTCAGCCGGGTGCGCTGGGAGAATTACCGCGGATCGCACCGCATCGAGGTCGAACGCCTGACCTTTGTCCGCGGCGGCGGGCACAACTGGACCGATCTGGCCGAAGTCACCCTATCCGGCCCCCCGTCGCTAACGGTGGATAGGACCCACACCCACCCAATCTAGCGCGGCAAAATGCAGGGGCCGGCGGCTCAAAACCGTGAAACACCGGCAATCCGCCCCAGCACGCCAACAGAAGGCGCGCTGGGGACCCCGGGGCCGGTGCTCCGCCGTCAGTTGCTAATCCTCGCTTCAGTCCGCACACCAGCGGGACATGACCGTCCTACATCTTGTCATTCCCAGCGGGCCAAAGCTTAATAAGGATGGCGGAGCGGCGCCGGAATTCGGTATGCCGCTCAATTTCTCCCGACCGATTACACTGTCGCGCCGATCGTAATGAGAGCGGCAGGTGCCGGGACCCCCAACAAGCCCGTTGGGGTGGGAATGAGGACAACATGCAGATCGTCGTTTATGGCGCTGGATATCTCGGAACGGTTCTCTCCGCCTGCCTGGCGGATTTTGGCACCCCGGTTGTTTGCTGCGACCCGCTGGAGCATAAGGTCCTGCAACTGGCGCAGGGACAGATCGCCTTCTATGAAAAGAACCTGGATGAGATCATCCGCCGCAATACCCGGGCGGGAAGACTGACCTACTCGAGCGAGATCGAGAGCCAGGTGGGGCGCTCGCAGGTGATCTATATGGCGCAGGACAGCGCCGAGCAGACCGAAGAAGTCGCGCTGCGGCTGGCCAAGGCCGCCCTCCCCGGCAGCGTGCTGCTGATCTGCACTCCCACGCCGGTGGGCACCGTTTCGCGGATCGCCTGTAAGATCCAGGCGCTGAACTGCGACGTCGCGGTCGTGGCACATCCGCTTTCGCTCACGGAAGGCTGCGCCGTGGAGGACTTCAACTGGCCAGACCGGCTGCTCTTCGGCACACGCAGCCTGCGGGCCGTCTCCACCCTGAAGCTGATCTATCGCCCGCTGGTGATGCGCGGCACGCCGGTCATCGTGACCAGTCCCGAAACTGCTGAGCTGGTGCGCGAGGCAGCCACCGCGTTCCTGGTCACCAAAATTTCCTTCATCAATGAGATGGCAGCGCTCTGCGAGCAGGTCAACGCCGATACGCTGGACCTCTCGCTGGCCCTTGGACTGGACAAGCGCATTGCCCCGCGCTGCCTCCAGGCCGGCGTGGGCCTGGGCGGCAACTTTGTGGAGAGCGACCTGAGCAGCCTCAATTCGCTGGCACAACGCAAAGGGGTTGAGCTGCGCATGGTCGCCGCGGCCCAGTACGTGAGCCAGCAGCACGCCGAGCGCACCATGCGCAAGATCGCCGAGGTGCTGCCCTCGCTGCAAGGCCGCCAGGTCGGACTGCTTGGGCTGGCCGTGAAACCCCACACCAGCTCGGTAGCCGGCTCGGCCTCCGTGGCGCTGGCCCGCCAGCTTGCAGGCTGCGGCGCGCTGGTGCGCGCCTATGACCCGTTCGCCATGCCGCACGCTGGGCGCGAGCTGGAAGACATTCTCTCCCTGTGCGATTCGCCCTACAAGGCAGCCGAGGGAGTCGAGGCGCTGATTGTGGCCACCGGATGGCCGGAGTTCCGCACCCTGGACTTTGTGCGCATGAAGGGCCTTCTGCGCCGCCCGCTGATCGTCGACACTAAGAACCTGCTCGACTGCGACCGGCTGCGCGGCCTGGGCTATGAGTACATGGGGATTGGAAGAGCGCAGGCGTAGTAGCCGAATAGTAGTAGCGGATGGAAGTAGCGAATTTCTGGTAGGCGGGCCATTCAACCGCGGCAGACTCTCTCGCTGATGTCCTGGCCCGGAGCAAACAAACTCCGGGCCGTTTTTGTGCCACCGTTTTTGTGCCATCCATCGAGCTGTAATTCCTCTGCTATAATCAAGCTCGTTTCATCCACCCAGCACGCCAGCAACGGGCGCGCCTGGGATCCCGGTGTGGTGGGTATAGTTCAATGGTGGAACGTCGGACTGTGGCTCCGGATGATGTGGGTTCGAGTCCCACTACCCACCCCAACAAATCTTAATTTTCATGGCCTTGCTCCACCCCGGCACGCCGAGAGCCGGCGCGCTGGGGACCCTGCAGAGCAGGCCTTCTGTTTACCTCGCCAGCGGCCTCTCTGTTTACCGATTTATCACCCAGAATTGTTTACCGATTCTTACCTGGTTCGTCTAAAAAAATTGGTAATTCTTACCGAAACTCGGCGGCTCCCGCCGGGTTAGACTTAGGCCGAAACACCTCTAACCGGCTTCGCAGAGAAGCATTGGTCAGAATCTTGCAGCGGAGTGGTTCCATGAAGTCGAAGCACGCCAGTTCCGATTCTGAGCGGCGGCCCGTGAACTTAGTCGAACTGCTATCCCAGAGATACCGGCTTGCGGCCAGCGAGCTTGACCCCGCTCTTGTACCCCAGCAAGCCAAATTCCGGCTTGCGGAGGACACCGGCAACCAGAGGCAGGTGATGACGCTGCTGGTGCATTATGCATTGATGTTGCGTCAAGAAGCGGCTGTCGCGAGGACCGAGAGCGTCCAGGCGCGGCTGGCGCGGCAGTCCGACGCCGTCGGGCGGATCTCGCGCAGCTTTGCCGGCCTGGCGCGGACCGAGGAGGCGCTGGAGCAGTGGCCCTTGCAACAAGATTTTTCGGGAATTCTTCCAAAAAGATACGCTTCGGCAAAGACAAGCCTAGCGCCGCAGGTGCACAATAACTGTCCCGGAGAACGGGGTGAAGGCGCCAAAAGGCCGCAACCAGCTCACATCCTAGCTTCTGTTCTAAGGAGAACAGCATGAATCGGTCCGTGGCTGCGGATCGTGATTTCAGTGCTCTCGATGAGAGCCGCAGCACAAACAAAGCGGCAGTGCCGTTGGGCGATCGCTCCGCCCCGCCGCGCGCGGAGACCGCCACAACACGAGCGCAAGGCTCTGAGGCGATTCAGCGTGACGCGCATCTTGCAAGGCTTGTCCGCGATGCGCGAGTTGGTGAACCAGCCGCAGGGCAAGAGAATGAAGCTTCAGGGCAACAGAGAGACGCACACATCGCCGGCGGAGTTGAAACCAATGCTCGGCAGCACGGGGAGAATTCGATCTCCGCAGAGTTGAATGAGATCCGCACCCGTGCATACAATGCGCTGGATCTGAACCGCAATTACCGGCAAATTTCCATCCTGCTGATACACCGCGCCATCCAGCTTGTAGAGGAATCTCAGTTGCTTTTGAAACAGAGCATGGAGTTTCACAGTTCGATCTGGGCCAGTTCCCGGCAGGCGGTCGCAAAGAGCCTTGCCCTGCAGTCGCGCGGCAGGAAGCAGGATTCGAACGAACCGTACTAAGTTCGCTCCCAATGGTGTGGGGGTAACAATGGATCTCGACGCTTGTTTGATTCGCGGCTTCGCCGCGATTGACAGTAGCCGCAACAAACAGCAAGCAACGGTGCTGTTGAACTATCGTTGCCGCAAGCTGCTTGCGCAGGCAAAGTTTTCCCGAAAGCTGAACCAACGGAGCCGCGTGGCGATAAGACAAGGGTGCGCCACACTGGTGAGCAGCAGCTTCACCGTGATGGCGCGGACCGGCGATATCCTGGAGCGCTGGGGCCCGGCGGTGCAACTCACCACCGACATCGGCTCACGGCCGTCGCAGCGCAGTGAAGCGAAAATCGAATCTCAAATCAGCGCCTCGGTAGCGGCGTAAAGTGCAGCAGCCAGGCAAGGCAGCCGACTACGCCGGCAAAATAGAGCTGTACGCTTAGCGAGCCCTGCGCAGGAGGCTCCTTCCGGTACAACTGCCATCCGAAGCCCGCGGCCAGCAACAGCAGCACCCCATCTCCACTCCACCAAAACAGCAGAGCGCTCAGCGCAAGCAGGCTGATGCGCCCCATTGTATCGAGCGGGCGCACGGCCGAGGCGCCATCCAGCATCCAGACGGGGATCAGGTTGAGCAGGTTGAGCCAGGCGCCGGTGTGGGCCAGCGCTGCCCACAAAGGATTGCCCGTGCGCCAGTAGACGATAGCTGCCAGCCCCGCAGCAAGCAGTCCGGCGGCCGGCCCGGCCAGCGAGATCAGCGCGCGCGTCTCGGTGGTGACTCCCAGCCCCTGCCATTTGACGTAGGCTCCCAGGCCGGGGAGGAAGACTGGCATGTCGGCGGGGAGGCCCCGGCGCTTGACCTCCACGTAGTGCCCCATCTCGTGGAGCAGAATCATTAGGGCAAAGCCGATGCCGAACCAAGCCCCGAAGAGCGCCCAATACATTCCGATGAAGGCAGCGAAGCTGAAGAGGAATTTGAGCTTGAAGACCGCAAAGACGAGGCTCTTGAATTTGACCGCGACGATCGCCAGCGGAGCCAGCGGTCCCAGGCGCTTGGCCCAGGGATGCTGCGGTTTTTGTGGGGCAGGCGCATCGGGCGATGGCGCGGGCTGATCCACGGAACCCCCGGCGAGCCCGCTTTTGGCTTGCTGGGGGTCGAGAGTGCGCAGGCGCTCGGCGACCCACTGCGACTGTTTGGACTCCGGCGGCAGGAGATGTTGTGCAGCCGTCCACACCTGGCGAGCGTCCGCCGTCTGCCCCTGCTTTTCGTACTCGAGCGCCCGGGCGCGCAGGGCCTCCAACTCGGCCCCATAGACCAGCGCGTGACACTGCGGGCAGAGCTTGTCGTCCGGCCCCAGCGGGGCGAGACAGCGGCTACAATTGGATTCTGGCATGCCTATTCGATGCTCAGAACGGCCCTTCGATGGCGGGCCGGCAGGCCCCTGCCGTCTGGCGCCAGGCAATGCGCACTCCCACCAGCAGGATGACGACGCCGATCAGACCACTTGCCGCATTGCCGGTGAATGCAAGCAACGGTGAGGCCAGGCCAAGCAGGAGGAGCACGCCAATTGTCTTCGCCCAGTCCGGCTTTGCCTTCTGCGCGCTCGCGGCGGGCACGGAGCCTTCCGCATCGGCGCCGGCCTGTGCGCTCTCAGGGCTTGTCTGCTGCGGGGTCCCCGGCGCGCCCGCTGTTGGCGTGCTGGGGTGGACCTGCACAGCCGCGGGCCGTTCGTGCGCATACTGCGCGATGGACATGGGAATTGCCGAGAGCGAGACCGCCGCATAGGTGAGCACAACCGCGGTCCATTGATAGCGGCGGCCGCCAATGTTGCCTGAACCCATCATCATGGCCTTGCCGACCAGAAAGCCCACGGCCAGCGAGACGTAGCCGATCTCCAGATGGAGAAGGATCCCTACAGCGGAATACAGGACGAGTCCGAGAAGCGCGCCGCCGAGCCCATAGCCCAGAGCGCGGGAAAAGGCCGCGTGAGTGTCGCGAGGCCTGGCGGAGAGCACGCGCTGCGAACACGCTTGGCATGCCTTTGCGCCATTGATGCGATAGAAGCTGCCGGAAATGGGCTGTTTACAGATACAGCAGGCGTTGCCGGCGGTGGGTTGGCCGTGGAACTCGGCCGTCTGAAACTGCGGCACATCTTGCTGATTTTCGGTCGACATGTGCTCACGCTAGCACAGCCCGCCAGGGTTGAGAATGAAAATCAGAGCTGGATAAGTTACCTCGGGAATGGATCGGTTGCAGATGCTCCAGGTTCCGCGCTGCGGTCTTTTGCGGCGCTAACCTGGGTCTGACTCACCTGGGTCTAGTTCATTCCACAACTGCCGCCGCCGCAGGCGCCCGGAGGCATGCCGCACGGAAGCTTGGGGGCCGAGCCGGAGGACCGGTCCGAGCTGTGCGCGGCAAAGGTCGACAGCTGCTGCTCGAGCTGTGTGCCCTTGCACTCGGGGCACTCGGCCTGCTGTTTGCCATAGACAATGGCTTCGAACTTTTTACCGCAACCTTTGCACAGATACTCAAAAATGGGCATCGCAACCTCCGGCCGCTGGAACTGATACATTCATTATACGGGTTGCCGTGTCCCACCTCTGCTGACTGCGGCAGATGTGGGGCACCATAAACGCGGGTATGGGTCACCCGAAGTTTCCCACAACGCGAATGTCCAGTCCGGAACTCATCTCGCGGCCGTCGAACTCTCATCCGGCTGACGGCTCGCGCGCCTCCGGTGCGGCGAGCACCAATCTTGTGGCCAACGACTTTGTCCCGCGCCGCTTTCTGCGCGGAGGGCACCTGCAGACCATCGCCGGAAATTTCATCCGCCGCAGCAACGGCCTGCCCGAGGCCGAGGAGCGCGTCTTTGAAATACAACCTGGCGGGGAAATCGAGCCGGGCGTGCGGCTGCTGTGCCATTGCCACTGGCAGCCGGAGCCGCAATCGAAGCTGACGCTGCTGATCGTGCATGGCCTGGAGGGCTCGAGCCGCTCGCGCTATGTCATCGGCACCGGCAGCCGCGCATGGCGGCAGGGCTGGAACGTGGTGCGCATGAACATCCGCGGCTGCGGCGGCACCGAGCATCTTTCTTCGACGCTCTACCACTCCGGCCTCTCTCAGGATGTGGAGCATCTGGTGGCGGCGATGATTGCAAGCGGCCTCCAGCGGATCACCCTCGTGGGCTTTTCGATGGGCGGAAACCAGGTGCTGCGCGCGGCCGGACGCTGGGGTATGGCGGCCCCTCCGCAGGTGGTGGCCGTGGCGGCGATCTCGCCCTCCTGCGACCTGGCGCTCTCCTCCGACCGGCTGCACCGGCGCGACAATCGCCTGTACGAGTGGTGGTTTGTGCAGGCCCTGCGCAGGAGCTTCCGCCGCAAGGCCGATCTGTGGCCGGGCAAGTTTGATACCGCGCTGCTCGAGCGGGTGCGCTCGGTGCGCGACTTCGACGAGCACATCACCGCGCGGTATATGGGCTTCTGTGGGGCCGACGACTACTATGACAAGGCCAGCTCGATGCACGTACTGGACCGCATTGCCATCCCAGCGCTGGTAATCCACGCCGACGACGATCCGTTCATCGTGATCTCCGAGGCGAGCCGGCGCAAGCTTGAGGCCAACCCGAAGATCACGTTTCTCAATACCCTGCGCGGGGGGCACTGCGCCTTCCTGGCCGCTCCGTCCCGGGACGGCAGTGACGATGGGCATTGGGCCGAGCGCAAAATCATCGAATTTTTCGCACAGGTAGAGGGATCCCCAGCGAGCCCGGCAAGCCTGTTTTAGCTTGTTGGGGTGAAAGGCCGTAGTCGGCTTGCCACGGCGAAAGAGGGAGGAGGTCCGTAACCATGGAAGCCGATGACCTGGTCGAGCTGGGCCCGGATGCGCCCGCGCTGGAGTTGCCCTGGCAGGACCCCGAAGGACGCTGGAACTATCATGACCTGCGCGGCGGAGCCGGCGCTGCCGGTCCGGAGTGGGAGCGCAACCTGAAGCGCGGCATCGACCGCATTCCGGAGGCGCGGCAATTCCCTCCCCTGCGGAGCTTTCTCATTCATGTGAACTCGCCGCCAAGCGTGTGGGAGACGGCCAAGTGCGGCGTACTGCCCGAGAAGTCCGTGCCTTCGGAGAATCACTACAACGCGGGCTTCGCGCACAATTGCTACGTCGATTTGGTGCTGGCTACAGAGTTTGCGGCACAGCGCGCGGACCTGGAGCTGCATCAGCGGCTGGCGAAGGAGCTGGCGACGGCGCTCTCGGC
>Ga0137366_10002249_pt1 | contig 14720 bp, 7 predicted proteins | sample SagtaG_8_FD_104938 | JGI IMG/M metagenome (GOLD analysis project Ga0137366, IMG submission 104938) | Vadose zone soil microbial communities from Sagehorn Ranch, Mendocino, California, USA - Sage1_L_60_16 metaG | ecosystem: Environmental > Terrestrial > Soil > Vadose zone | place: USA: California... | reverse complement strand
TGACGAAGCTGTTGTAGTAATCCCAGTGAAATGGCGGCCCGTCCCCGTACATCCCGTCCCCCTTGTACCACAGCTCGTGCTGGCGCAGGGCGAAATCCACGCGGCTGCGATTCCAGTCCTCACCCATCATGCTCATTGCAACCTCGATCATCGCGCTGAACATCAACCAATTGCTGAGCGGCGGCTCGATGGCGCGCGTCGCCTCGAGAGCGGCGACCACGTTTCGTCTGGTGCCGGCGTCGAGCTGCTCCCACAGCGCACCGGGCGCGCGCACGATCGCGTGCGCCAGGAACGCCGCGTCGACCAGGGGCTGCCGGCCGCGCGCGAAGTTGAGGAAGTCGGGCGACGCGGGGTCGGTCGCGGCGTGCAGGCCGCGCCGCGCCAGCTCCGCGTGCCGCCGCCGGCGCTCGGCTTCGGACGACCCGTCGTCCGCCAGCTCGAGCCACGGCGCGATCCCGGTGAGCAACCGGCCGACGGCCTCGAGGTGCGTGTAGTCGCGGCGCTCCGGCCGGCCGGCCGGCGCGATCTCCACCGGCATCCGCTGATGCAAACGCCCCTCCGCGAGGTTCGTCAGCACCGGCTCGGTGAGCCGCGTCAGCACGTCGAGCCAGTACTCGCGATCGGCGGAGCCCGGTGTCAGAGGGCGTGCTGACCCCGGGCGCAAGTCCGGGGTCCAGCCCCCCCCCCGGGATCCCGTCGCCGCGAACGCACCCAGGCTCGCCAGAAACTCCCGCCGCCTTGTCATGTCCTCATCGCGCGAGCGGGTCGGGGCGCAGCTGGACGTGCACCACCTTGCTCGTCGTGCCCCTGCCGCCTTCCATGTGAAAGGGCGCGCGGGTGCTCACCGTCGCCCATAGCCCCCGACCCTTCCAGCCGGCGTTCGCATCGTCGATGCGACCGTCCATCCATTTCGTGTAAAACCCCAGGGGATAGGGGACGCGCAGCACGATCCATTTCCCACCCTTCAGCACGAGCAACGCTTCCGACCCGTTGCCGGTGTTGATCGGCACATTGGTGCCCAGGCCGAGCACGCCGAACTGATCGACCCACGTGTAGTAGCTCGCCTCGGCGCTCCCGGGCGTCGTCACCCCCTGGAGCTGCGGCAGCGGCTCCGGATAGAAGGTCCAGCCCTCGGGGCAATGCTGGCCCGTGGCGGTCGGACCGTTGAGAGGTCCTTTGCACTTCCGACGGTCGAAGCTCGCGAGATGTCCGCTCGCGAGCGCGGTCCAGTAGACGCCGTTGCGATCCACGTCCCCGCCGCGCGGCGAGAACCCCTCGACCGGATCGCCCGACCGGTCGAGCGGCAGCTCGTACAGTTCCGCGAGCGCGGTGGCCGGCGGATTCGGTCCCGGATTCAGTCGCACCACGGCGCCCGGGAAGCCCAACGAGGTCCCCCAGATCGATCCGTCCGGAGCCGGGGCCACGGCGTAGAAGCCCGCCGCGATCCGCTTGTCCTTGGCGGGATCGACCGGTTGGTCCGGCTCGACGTAGGCGTCCCGCTTGCCGTTCCCGTTCGCGTCGAGAATCAGGGCCGTCCAGCCCTGTGCCTTTTCCTCGTCGCCGGTCTGATCGAACAACCTGGTGTTCAACCACCCCACGACTGGGCCGCCGCCCGAGGTCCAGAGGGTGCGGTTCGCGTCTTCCGCGAACATCAGGTGGTGTGTACTGAAGCACGTACCGATGTGAGTGAGCTTTCCCGTCTTGGGATCGTAGACCGCGAGGTGACGGCCGGCACGGGCAAGCGGAAACAGCTGCGCCGACGGATGGCTCGACCCCGCTTTGCAGAAGTCGGGATTCTCGGGCGGGCGTACGGTGGAGGTGAGCCACACGCGCCCGCGCTCGTCCAGCATCGGGTTGTGCACGTTGTTCTTGCTGGTCCAGATGATTTCGCCGCCCCAGTAGGGCGACGGCTGCGGCATGCCGGTCCCGGCGGCCGGCTGCGTAGCGGGATCGCGCACCGTAAGCGGCACCCGGCTCGCCGCGTGCCGCAGGGGATCGAGCACCGGCAGGTAGTCCGCGCTCAGCTCCAGCGACCCGTAGATCTTGCCGTTTGCGTTGATCGTGGGATTGCGTCGGTCGGTCGAGACCTCGTCGTGGAGATAGGCCTTCGGGTCGGCCCAGTCCCACTCGCTGATCACGACGTTGCGCTCGATGCCGCGTGGCCGGGGCGGCGCCGGCGGCACTTCCCCGGCGGCAATCCGGTCGGTCCAGTCGGCGAACATCGCGAGCGCGCGGTTTCTGCCGAGCTGGTTCACGGTGGCGAGCATCGCGCCGCCGGCCTGTCCCGACTGTAGGCGGCGGTCCCATGCGGCTACGGAGGACGGGAACGAGCCCAGTGCCGTGGGGATCTCCCGCGTTCCCTTGCTGCCCAATTGGTGACACGCCCAGCACCCGCCCGACTTCATGATCCTGAGCCATTCGGCCTGGCTCTTCACGGCGGGGGCGGCGGGGGCGCTGTGTGTCTCATCGGAGCCGGTGGGCGTGGCCGCGGCGAACTCGCTTTTGTCCGGCACGTGGATCAACGAGAACCAGTAGCCGGCGGGATAGTACTGCGCCGCCGCGCGCGGGTTGGGTGCGACCACCGCGGTCAGGTTGACCGGCTTCCCTGGCGTGGCTGGCGTTCTTGGCGAGTCGACCAGGCCGTAGCCGCGCACCCACACAGCGTACGTCGCCTTGGGAAGGTCGGGTATCAAGTAGCGTCCCTGGTCGTCGGTCACGACGATGCGGACGAACTTCGTGGGCAGGTCGTGGGTCTCGGCGATCACCCAGACGCCCGCTTCCGGCCCGCCCGGACCGGTGACCACACCGCCGATGTCATTGGCGTCGACGCGAGCTGCTTGGGCGGCGAGAGGGGACGCCGCCAGGCAGAGGGCGGCGCCGAGTGCCAGAGTCTTCATGTTCCCTCCCTTGGGAAGCGACGAGGCCTGTCATCCTGAGCGCCGCAGGCGCGAAGGATCTGCTTTACACGCATGAGAGGTAGCGCTCCTTCAGGAGCGGCAGCAGGGTATCCAGCGGCGTGTCCCAGACTGCCTGGTTGAAGATCTCGACCTCGATCGGCCCGGCGTACCCCGCCCGGTCGACGGCGGCGCGCATGCGGCACAGCTCGATCACGCCGTCGCCCATCATCCCTCGATTCATCAAGACGTCGTGCACGGGGACGAGCCAGTCCGAGACATGGAACCCGACGAGCAGGCCCGCCGCGCGCGCCAGCTGATCGTACAACTCGGGGTCCCACCAGATGTGATAGACGTCGGCCACCACGCCGACGGTGGACAGGTCGAAGCGCTCGGCCAGGCGGCGCGCCTCGCGCAGCGTCGTGACACAGGAGCGCTCGGCCGCGAATCCCGGGTGCATCGGCTCGATCCCGAGGCGCACGCCGCGCTCCCGAGCGTAGGGGACGAGCTCGGCGATCCCGTCGGCGACCATGCGACGCGCGGCAGCGATGTCCCGGTCCGGGGCCGCGCCGCACACCAGCACGAGCACACCGGCGCCGAGTGCCGCCGCCTCGTCGACGGCGCGGCGATTGTCCTCGATTCGCGCCGCCCGTTCTTCGCCCGTCGCCGCGGGGAACATCCCTCCCCGGCACACGCTCGACACCCGCAGCCCCGCATCGCGCACCAGGCGCACCGCCCGATCGAGTCCCGTTTCCGCGAGCTTGTGACGCCATACGGCGATGGAGGGCACGCCGTGCCGGGCGCACGCCTCGACGACCTCCCGGAGACTCGCCCGCTCGGCGGTGATCTGATTGAAACTGAGCCGAGAGATCGGGAGAGACCCGGGGGACCCCGTGGACCCCGGGGACCCCGGGCTTGTGCCCGGGGTTAGTTCGCCCGGGGTCAGTGTACCGCGGCTCATGCGATCCCCGCGAGCGCCAGCACGCGCCGCATCCGCTCCGCGGCGCAGTCCGGATCCACGAGCAGGCCGCTCGCGTCCGCGAGCCGGAACAGCTCGGCGAGGTGGGGCACGGAGCGCCAGCTCTCCGCGCCCCCGATCATTCGGAAGTGCCGCTGGTGGCCGTTCAGGTACGCGAGGAACACGATGCCGGTCTTATACGCATGCGTCGGGGTGCGGAATATGTGACGCGCGAGCGGCACGGTAGGGGCGAGCGCGGCGTGATACGCCGGCACATCACCCCGGTCGAGCGCCTGGAGCGCGGCTGACGCGGCCGGCGCGATCGCGTCGAAGACGCCGAGCAGCGCGTCGCTGTGACCGCGGGCGTCGCTCCCGTCTCCGATAATCAGCCGCTCGTAGTTGAAGTCATCCCCCGTGTACATGCGCACGCCGTCCGGGAGCGAGCGGCGCATCGCGATCTCGCGCTCGGCGTCGAGCAGCGAGATCTTGATACCGTCGATCTTCGCACGGTGCTCGCGGATGATGCCGAGGCAGGCGTTCATGGCCTCGTCCACGTCACGCGTGCCCCAATAGCCGGCGAGCTCGGGGTCGAACATGTCGCCGAGCCAGTGCAGGATGACAGGGCGGCTCACCTGCCGGAGGATGGTTCCATAGACGCGCGCGTAGTCGTCGGGCCCGCGCGCGGCACGCGCCAGCGCCCGGCTCGCCATCAGGATCACCCGTCCCCCACCCCCCCCTCCCTGCCCTTCCACGTAGCCGACCTGCTCCTCGTAGGCACGCTCCACGTCGGCCAGGGTGACCCCGTCGGCGGGCGGGAGCTGATCTGTGCCCGCGCCGCACGCGATCGTGCCATTCGTCGCACGGGCTGCGGCGAGCGACCGCCCGATCAGCTCGCGCGCCGCGGGCCAGCCCAGTCCCATGCCGCGCTGCGCGGTGTCCATCGCCTCGGCCACGGCCAGCCCGAGGGACCACAGGTGGCAGCGGTAGGCGAGCGTCGCTTCCCAGTCGAGGGGCGCATCCGAGAGCGGATCACGGTCGGCGAGCGGGTCGCACACGACATGGGCCGCGGCGTAGGCGACGCGGCTCCGAATGGGCGCTGCGGGCACGGGCCACGACACCGGCTCGTGCATCGTGTGCGGGGCGAGGGTGCCGTCGGGCAGGGGGAGGCGGATGGTCCTCACCTGACCCCCTCGCCCCGCGATGGTCCTCACCCCCTGACCCCCTCTCCCTTCGGGAGAGGGGGAACCAGGGCCATCCCCTGCGTCCCCCCTCTCCGGAACGGAGAGGGGGACAGGGGGTGAGGACCCCACGCGGAGAGGGGGATAGGGGGTGAGGTCAGGCACGTCGACCCACCGGCGCTCGTCCCACGACTGCAGTGCCAGCTCCGCGAGCTGCACCCCCTTCGCGCCCTCGCAGAAATCGTGGGGGAACGGCGCGTCCGTCGCGACGTGCAGCAGAAACCGCTCCCACTGCACCTTGAACGCGTTGTCGAACGGTCCTTCATCGGGCACGTCCTGCCACGACGCGTAGTAGTCGACAGGATTGGGCACATCGGGGTTCCACACCGCGCGCGGGGTGTCGACGCGACGCTGGATCTTGCATCCGCGCAAGGTCGCGACCGCGCTCCCGAGCGTTCCGTCGACCTGGATCTGCAGCAGGACGTCGCGGTACACGCGCACCGCCCATGACGAGTTGAACTGCACGAGGATCTCGCCGCCGGGGCCCGCAAGCGCGAACGTCGCGTAGGCGGCGTCGTCCGCCGTCGCGGCATAGCGCCGGTCCTGCTCGTCCACGCGCTCCGCAATATGCGTCGCGCCGGTGCACTGCACGGCGGTGACAGGTCCGAAGGTGTGGTCGAGCAGGTAGCGCCAGTGGGCGAACATGTCGAGGATGATCCCGCCGCCATCCTCCTTGCGATAGTTCCACGAGGGGCGCTGCGCGGGCCCCCCTTCTCCGTCGCCCTCGAACACCCAGTACCCGAATTCTCCGCGCACGCTCAGGATGCGGCCGAAGAAGCCGTCGTCCACCAGCCGCTTGAGCTTGCGAATGCCCGGAAGGAACAGCTTGTCCGGGACGACTCCGTGCTTCACGCCGCGACGGCTCGCCGAGCTCGCGAGCTCGAGTGCCTCGGCGGTGCTGGCGGCGACGGGCTTCTCGCAGTAGACATGCTTCCCCGCCGCGATCGCGCGACGCACGTGGCCGACGCGCAGGCTCGTCACCGTGGCGTCGAAGTAAATCTCATCCGCCCGGTTCGCGAGGCAGGCGTCCAAGTCCGTCGAGATGCGGGTCAGCCCGTGCGCGGCTGCGATGTCCCGGAGCTTCGCCTCGTTGCGACCGACGAGGATCGGGTCCGGGACGAGCCGATCGCCGTCGGGCAGCGGCACGCCGCCCTGCTCGCGGATGGCGAGGATCGATCGCACGAGGTGCTGGTTCAGCCCCATGCGGCCGGTGACACCGTTCATGATGACGCCGATGCGTTTCACCTCACCCCCTTGCCCCCGCGTTCCCCCTCTCCTGAAAGGAGAGGGGGACAGGGGGTGAGGACTCGGCGGGGACGGGGGGTGAAGTCCGCGGCAGGAACGAGATCGCCACCGCCCCCGCGAGCGCGAACGCGATCACCGTCACGAAGCCGGTCGCGTAGCTTCCCGTCACGTCATGCATCCGGCCGACGAGCACGGGCGCGACCGCTTCGGCAACGCCGTCGGCCGTCAGGACGACGCCCATGGCGCGCCCCAGCACACGCACGCCGAACAGCTCGGCGGCCATGAGGGGAATGACCATGTATTCCCCACCCAGTCCAATGCCGAAGATCACGGCAAAGAGGTAGATCGCCCCCGGCTTGCCGACCAGGAACAAGAGCGGGATCGCCGACGCGACCAGCACATAGATCAGCAGCATCACGTACTTCTTCGGGAGCCGGTCCGCCAGCCAACCCATCCCCAGTCGGCCGACCAGGCTCGACGCGAGCACCAGCGATGCGATGCGTGCGGCCCCGGCCTGCGTGAAGCCGTGATCGAGACTCAGGAAGAGCTTCAAGTGCTGGTTGGTGCCGCCTACCGCGGCGATCGAGCACATGCTGCCCGCGAGCAGGAGATAAAAGGCAGGTGCGCGGAATACAGGGGCGGCAGAGGCGGCAATGGCGGCAGGGACGGCACTGGGGGCAGTTTCTGGCGACTCCCGTACGAACAACGCCAGCGGTAACGCGGCGATGACAATCAGGACCCCGAGTGCCTGCAGCGCTCCCTGCCATCCCACGGCCCGCGTGAGCCACACCGCGAGGAACGGCACCAGCGCGCCTCCGATGCCGATCCCCAAATACGCGATCCCCATCGCGCGGCCGCGCGCCACCGTGAACCACCGGGACAAGAGCACCTGGTTCGGAAGCGGGCCGCCGCACATGTTCCCCAGCGCGTTGAAGAGGTAGAAGAAGTAGAAGCCCGCCAGCGTGTGGATCGCGCCGAGCCCCACGAGCGCGACACCCGCCATCAGGATCCCCGCCACCATCAGGCGCCGCGGGCCGAATCGGTCCACCATCCAGCCGGCGAAGAAGCCGAACAGCGGCCCGACGAGCAGCTTCGAGATGGCGTTTCCCGAGGTGACCTGCGCACGCGACCATCCGAAGTCGCGCACCATGGAGTCATAGAAGAACGGCAGGCCGTACAGCGCGATCCCGACGATCGCGAACAGCGCCAGGAACGAGGTTGCAACCACCCGCGCCTGCGCGGCGCGCGCGGACCCGCTCACAGGTTGCGGCGCTTGAGCTCGCTCACCGCGTGGTCCACGGCCCGTGCGGTGAGGGCCATATAAGTGAGCGACGGGTTCACACAGGACGAGCTCGCCATACACGCGCCGTCCGTGACAAAGAGGTTGGGCACGTCGTGCGTCTGGTTGTAGGCGTTGAGCACGGAGGTCTTGGCGTCCCGGCCCATGCGCGCCGTGCCCATCTCGTGCACGCTGAACCCGGGCGGACCGTCGTGGTCGTACGTCTCGACGTCCTTGCACCCTGCGGCCTCGAGCATCTCGGCCGCCTGGGTCTTCACGTCTTCGCGGATGGCGCGCTCGTTCTCGCTCCAGGCGCAGTGCACGCGCAAGAGCGGGATGCCCCACTGGTCCGTGCGCGCGGGGTCGAGGTCGACGTAGTTCTCGCGCCGCGGGAGACACTCGCCGTAGCCCTGCAGCGTGATCTGCCACGGCCCGGGCTCCCGCAGCTGCCGTTTCAACTCCGCCCCCAGTCCGGCGAGCGTGGCGCCGCGCATCCAGCCGTCGCGTCCCGCTCCGCCCTGGATCCCATATCCCCGGAGGAAACCCACCTTCGCTTCTCCGCGTCCTCCCAAATTGCGGAAGCGCGGGATGTACGTGCCGGTCGGCCGGCGGCCGTACACGTACTTGTCCTCGAGACCCGGCACGGTGCCAGTGGCGCCGGCCTTGGAGATGTGGTCCATCAGGTTGTGGCCCACCTCGCCGCTCGAGTTGGCGAGCCCGGTCGGGAAACGCGGAGTCTTCGAGTTCAATAAGATCTGGGCTGTGCCGAGGGTCGAGGCGCAGAGAAAGATCAGCCGTCCGGCGTACTCGCGCGTCTGCTTGGTATTGCGGTCGACCACGCGCACGCCTACTGCCCGGTCCTTGCGCTCGTCGTAGATCACGCTGTGTACGATCGCGTCGGTGACGACGGTCAGTTTTCCGGTCTGCTGCGCCGCCGGGAGCGTCGCGCTCAGGCTCGAGAAGTACCCGCCGTAGCTGCAGCCGCGGGCGCACTGGTTGCGCGCCTGGCAGCGCCCGCGGCCGTTGTGCGGCTCGGTCAGGTTCGCGACCCGCGTGATGGTCATGTGACGCCCGGGGAACGCGCGCTCGATCCCCCGCCGCACGACCTGCTCGGCGCAGTTCAGCTCCCAGGGCGGCAGGAACTCGCCGTCCGGCAGATGCGGGAGACCCAGCCGCTCGCCGCTCACGCCGACGAACCGCTCGACGTGAGCATACCACGGCGCGAGGTCCTTGTAGCGGATCGGCCAGTCGACGCCGTGGCCGTCGCGCAGGTTGGCGGCGAAGTCGAGGTCGCTCCAGCGCCAGCACAGCCGGCCCCAGATCAGGCTGCGCCCGCCCAGCTGGTAGCCCCGGATCCAGCGGAACGGCTGATCGTCGGGCGTGATGTAGGGATGCTCCCGATCGTTGACGAAGAAGTGGCGGGTGGTCTCGCCGAACGCGTAGTTCTTGCTCTGGATGGGGTAGTCGCGCTCGTACACCTCCTGCTCTCCCTGGCCGCGGTGCGCCAGCTGCCAGGGCTGCAGCCACTCCGTGACGTAGTCCTTGCCGTGCTCCACCTGGCGGCCGCGCTCGAGCACGAGCGTCTTGAGCCCCTTCTCGCACAGCTCCTTGGCGGCCCAGCCACCCGTAATGCCGGAGCCGACGACGATGGCGTCGTACGGATCGTCGCGGCTCACACCGCCCACGTCCGGCCGATCTGCGCGAGTGGGACGCACCCGTCGTAACGGCCCGGGACCGGCGCGTGGTGCAGCTCGCGCGTGGCGCCGATCTCGGACGTGTAGTAGCCGACGAGCGTCAGCTGCTTCATGGTGCGGAAAAAGGGCGGCTCCAGCGGGTCGACACTGCCGGCGAGCGCCTCGCGATCGAGCACCTCGAGCAGCGCCCGTTGGTCCCCGACCGCGCATTGGAGGAACGGGCGACTGGAGGCTCGGCCCGCACGGGCGTCGACCTCGGCCAAGCCTTCGAGAAAGCGCTTCCGCTCCACGGGAGGGTAAGACTCCGCCAGCATGGCGTCGATGAAGCGGTGTACGCCGGCGGCGCGGGCGCCCGGCGTGTCGGTTTCGGGGAGAATGTGCTCGGCGATGGCGGCCACGAGTTCCGCCTGGGCTCGCGTGAGTGCGCGGGGCGCCCACGCACCGTCGGGCACGCGCGACGCCCGGCAGCCGGCCAGCACGCCCGCCACCGTGGGCGCGGCGAGCGCAGCTCCGAGGAGGAGGGCGGCGCGCCGCAACGCCTCGCGCCGATCGATTGTCTCCTGCTCGCTTCGTTCAGTCGGTGTCATCTCGGCCGCTCGCGGCCGGTGTTGCAAGACATGCGCCCGCCCCTTGAGGAGATCCTCAGTCCGGTGTCGAAATGGGAAACTTCCCGGATCGGTCATGATGCGCAAGCGCGATAGCTGCGCCGCCTCGGCACCTTGCGGCAACGCCCGTCGGCCGTCGCCCGGGTGCAGGGCGGCCGCCTCGGGAGCGCCGGGCGCGTCGCGGCCGCGCGACACCCGTTGGAGGCGAGCATCGCGGGAACGCCCCGAGTGAAGAGTTCGGGGCTCGTCGCGACGTGATCTCAGAATCACTTGCCCGCACGTGGTCCGCGTGATCGACGTCACGGGGAGGGCACGGCGCTTGCGGTCGCACCTCGAGCCGGGATTTCCGTCGACCTGGAGGATCGATGTGAAGCGCCCCACCGCCGTCAGCCCGAGAGGCCTCTGCCTCTCGCTTTTTGTACCGTTGTGCGCGCTGCTACCGCTCGAGGCCGCGCGCGCCCAAGAGACAGGCCCCAACGCGCCCGCCCCTGAAAGCGGCGCCATCGCAGGGGTGGTGACCGCTGTGGAGACGGGGAGCCCCATCCCGAACGTCCGCGTGACGCTCGCCGGCACCGCGCTCGCCGCTACCGCCGGCCCCGACGGCCACTACACCATCGCCCTCGTGCCGCCCGGAACGTACCAGCTTCGGGCTCAGCTCATCGGCTACCTGGTTGCGGAGCTGGGGGACGTCGTGGTCACGGCCGGGCAGGCGACCACGGCAGACTTCCGGCTGCAACCGCTCCCGGTAACCCTGCAAGAGGTCGTAGTCGTCGGTTACGGTACGCAGGTCCGCAGAGACGTGACCGGGGCGGAGGCCTCCGTATCGAGTGAGGACGTGCACGCCACGCCCAAGGCGAACGCGATCGAGGCCATCAAGGGACGCGTGCCCGGGGTCGATATCGTCACGACCGGCAACAACCCCGGGGACGGGATCAGCATCCGCGTGCGGGGCACACGGTCGCTGACGGCTTCCAACGATCCGCTCTACGTGCTGGACGGCATCCCAATGGCGGGCAGCATCGGCGATCTGAACCCGAACGACATCGAGTCGATGGAGATTTTGAAGGACGCGTCGGCCACGGCGATCTACGGCGCCCGCGGCGCGAGCGGCGTCGTGCTCATCACCACGAAGCAGGGCAAGAGCGGGAAGACGACCGTTACGTACGACACGTACGCCGGGGCCCAGCGGGCGCTGCGCCGCATGCCGATGATGAACGGCTCACAGTGGGCTCAGTTCAAGCGTGACGCCGCGAGAAACAGCAAGACCGGGTACGCGTGTCCGCCGGACGTCGCCGCCTGTGCCCACGGCGACTCGGTCCTGTTTTGGCCCGTGGACGTCCAGGCGATCGCCGCCGGGCGGTGGACGGACTGGCAGGATCTCGTGCTGCGCCAGGGGACGCAGGTGAGCAATGAGGTGCGGGCCACCGGAGGCGACGAGAAGACCCGCTTTGCGCTGAGCGCGGGCCAGTTGAACCAGGGCGGGATCATCCAAGGGATGGACTACGTGCGCCGTTCGGCGCGGTTCAACTTCGACCATCGCGCCAGTCCCCGGTTGCGCATCGGCACCTCCACATCGGTGATCCAGAGTGACCAGCACCTGGGTCGGGGGGACGGCGTGTACAGCGAAGCCCTCCTCAATGACCCGCTGGCGCCGGCCTTCGATAGTGCGGGCCACGTCATCTTCAAGCCCACGCCCGATGGGCAGCGCGTCAATCCGCTCTCGGACATCGAGAACCAGCATGATGACCGGGCCCGCGCGCGCGCGTTCGGCACTCTGTTCGCCGAATACAACCTGAGCGCCGCGCTCAACTGGCGGGTGAACTTCGGCGCGGACTTGACGTTTTATCGCCGCGGGCAGTTCTGGGGCGCGGCAACTCAGTCGCAGCAAGGGAGCCCCGCCAACGCGACCCTCGAGCAGCAGCGCACGCTCGCATACACGCTCGACAACATCTTGACGTACAAGCGCAGCCTGGGCCTCGCGCACCGCGTCGACGCCACGCTCGTCTACAGCATTCAGACGCAGCGCACGGAAGATCAGGTCACGCCCGTGATCGCGCTGCCGTACGAGCAGGACCAGTACTTCGACCTGGGGTCGGCGGCGCGCGTCGACGCGCCGTCCAGCTACTTGTCGCAGTGGGCCCTGGCGTCCGTCATGGCCCGCGTCAACTACGCGCTCAAGGACCGCTACCTGCTCACCCTCACCAGCCGCGATGATTGTTCTTCACGCCTGGCGCGCGGACACAAGTGTCAGGTGTTTCCCTCGGCCGCGCTCGCCTGGCGCCTCTCCGAGGAAGGCTTCATCCAGCGGATGGGGTTGTTCTCCGACCTGAAGCTGAGGGTCAGCTACGGACGCACCGGAAACACCGCCATCAATCCCTATCAGACCGAGGGCTCGCTCACGAGGACCATATACTCGTTCAACGACTTGCCTGCGGTCGGGTATCGTCCCGGGAGCCTTCCGAACGACAGTCTCTCGTGGGAGCGGACCAGCCAGCTGAATGTCGGGCTCGAGTTCACGGGGCGGGGAGGCGGCATCTCGGGCACGGTGGACGTCTACCGGGCCGCGACGAGCGAGCTCCTCATGAACCGACAGCTGTCGGGCATCAACGGCCGCTCGAGCATCCTCCAGAACGTCGGGGCGACCCTGAACAGCGGCGTCGAGGTGGCCCTCTCCACCCAAATCCTGCGCGATTGGCACGGCCTCGCCTGGAGCACGGACATCAACTGGTCGATGAACCGCAACCGCATTGTCAGCCTGTTCGGCCTAAACAAGGACGACGTCGGGAACAAGTGGTTCATCGGCCAACCCGTCTCGGTCTATTACGACTACAAGTTCGGGGGCATCTGGCAGATCGCCGACTCCGTAGAAATGAAACGGTACGGTCGGAAGCCGGGGGACATCCGCATCGTCGACCAGAACAACGATGGTAAGATCGACGCGAACGACCGCGTGCTCTTGGGGAGCCCGTTCCCCAAATGGACCGGGAGCCTGACGAGTCGCTTCGACTGGAGGGGATTCGACCTGTCGGTCATGGCGCTCGCCCGCTGGGGCCAGACGATAGACGACGTCTTCCGGAGAGACCAGAACGTGCTGGCCGGCCGCTACAACAATCTCGCCGTGAATTACTGGACGCCGACCAACCCCAGCAACACCGATCCCCGCCCCAGCCTCGATCAGGAACGTCCGACCAACAACAACGCGCTGGGCTTCGAGGACGGCTCCTTCATCCGGATCCGCAGCATCACATTGGGCTATACCGTGCCGGGAGCGCGGGTCGGCCCGTTCCGCGGCCGCTCCCTGCGGTTCTATGCGACGGCGCTCGATCCGTTTCTGTTCACCGACTTTCAGGGCCTGGACCCCGAGTCCGCCACCAACGCCGGAACGCCCAGCTACTCGACGCTGATGATGGGCATGACCGTGGGCCTCTAACCACGGGAGGAACGATGAACAAACGAACCGTCGGACTGCTTGCTGTGGTGCTGGTGACCTGCCTCCCGGGTTGCGTGGACCTGAACGAAGACGTGGTCACCGGGTTGACCCCGGGAGCGTACGGCAGCGAGGGGGTCTTTCAGGCCCTCGTCAACGCCTCGTACGAGCCGCTGCGCAGCTTCTGGGCCCAGGAGCGGGGGTTCACGCTGACCGAATTCGGGACGGATATCTACACCAAGGGCGCCGACGGCAGCTACAAGTTCGTCAACGACTACACGACCCAGCTGAATCCCACGGTCGACTACATCACGAACACCTGGAACGATTTCTATCGGGCGATCAACACCATCAACGCGGCCCTCGACCAGGCGCCGGTCGTACAGATGGACTCGAGCGCCAAGGTGGAGCGGATGGCCGAGGTGCGGTTCCTGCGGGCGCTCTACTACTTCTACCTGGTGCAGATGTTCGGGCCCTTGCACATCACGTTGCATGAGGTGACGGCGCCCACGACGGAAGGGCACCGTTACCCCCTCGACAGTGTGTACGACGGTGTGATCATCCCGGACCTGCAGTACGCCGAGGCGCACCTGCCCGCCGTGCAGCAGGACTACGGGCGCGCGACGAAAGGCGCCGTCCAGCACCTGCTCGCCAAAGTGTACCTCACGCGCCTGCGCAGCGACGACTCCGCGACCGATGAGCTCGCCAAGCGACAAGCGGGCGATTTCGCGAACGCCGCCATCTACGCGCGGCAAGTGATCGACTCGGGCCTGTACCAGCTGCTGCCGCGCTTCGCCGACGTGTTCGACTTCCACAACGAGCGGAACGCCGAAGTCATCTGGTCCGTCCAGTTCACCGCCGATCCCCTGACCACCGGCCCCGGAAACAGCGGGCACCTCTATTTCCTCATGGAGTACGACGTGCTGCCCGGCATGCTGCGCGACATCGCCAACGGTCGCCCGTTCAAGCGCTTCCGGCCTACCAAGTTCTTCCTGGGCCTGTACGACCGCACCAGGGACTCGCGCTACGATGCCCAGTTCAAGCGCGTGTGGTATGCGAACAATGCGGCGACGATCCCGAAGTACGCGAACGGCGCGCCCAAGTTCCAGGTGGGGGACACGGCGGTGTTCGTCTCGACGGCGGACTCGGACACGGTGCGGGTGACCGGGCCAAACCCGGTTCCCTACCGCGTCTACACACCGAAGACGTACAGCGACCGGATCTTCCCGTCGCTGAACAAGTTCCTGGATCCCTTCCGGCTCAGCGTCAACGAGACGCGCGGCTCGCGCGATTTCCTGCTGTTCCGCCTGGCGGAGACGGACTTGATCGCGGCCGAGGGCCTGCTGCGCGACGGCCGTCCGGCGGCGGGACTCCCCTACG
>Ga0137366_10002242_pt1 | contig 14733 bp, 10 predicted proteins | sample SagtaG_8_FD_104938 | JGI IMG/M metagenome (GOLD analysis project Ga0137366, IMG submission 104938) | Vadose zone soil microbial communities from Sagehorn Ranch, Mendocino, California, USA - Sage1_L_60_16 metaG | ecosystem: Environmental > Terrestrial > Soil > Vadose zone | place: USA... | reverse complement strand
GACTGCTCCGAGCAGTGCTGCGAGCAATGACATCGGGGGCAACAGATTCCAGGTCTCCCTCGTCGATGACGGTCGACACTTCCCTTGTCCCTGATATGGTGCTTTTAGAAGGAGAAAACCCGGATGATTCAATCACCGATCACCATCTATGACCTTTCATTGAATGTGCGCGTCAGTTGGCAGGCACACAGCCTCAGCAATGTAGGAACGAATGGGTCCAATAAGCTGATGCCACGCCGGCAACTCTTGGCCAATCGGACAGAAACCGACGCGTGCAGTGGCAATATCGCCAAGCATCATCACGCGGTGCTTCTGGCCGAATACCTGGAAGCGGCTCGCGTCCCGCTCTGTTCGGCCTGTTCGCAGCGCGATGCGCGACGGGCAGCCGCATTAACCGAGCGCCCCGAGTATAAGGAGCAGACTCTCGAAGAGATCCTCAGAATGTGTGGTTTGTGTGATGCGCATGGGTTTTTAGTCACCGCAAAGCGGGCCAGAGCCAAGGAGAATCAGGAGACGGAGGGGAATCGGGAAGACGAGGAAACCGATCGCCATCGCAGGAGTAAACATACCCTGGTGGACTTCTCCTTTGCCCTGGCGCTGCCTGATCGTCATGCTGAGACCTCGCAACTCTATACACGCGTGGGGGATACGAAAGAGGAAGGGCAAATGTTGATGAAGATGCCTTCCCGTTCTGGTGACTATGCACGACATATTCGCTACTTCAGTGTTGGGGTCGGGGTCGATACAGACAAATGGCAGGTGATCGTGCATGATGCGGAGAAACGGCGCGCCCGTCATATTGCCATTCTCTCTGCCTTACGCGATTCCTTGTTGAGCCCGGATGGAGCAATGACAGCAACGATGCTGCCGCATTTGACGGGATTACAAGGTGCGGTGGTCGTACGCACTACCGTAGGAAGAGCTCCCATGTATTCAGCACTCTGCGATGACTTCGTCGCTCAACTGCAAGGACTGGCTGGACCGACATGCCTGGTTTATCCATTTGAGGGCATTACTTCGTTCAATGCGCTAATGAATGCCCTGATTACCTCTTCCTCCCCCTGTTATCCGGCATCGTATCAGCCGCATGATCAGGCGGCAGGCGTAAACACGCAGAATGAGGGATAAAACAGGAGGAACAGACGATGACACAGCATGGAAGGACGATCTGGCTCTCCGCAGACTATCACCTGCCAGCAACCTATTCCTGTCGGCTCCCTTTCAGCAGTGCGACCAGCGCCCAGGTCGCACCGGCACCTGGGCCCGCGAGTGTTCGCCTGGCCCTCATCAGAACGGGAATCGAACTCTATGGAAGAGAACGAGTTCGCAACGATCTCTTTCCATGGATACGCACGGTTCCAGTGCTCATACGACCGCCTGCCTCGGTCGCACTTTCCTCTCATCTTCTTCACGGGTATAAGATAGATGAGAAGCAGGAGAACCATCCATTTGGGGAATCCCTGCTCTTGCGTGAGATGGCGCATGCGGAAGGAGAGCTAACGATCTATCTCGAAGTCCCTTCATCAGAGGAAGCGATATGGAGCCAGATGCTGATGACCATTGGCTACTGGGGGCAAACCAACTCCTTTGCGACCTGTCTGCGGATTCGCCAGGAAGCGCCGCAGCCACAGGAGTGCGTCATGCCCTTGCAAGCAGCAATACAGCCTATTGCGCTCTCTTCGTTCTTTTCCTGCATCCTGTCGGAGTTCCGAGATTCCTCGGTTTCCTGGGAAGAGATTGATCCTTTTGCGCCCCTGGGAAGGACCAGTTCTCTCAAATTCGACATCTATGTATGGCCGCTGCGTATGACGAAACAGCACGGAGCAGGGAAAATGCTGGTGCGGACACCCCTCCAGGCGTAGCGTATCGCGAACAGGCGTTTGATGTGCTACACTGCATCCGACCAGTGTCCAGGAGAAGGGTCATGCGAAAGAGTCTATCGCGAGCAGGCGTTTGATGCGAACCTCCTCCTGGCAATCCCAATGCGCCAGAATGGGAGCGTTGTAAAGGAAGCCATCGCGAATGAGCGTTTGATGTCTGCAGGAGTTTGGCATAATCGAATACCTGCTTCCCCGTTGCGAGGAACGATATCGCGAGTGAGCGTTGAAGGAACTCATCGGAAGGGCGCAGAATGCCCATTGATGAGTTTGCAAGTTCTTGTTGTTTTTTCCAGAAGATGAGAGAGAACAGGAATAAGATACCTCTTCCTTTTGCCCTCTCTCATGTGGGATTTTTCACGTTCTTTCTCGTTGAGAAAATGTCTGGGCACTGTAGAAGAAGCGGAAATATTCCTCTCCATTGTTCATAAAACGGTCTTATGGTGTTCTACTTGTATGAAAAAGCGAGTGCAATGGATCAACGCAACAGGTGACGTGAACGTTGACTGTCACATCATGAGAGGTATCTTCTCACACGCTCTGTTATCAGAAAGCTATCTGCAGTTCTATCTCTCCGTACCTGACTCCCCCTGGCTCATTGGGAATGTCTTCCCCAGAAGATTCGTGTGGTGGTATTTTGCAGCAGCCTTTACTCAGCCTGCTTGTTCCTCATTTTTATTGCTGCTTTATTGCTGCTGCGGTGCAAAGCCAGATGCTGCAGTGCAAAGCCACAACTGCTGCAATGCAAACCCCACACCGCTGCAATGCAAAGTCAACACCGCTGCAGTGCAAAGCCAACAGTCACATCGTTCAACAAAAGCTCTTGAAGAAAAAGAAAGCGAAAACGTGTGAAAGACTGACATGCATATGTCATAGATTTCCCTATAGACTTTGCAAGAGGGGTGGTCTGTGTGGTGAGGACTGTGACACGTCAAGAAAGGATATACTGGTGATCTCGGCAAAGAAGGACTCTCGTTTATCGTCCACGTACTTTGTTGCTTTGAGGGAGACCTTAAGTGTGTTTATGCGTATGATTGGTCTCCTGCGCCCTCATTTGCTTTCGTTTCTGGGTAGTATTCTTTGCGTAGCGTTGTCGACTGGTTTCGCACTGGCTGTTCCCTGGCTACTTGGCTGGGTAGTCGATGTTGGAGTACGCAGCGGTCGTTTGACCGATCTCCTGATCGCTGCTGCTGCTATCCTTGGCTTTAGTATACTGCGTGGTATAGCTGCCTACGGGCAAGGCTATCTCTCGCAGTCTGTTTCAAATCTTGTCGCTTACGATCTGCGTAACAACATCTATAGTCATTTACAAAATCTCAGTTTTTCGTTTCATGATGAATCTGAAACCGGGCAACTGATGTCGCGCATGACGGTAGACATCGAGGCCGTGCGTAACTTTTATCCGCTCGCTTTACTGCGCGCGATCATTGCTATGGCAACCTTTGGCGCCGTGACTGTTATTCTGTTTACTCTTGACTGGACACTTGCTCTAATAACGTTGATCTGTGTGCCGATCCTGATCTTCCTCTCTATTCGGGTTGCAAGCCGCCTGCGCCCCCTCTGGGCCGGGGTGCAGAGTGGAGCTGGTGATCTGGGCACGGTAATGCAGGAAAGCCTGAGCGGTGTGCGTGTTGTGAAATCGTTTGCACGTGAGGGTTTCGAGATCGAAAAGTTTGGGAAAACGAACCGTTCCTTGCGTGAACTGAACCTGGAAGCGATGCGCACATCTGCCTGGAACCAACCATTGATGGTGATGGTGCTCAATGTGGTGACGGTCCTGGTGATCTGGGTTGGTGGTGCGGCTGTGATCGGCCATCGTATCAGCCTGGGCACGCTGTTTGCCGTGACTCAATATGCGCTGATACTTGGTACTCCAGTGCGCACATTTGGCTTTATGGTGACCTGGTTTATGCGTGGCTATTCCGGCGCTGTACGTCTCTTCAGTGTGCTGGATACTGAGCCCGATATTAAGGACTCGTCCGATGCTGTAGAATTGCGGCATATCGCTGGTCATGTGACCTTTGAGCACGTTTCGTTCGCCTACGGGAACGGAACTGAAGTCCTGCATGATATCAATATTGAGGCCCATCCTGGCCAGGTGATTGCTCTGCTCGGTCCCACCGGCAGCGGTAAAAGCACCATTCTGAATCTCCTGCCACGCTTCTATGATGTCAACGAGGGATGTGTCACCGTCGATGGGCACGATGTGCGTGAGGTGAAACAGCTCTCTCTCCGTCGCAACATCGGTTTTGTGCTGCAGGATGTGTTCCTATTCAACGCAACCCTGCGCGACAATATCGCCTATGGTGTCAGCAATGCTACGGAAGAGCAGATCATTGCAGCATCAAAGATGGCACGTATCCACGATTTTGCCCTGGGCTTGCCTGATGGCTATGATACCTGGGTAGGCGAACGTGGGGTGACGCTCTCTGGTGGTCAGAAGCAGCGTGTGGCTATTGCCCGTACACTTCTATTAAATCCAGGCATATTGCTGCTGGACGATTCAACCTCTAGTGTCGATATGGAGACGGAGTACCTCATTCAGCAGGCTCTCGAAGCGGTGATGCGTGGTCGTACGACCTTTGTGGTGGCGTCGCGCCTGCGTACTGTAAAGAATGCAGACATGATTCTGGTCCTGGAAAAAGGACGTATAGTGGAGCGCGGTACGCACGAAACATTGCTCGCTCTTGGTGGTGCATATACACGGCTGTACGACTTGCAGTTGCGTGAACAGGAAGAGTTCGAGTCCCGCATGTTAAGCTCAGAGCCAGATCAATCCTGGGAGGTCGTGAGATGAGAGTGAAAATGAAGATGAATGCAGAGGTTCCTGCCTCTTACCTGGCTCACCGTCGCCGTACGGCCTGGGTCGAAAATAGTCTGGCCAGTTCCGACGAGGATATCAACGCAAAATTTGACTGGCAGAGCGTGCGCGTATTCAAGCCTTATATCGCTCGTTTTCGTGTTCCAGCTATACTCAGCGTAGTATTGATGCTTGTCTATACAGTGCTCAACCTGGCAAACCCGTACTTGATCGGTGTCGCTATCGACAATTACATCTCGCATCGTGACCTGGGTGGACTGGCTGTGATCAGTGGCATCCTCCTGTTGGTGAACATCGGGATGTGGCAGGCGCAGTACTGGCAGGTATGGAATATGTCGTGGACGGGCCAGCAGATCCTCTACCATCTCAGTTCCGATATGTATGCGCACCTGCAAAAACTCTCGCTGAGTTTCTATGATCGCACGCAGATTGGACGTGTGATGTCGCGCCTGCAAAGTGACATCGATGTGCTGGAAGCGATGCTCAGTTCAGGTCTGCTGGCTATGCTTAGTTCGGTGGTGGCGCTGATTGGCATCATTGGTACCATGCTGGCTCTAAACGCTGGATTGGCGTTGCTCTCCTTTATGGTGCTGCCACTCATGGTTGCCATCTCCATCCTCTGGCAAAAGCACGCTCAACGTTCGTTCCGCCTGACACGCGCTGCGATCTCCGTCGTCAACTCAACCTTGCAGGAGAATATCTCTGGTATGCGTGTTATCCAGAGCCTGGCACGTGAGGATCGCAACCGTGGCGAATTCGAAGAACTGAATGCGTATAACCGCGATACCAATCTGGAAGCCAGCCGTATCGCCGCACTGGTCCTGCCGCTCGTTGAAGTCGTGGCCGCGTTAGCCATTGTACTCATCGTCGTTTTTGGCGGTATGGAGGTCGCGCATGGAACGCTCCAGATCGGTGTGCTAGTCTCCTTCACTCTATACATCAACCGTTTCTTCGATCCTATCCGTGATCTCAGCCAGCAATACACGCAGCTACAGCGCTCCGGCGTTGCAGCAGAACGTATTGTCCAGATCATGGAAGTCCCGATTGATATCAAGGATCATGCTGACGCGAAGGAACTGCCACAGATCCGCGGCAACGTAGAGTTCCGCGATGTGGTCTTTGGCTACAAACGTGCACACCCCGTCCTGCGCGGACTCAATCTGAAAGTTAAAGCCGGGCAGACGGTGGCTATCGTGGGACCGACAGGGGCGGGCAAAAGTACCATTATCAGTCTGCTTACCCGCTTCTACGATATCCAGGACGGTGCTATCCTGATTGACGGCTATGATGTGCGTGCTGTCACCCAGCGTTCTCTACGCAGCCAGGTCGGTGTGGTCCCGCAAGATCCCTTTTTGTTCACTGGCACTATTCGCGACAACATCCGCTACGGTCGCCTGAATGCTACCAATGAAGAGATCGAGGAAGCTGCCCGTGCTGTAGGGGCGCACGACCTGATCACCCAGCTTCCTGACGGCTACAATACTTATATCCGGGAACGTGGTCGCAACCTCAGCGTGGGCCAGCGTCAACTCATCTCTTTCTCGCGTGCGCTGCTCGCCGACCCACGCATCCTGATCCTGGATGAAGCTACCGCCAACATCGACACCTTCACCGAGATGTTGGTACAACAAGGTCTGCGTCGCCTCTTGCGCGGTCGCACCGCCTTCGTCATCGCGCACCGCCTCTCAACGATCAAGCACGCCGATTGCATCATCGTCCTGCAATCCGGTCGCATCATTGAACAGGGTACGCACGAAGAGCTACTCAGGCGCAAAGGTGCTTACGCTTCGCTGTATGCGATGGGCTTCCGTCATATGGATAGCGAGGAGGCAGTATAGGAGCTTTTTTAAGGGATGGCCCTTATTCCCTCAAATCGAAAACATTGAGAATGAATGGCGACGCGTACCAGATGGAGATCCTTGCCATGTCATCCCTATACTTGCATTTTCTGATATGATATACTGCCGCTAAACCTACCTTAGCGGCGGCAACTGATGCAACAGACCAGGAAGAAGGCATCCGGTGATCCCGACTTTACATATCCACCTGCTCGGCGACTTCCAACTTGTATCGGGTGACACGCCCGTGACGACAGTTACTCTCTCCCGTGTACAATCCTTGCTTGCCTACCTTCTCCTGCATCGGACCGCGTCTCAGGATCGCTCACGCCTGGCCTTTCTCCTGTGGCCAGATTCGACGGAGGCACAAGCACACACTAATTTGCGCAAGCTATTGTATCAATTGCGGCAGTCGTTCCCGGATGTCGACCAGTTCCTCCATGCCGACAATCACGCCTTGCAGTGGTTGCCAGCGCACCAGAATGCCCCCTGGACCCTTGATATCCTGGAGTTTGAGCAGGCTCTGACTCAGGCTTCGCAGGAGGAGCGAGCCAAAAACACGACTGCGATGCGACGGGCATTGGAACAGGTGATGCATCTATACCGCGGCGATCTGTTGCCGAGTTGCTATGATGAGTGGATTCTGCCGGAACGAGATCGCTTGCACCAGATGTTTCTCCAGGCCGCGGAACGTTTGGTCGCTCTGCTGGAACAGGAGCGTGACTATGACGCCGCGATCACAATAGCGCAACGGCTCCTCCGCCAGGACCCATTGCACGAGGCAACCTATCGGCAACTTATGCGCTTCTATGCCCTGCATGGCGACCGAGCCGCAGCTCTGCGCGTCTACCATACCTGCGTCACGGTCCTGGAGCGCGAACTAGGGACCGGACCAGGCGAGGTCACGCAAACAGTCTACGAATCGCTCATGCAGTCGGATACCTCTCTCAGAAAGCTGACTGGCCCTCTCACCTCACGAGGGACAGCAGCACCCTTGCTTGGTCGGAAAGAGGAGTGGCGGTACCTCCAGGAGGCATGGCACAAGGCGGCGGGTGGACACCCCCACTTCGTGATTCTCACGGGGGAGGCGGGCATTGGCAAGACGCGATTGGCGGAGGAGATGGAGGCGTGGGTCAGTCGGCAAGGCATGACGACTGCAAGCGCACACTGTTATGCTGCTCCTGGACAACTGGCCTATGCGTCTGTCACTACCTGGCTCCGCACCGATGTGCTCCAACCAGGCATCTCCGCCCTTGATACCACCTGGCTTACGGAGATCGCACGCCTGCTGCCGGAGGTGCTTGTCAAACGACCAAAACTGCCTCGTCCCACTTCTATGACGGAGGGATGGCAGCGCCAGCACTTCTTTGAGGCTCTGGCACACGCCATACTCTCTGCCCGTCAACCGTTGCTGCTGCTGCTCGATGACCTGCAATGGTGCGACAACGAGACCCTGCAATGGGTGCATTACCTGTTTCGTTTTGCACCTGGGGCACGCTTGCTCCTTATTGGGACTGTGCGGGCCGAGGAGACACTTCCTGGGCATCCCCTGGTCGCGTTGCAGGGCGCCCTGCAACGCGATGGACTGGTGACAGAAATCCCGCTCGGACCGCTCACGACGACGGAGACGGCCTCGCTGGCTGAGCATATCATGAATCGCCAGCTTGATCCTGCCATGAGCAACATGCTCTATTCTGAGACAGAAGGCAACCCATTGTTCGTGGTAGAGATGGCGCGAGCAGGAACATTGGAACAACACGGAAGAGAACCCTCTGTTGGCAGAGGCTCATTTCCTCTGCTCGTACAACCTGCCTCAAATCTTCCACCAACAGTGCAGACTGTGCTTGCAACACGGCTCGCGCAACTCTCGCCGTTGGCTCATGAAGTGGCAAACGTGGCCGCAGTCATCGGGCGCGAGTTTACGTTCTCAGTGCTTACACGAGCCAGTAGAGATACCATAGGAACACAATCGGATATAGAGGCAAGACCAGATGTAGGGGCGCGATTTATAAGCCTGGACATCGTGGTGCGAGGACTGGATGAACTGTGGCAGCGGCGCATTGTGCGAGAACAGGGTACGGGAACAGCTGAGACCTATGATTTTAGCCACGACAAGCTCCGCGAGCAGGTCTATACGTCCTTGAGTCTCGCGTCCCGACGCCTTCTCCACCGCCGTGTTGCAGAGGCATTCGAGGAGGTGTATGGCGGAATGGCGGGAGACCTGGATGCCGTCAGCGGGCAGATTGCTACACACTATGAGCGTGCAGGACTACCAGGGCGGGCCATTCCCTATTATAGACGCGCTGGCGAGGCTGCAATGCAGGTGTACGCAAATGCAGAAGCCGTTACAGCTTTTCAGCAGGCGGCAGCCTTACTTGAGGCTGGCACACCGCCGGGACAGATGCAGCAGGAGCAACGATGGAAGGAGGTTGCTGTGATCTATACTGCGCTGGGAGATATCTTCTCGCTGACAGGACGATCGCAGGAAGCAAGACAGGTTTATCAAAAAGGCATGGCCTCTATCCCTGCGCGGGAATATATCTGGCGGGCACGCCTGCTGCGAAAGACTGCCAGCACCTGGAATCTGGCCTCTGACAATCCCCTGGATACTTTTCACGTCAACGCCCGTCAGACCTTTCAGGAAGCCGAACGCATATTAGAACTGGCGGAGGTCAGGTCGAGTAGAGAGTGGCAGCAAGAGTGGATACAGCTTCAGCTTGACCAATTGTTTCCTCTACGTGGTTCTGTAGACGAAATGACCGCCATTATCGAAAAGGCTCAGCCCATTGTTGAGGAATATGGTACAGCGGAGCAGCAAGGCAAATTCTTTCAGGCGGTGATAGCACGAGACGGCAAACGTAATCGCTACGCGGGATCGGAACAATCGCTTTTGTATCGTCGCAACGCACTGGCTAAGGTTCTGCAAACAGACAATAAGGACTTAATAGGATTTGCGCACTTTATCCTTGGCAATGGCCTCATGTTCTCGAATCAGCTTGATGAGGCGGAAGAGCAGATGCGGACGGCAATGAACCTGGCAGAACAGATAGGCAGCACCCCACTGCTGGTCCGCTGCCTGACGTTTTTGCCCATCATACTCAGACGGCGTGGACAGGTCGAAGAGGTGCGGGGTGTCATCACGCGTGCGCTGGCTATGCCGGAAGCGAGGAATATCGCTATCATCAAGGGAAATCGTGCATGGATCGCCTGGCGCGATGGCAATATGGTCGAGGCCGAAGCATATGGCAGAGCTTCATTAGAGGAAAGACAGGACCGGCAGCCTGCCAATGCATTTCGATGGGTAGGTCTATGGCCTCTCATAGGTGTTATGCTTGCTCAGGAGAAGATCGCCGAAGCGATGAATTATGCAGGTATGCTGCTTGATGCCACGCAGCAATCCCCTCCTGAACAATTGAGTGTACTTCTTGAATCGGCATTGCGAGCATGGAAGGCTGGACAGCAGCAGGAAGCTTATGTTCTGCTCCAACAGGCAATATCTCTCGCGGAGAACATGGACTATCTCTGAGTTGCTCGCTGTTCGTCGGGCCCGACTTACCTACTAGCGCCCGGTCAATCCATTCACCAGGGTCGCGACGTGCTTATGAGTGTTTGGATAACTTCTCTATCTCTCAAATATTGTTGTATTTTTCTCTAGAGATATGCTATACTGCCGCTAAGACCAAACACCGCAAGAAACCAGGACATATGTCTGCTAAGGTGGTCGAAAACGGCCATTTCTTTCATCTGCTAAGGTTTTTGGATATGGAGACGATTGCGAAAAGAGCCAAACAATCGGTGTTGTCCGGTGTTGGGGAACACATCCTTGCGCAGTATGAACGACGGCTTCGAGTGGAAGAAGACTTAAGCAGTGCTACGATTCGCAACTATCTCAGCGGTCTGCGCCAGTTTATGGCATGGTGTGAGTCTATTTGGCAACAAGGTCGTGAGAACACAAAATCATTCGTGCCTGAAGCAGTAACCTCTCCAACACTTACCCATTACCGAACCTATCTCCAAGCACTGCAGCTCAAACCGAACTCTATTAACCGCTCCCTTATTAGCCTCAAGCGCTACTTTGCTTGGCTCATTACTACGGGGCAACTCACCTATGATCCAGCGAAGGTGGTGAAACTCGTAGGTGAGGAAGTCACCTCACCTCACCATCTTGATGATCGGGAAGAACAAGCATTGGTTGCTGCAGTGAAGAAGAAAGGCACTGTACAGGACCAAGCCATCATTGTGTTCATGCTACATACCGGGCTACGTGCGCGAGAAGTCTGTACACTCACGCGTGCCCAGGTTCACTTGGGAAAGAGAAGCGGGAGCATTATCGTGCATGGCAAACGAAACAAGTATCGTGAAGTTCCCCTCAATGCAACAGCGCGTGCAGCCCTTGAAGCGTATGACCCTTTACTCACGCAGCCACATGCTCAGGACGCGACCCCACTATTCCGTTCAGAGACGGCATACACGGCTCACCGAGCGAGGATTAGGGTATCTCGTCAAAAATATGCCGAGCAAGCGAAGCTCTGTGATGTCAGTCCACACGATCTACGACATCGCTTTGGCTACCGCATGGCAGGAATGGTGCCGTTACACCGACTTGCCCAGATCATGGGCCATGACTCACTTGATACGACAATGTTGTATGTACAAGGAACGAAAGACGATTTGCAACAGGCAGTTGAGACGATTGCCTGGACATAGGAGCGTAGAAAGAAGATGGTACAACAGAGTAGCGCGATAACAATCTTCTGTTGCTATGCACGCGAGGATGAAGACCTTCTGGATAAACTAAAAAGGCATTTAAGTCCGCTCAAGAGGCGAAATGTGATTCATGTGTGGCATGATGGTGACATTAGGGCAGGAACAGAATGGGAACCGGAGATTAAGAATCACCTGAACGATGCTAAAATTATCTTGCTGCTCATTAGCGCCGACTTTATCAACTCCGACTACTGTTATAGTACAGAGATGCAACATGCCTTGGAGCGGCATAAGCGAGGAGAAGCAAGGGTCATTCCAGTTCTTCTCCGTCCCGTTGGTAATTGGGAAAAGCTTCCCCCTGGAGATATTCAGCTTGGTCAGCTTCGACCACTTCCAAAAGATGCTAAACCTATCACGCTTTGGGCGAATCGTGATGAGGCTTGGAAAGACGTGACAGAGGGGATCAGCAGGGTTATCAGCGATTTAGTGAAAATACCATCGAACCAGCGAAAGCAGAAAACTCTTGACAAGGTTGAGAAATTGGTTCCAGAAGTAGACATCTCCCTGTATCAAGATGCATTTGGCAAGCCAACATTTATCAATCACCAGCCATTCTCTACAAATCCCAATTATGAAAGAAGAAAATTTGTCGAATACGTTTTTGTTGATGAATACTTCTATCTCGATGCTATAGCAGACCTTCAAGGAAAAGTGTTGTATTTTGCGGTAACGATACGAGATCAGTCATTCAATCCAACATTTAAGAAGCAGGTATTTCAAATACAGTTAGGAAGAAGTACGTACAGCGATATACCAGGGAGGCCGCAAGCCGCGCAGGGGTGTTTTGGAGCAAATTGGTTTGCATACTACGAAACAAGATATTTTGGAAGACCGGGAGCGTACCAAGAATTTGGCTTTGGGTTGAACACTGCGGGATATTATCCGAAGAGCAGCTTGGAGGCTTGCAGAAGATTGCGAAGCACTGCGCACAACTGTCATGGAACGTTAAGCGATCAAGAGATTGAGTCTATGATAGACGGAAATAAAGATGAAGTTTTTAATACCTATGCTGCTTCGGCCCCTGGGATACAAATTACCGATTACGCGCATGTCATTTTAGGCGTCAATGATGGTCAAGTAAGAATCCTCAACTCCTAATAGGTAGAGATCCGAGTATAATCCGACTTGAAAAACAACGATAAGGATTCTAAAGCGTAGGCATAACATGGAGGGATTTAGAATATGTCAAATTCGTCACTCTTCCCTATTCTCAATCTGAAGATTCCAAATCTGGCTGTAACAGCTTGGATCGACGTAATACGTCGCGTTGTGGTTCAAGCTGGCGCGATTGTTGACCAGCGTAGCCATGTTCCTGAGATCAACGCGGACTGGCAGCTCCTTCACCGCTTTGAATACGATCACTTCTATAATGCCTGGGTGGGAGTTGCATTTCGCTTCCGGGCCTGTGCCACCCATAGTGAGGACTTTACTGCCATTTTCCAAAGAACACAAGGGGCCGCTCGGGGTGAAGACATGTATCGGGAAGATGATGCGCTGTTCGGTTTCTTTGTGAAGGGTCTTTCAGCACTGGAAAGTTTCTATTACAGTTTGTATGCATTAGGAGCCCTTATCGTCATGTCAAAGCAGGAGCCAAAGGTGCCGCCGTCAGCCCAATTTCCTCTGCTTACTCACTTGGTTGACCCTGCTCAGCGGAGCGGTCCAAGACGGATTACTCCTGAAGAGACACATCGTGCGTACACCCAAGCATTTCCCGGACTGCCTACGACGGAATTCCTTGACCGTATTTTGCGAGATGAAATGTATAAGGAATGGAGCCAGATCCGCAATATATTAGCGCATCGTGTGACATCCGCAGGACGCACCATAGAACTGAGTCCGTTTGGCTTCCCACTAAATGGGCCTCCGCTTTCAGTAAAGCCATGGGGTATGGATCTCCCACTTGATGCGACGACAACAACCTCCCGCTATACGTGGTTGAGGGAGACCATTAATACTGCGTTGGAAAAAACAGCAGGGTTTGCTGCTCAGCAATTGCCCTATACAGAGGACCAACTTGATGAGTGGACGAATAGGCCATAATGCTGGGGGCCGAGCATGATTCGACGGAAAAACAATCGTAAGGGATAAGAGGAAGCATCCAGAAGCTTTTTACCGCTTTTACCCCGTTTCCCCTATGTCCTATTTTACACGTATCACTGAGCTCACGATTCTTCTAAATCAAAATATATGGCTTTGCGCCCACTCGCGAAGTTCCTCAAAGACCGGGAACTATCTTTTGGGTCCGCGAGTGGGCGTAAGGCCAACCTCTACGAGAACATTTAAAACTATATGTGCTAATCAGGGAAGTTTCCCGACACACTGCCAACGGTATACGGCGTAGAGACGTTGTACATGACCATCATATCCATGCCCCAGTTGGCATGTAAGAAATTGTGGCAATGGAGCATCCAGATCCCCGGATTATTCGCGACGAATGCAACATCATAGGTGGTGTGCGGTGGAACCAGAACTGTGTCCTGGTGCACCGGGCTGCCTGTGAGTGGCTTCCCATTCTCCTCCAGAACTGTGAAGATGTGCCCGTGCAGGTGCATAGGATGATACAGGTTGGTGTGGTTATCGAAATGGAGCTTGATGAGCTGCCCTTCCTTCACCATGATCATGCCGGTATCGGGAAAGACCTTCCCGTTCATAGTGTAGGTCATCCCTGTGCGTCCAAGTGAGCTCCCCATCTGGTTCCCGAGCACTATATTATAGGTTGCGTTGAAATGACTCCGAGCTGTGACAGGATCAGGTGCGGGCGTTCCATATGTCGTGAGATCGAACCACTTTGTAATAGCAGGAAGTTTTGTGGGTACTGATCCCTGACCGATGACAAGGGCAGGAGCACGCACGTAACCTTGACTGTCATCGGCAGTCACCAGTGCGACGGAGCCGTGAGAGGGCATTTGAAAGTAGAGATCGTAGCGCTGAGCCGACCCCATGGGCAATGGCGTGTCATTGAGCCATTGCGGACCATTCAGATCGTGCCCATCCAACGACACCACCTGAAATGGTGCTCCAACGAGCGTCACGAGTTGTGGATTTCCTGACGGTGTCTCAGCAGTATTGACGATGCGCAGACGTACCCACTGTCCCGGACGAGCTGCCTGATTGAACGTTCCGTCGGTGGCATTCATCGTGTAAAGCGTTTGATTGTTCGGTCCAGTCCAGCTATGGAGTGCAACGCTATAATCGACAACCGCGTGTAGTGTTGATGTCGCGGGATCCACGATTAGCATACCGTAGAGTCCGTTGGTGGTCTCCTCATAGCTGAACTGGTGTGAATGATACCAATAGGTGCCTGCGTCCAGGGCCGTGAAGCGGTAGACATAGGATTGACCTGGTTTTACCGCATTCTGGGTGACGCCTGCCACACCGTCGGCGGAGTTGGGAACGCGCACGCCGTGCCAGTGAATGGTGACACCAAAGG
>Ga0137366_10002241_pt1 | contig 14740 bp, 17 predicted proteins | sample SagtaG_8_FD_104938 | JGI IMG/M metagenome (GOLD analysis project Ga0137366, IMG submission 104938) | Vadose zone soil microbial communities from Sagehorn Ranch, Mendocino, California, USA - Sage1_L_60_16 metaG | ecosystem: Environmental > Terrestrial > Soil > Vadose zone | place: USA... | reverse complement strand
GCCTGCCGCAAAACCCAAAAGAAAGAAACTTCTGGCGCCTGCTATCCAACCATCGCGAGAAAATTCCGCAGGAGACATACGACTACGTTTTCTACATCGCCTCAGCAGCAGTAATCGGCGAGAATCCCCGAATATTCGGCTTCGATTTCGATAATCCGCTGGCTAATCTGGAGAGCAACTGATCCAGTGCTTAGAACTAAATTGAGCCGGCAGGACTCGAACCCGCGGCCCATGCCTAAAACGCCAGGCGTTCAAACCAGGCTGAACTACGCCCCCCCGCAGCCTACAGTCGCCCGATGCCTTCAGGTTTCCTGCACCTTCCCGTTCTCTTGGCTGAGCCGACGAGGCAGAGTTTTGAGATTGTTAAACGCGCCTATCTTTGTCTTAGGGAGTGTCTGTCCTCATCTTTGATCTTTGTCACATTCAGAAATCGTCGTCACATTCAGAAATCGTCGACCCCAAGCCCTTCTGGGCTGCGCTCTACCAGATCGCATCTCATTCATTTTCATAAGGTTACAGATATAGCTTGCGGGCGGTTCAGGTTCACCCTTTACGAAACGTAACAGATTAAGGAGAAGAGATAACAAATTGAAAGAATAGGGTTTATGGTGGCCAGGGATGGAGTTGAACCCCCGACGCCAGCCTTTTCAGTGCTACGTTATGCTGTGTTCTAAACGACTTAAGTGACTTCAGGTGGCCGCCTAAGTACTTGAGAAGACGTGAGAGACATGAGAATCGTGGGTGGAAATCGTGGGTTCAAAGGCGATCGAGTGTTCGGGATAAACCTCTTCTGCCCGTGCGTAGGGGGCAAACACCGACAAACGAGAACGGGAAACCCGAACACTGCCAAGTCAACGGGAACATTGGAAGGAAACGCTACAAGGAAGTATCCCGATCCCATGCCACATAAAACTCCAACCTCATCCAAGGTAACGCTACTGTACCGCGTTCAGCTTCTGGTAGAACCACATCGCCGCGAGCACCATCAGAAATACCCCGGACCCTATGCTGAGCACGCGCATCGGAATGGTAAGCCGGTTGACCTTGGTCAACAGTTCCGTCTGCTCTGCGTGCATGTGCGAGCTCGCGTCATCCAGAAACAGCTGGTCATCCCTGTGCATCGCGAGTGTGCTCTTGTAGATCAAGAGGACGATCAGACTAATAGCGAATACTCCAAAGATCACCGCCACGATTGTCAGCACCACAATCCACCTCCGCAGATTCCATTAGGATGATCCCACATTCCAGCACACGAAAACTGATCAATATTGGTCATAGCGGCCCGACGACGGCGGGCGGGCAACGTCAAACTTTCTGATTGAGGTTACCTGTGATACGCCGCGGACGGTGAGCAAAAGTGGGGATTCTTGCGTCGCAACGTCTCATCACGGAGTCATGAAGTCCAAGGACTCACTTCAGAACAGATATTGTCTGTGCGTTGCCCCACCTGTGGAGCGGCGACCGGAGAAGTTTGTGAACTCAACCCGGGTACCCCGGGCACCAGGCATACCGGGACCGGAAGGCTTTCTGAGCCGACGCTTAATGGACAGCTGAAAAGCTAAAACCCGACCTAATTATCTTGGACCTCATGACCGGGGCAAAATTAGCGCAATGCCGCGCTCGCCGTAGCGGCTTTGGCGCGCTTGCTATCACGGATCTGCTCAGTAGTAAACTCGTGCCCGCAGACGCTGCAACGCCAGCCAGGAGATGCGGCTGTCGCGATTCCTGGGAGTGATTGCTGATCGGTGCGCCTGGCCCTCACCAGGTCGCTATTACAATGTGGACACTGTCGTTGAATCATAAGCTCTGCGGAAGAACCCTCTCTCACTTCTCGGAAGAGTCAATTAGCTGGATGGATCGTACGAGTCTCCTCAAGTGTGAGTCGGGAAGGATCGCAATAGCCGTACCCCTTCAGACAAGCCGCATAATTCCGCTTGTGTTCGGCATCTGCCAGCATCTTAGCGTCAGCGGGAGACAGCTTTGCATACTCACAAGTTTCCTCTCCGTCCTTGCAGGACGCGAGGTTGCGCTGTCTCTCAGAGTACGCTGTTTGTTTCGCTTCCTCAGGGGTCAGTTTGGAGTGATCGCATTCGCCCCAGCCGCTCCCACAATTCTGCGCGTTGCGCACGTGTTCCGCAGCATTCGTGGCCCTCGCTTGCGTAGGAGTCAACTCGGCTTGCTCGCAAATCCCAGAACCATTCTCACAGTCGGATGCATTAAGTCGTCGACGGGCGATGTTCACTTCCACCGTTTCCGACGAAGTCAGTTTAGAGCGATCACAGACGCCCCATCCATATTTGCAGGCGGTTAAATTGCTCTGTCGCTGTACTGCGTCCATTTCGTGAGCCTCAAGCGGAGTTAGTTTTGAGCGATCACAGGATTGCATGCCATCGCTGCAATCGGACACATTCCGCCGGTGATTGGCTACGGCCAACGCGATAGTCTCCGGTTCAGTGAGCCCGGCAAGATCACAGGAAGAATAGCCATTCCTGCAGTTCACAACGTTGCGTCCGTGACCGGCAAGGACTACGTCTGTCAACTGCGCTGCATTCAACTTGGATTGATCACACGACTCGCGGCCGGATTTGCAGGCCTCCAGATTTTGAGCGAGATTGGAGGACTGAGCGAACGCGAGGAGCGGGCAAAGACTTACCCAGACGGCTTGGACCCAAAGACATTTCCGCAGATTACCTATCATCTTTTCACCTTTCAAACAATGTATCCGGCCGGAAACGATGCGTCTTTCTAAGGAATCGTGCTGACCGGAGCCAATTCAGGTTCCGGTCAGCCACACGTTCAATTGTTAGGTCCTGCGCAACTATTTCTTGTCGTTTTTTACTTCAGCAATCTTTGCTTGCTGGCCTGCATCTGAGACGGCTTTCAGGAACGCGTCTGCGCTGCGCGGCGTCGTTGCCTTTCCCGAAAGGATGCTGCGGAACATCATGTGCTTGCCGTAAATGGCTCGAGTGGAATCGTTATCCTGCTCCACCACGGCACCTTCCAATGTCAGGCCTGCGAACACGCCTTTCGAGCGCGAGTAAGTCAGCACTTCAGTGTTCATCTTCCAGTCTGTCCCTGCGGAAGCGTGACGTCCGACTGGGCCTGCCGCAACCGATCCTTCTCCCGTAAGTTCAAATTTGCTGGATAGCAAATGCTGGAATCCCTGATCGTTCATGACCAGCATGACGAGGTCGACGCCTTCGAGGCCGATTTGGAATCCCGCGCTCCCACCGCCAATCGAGACGAACGCCGGTGCGCTCCAGCCTTCGGCTGTACGACACGTAGCAACGCCGCGTCCGTGCTTGCCGCCAAAGATGAATCCGCCTTTAATCATGTTCGGCACCACCAGGATGCATTTGGCATTGCTCAAAACCTCTTCCGGGATCCCTTTGTCCGGAGTCGCCATAATCGCGTGCACAACTTCGACCGAGGAGTCCAGCCGAGCTACAGTGTCTTGGCGTGCCGAGCCTGCGCTCGCGTACGTTCCGGCCATTCCCACAACGCTCATCAACAGCAGTGACAGTGTTTTCTTCATGGAAAGTTTTCCTTTAGGTTCTACGGAACTAAGAGGAGAAAACTTCAGATATGCTGACTTAGCTCAGAGGACCCGAACGAGAGAGAGGAAGTGCTCATCTCAACAACCATTATGAGCGCACGCTACCAGGATAGCTGGTCTGTATTGCTCACTTGCAGGCTTGGAGCGTCGTAACCCTTTTCCCTCAAGAGATTCAGTCGGGCAGGATCGCGGTGAATGCACAGAACTGTGCCAGTCGCAGCCATGTTCTTAGATATAAGTTGAGAGTTATTGGTTCGTCTGTTCAAAATTGTCATGATTAAGAAGCCGCTGAAACTGAGCAATTCTGATCGGACGGACAGAGTGCTGAACGCCTAGCCTGTCTTTCAGAGCAACTCTTCCTGGGTTAGGATGCCTATGAAAAAACACTATCTCCATCTCTCGGTGCATCGGTGTGACACGTGTCAAGGGCCGATCGTGACTGGTTCGCTTGCCGTGCGCGAAAACGAAATATCAAAAGAAACGGAGAAACACGAGATCGGAGCGATCTGCCTTTCGTGCGGTTGCCGTCAGAGCGTATCGACCGCTCCAGCGCGTGCCCGTCATTTGATGCCGTTGGAATGGGCGCCCACGATGCCAGCGAGCATTCTCCCCTGATCATAGTTCTTCGGTACCTATGTGCGGCGAACCCGCATTTAGGACGCTGACAGCTACGCAACCCTCGACAGAGCTCTCTTGCTCAGACTGCGAGCCCTCAATAGTGAGAAGGTTCTACTGAAACAGTCATCAACAACACCACAATCAAGCGCGTTAGCTACAACGGCGGCAATCGGCGGAATTAGTGCCCGTCCCACTCCGCAGCAAGAGTCTGTGGCTCACAGCGGCGTATTCCCCCCCGTAGCCGCACAGACGCAACATGAGCAGGCTGCCCGCAGAAATCCAGAGCAGCGGGCTGCATTGAACCATGGCACGCCCGCAATTGCTGCTACTCCCAAGCCTGGGGCATTCAGAGACAACGCCGTGGTTCACGCGAAACCAACGGGGACGCCTTATAACGCTCCGGTGAATCGTGCGGCAGTTCAGCCACCGGCAAATGCGCCGGCGGCGCGTCCAGAGAACAACGCAGCCCGCACCGATCGGCCTGAGCCGAAGAATCCGCCGGAGTCGAACCGTGCGCCGTCAGCACGACCGAACCAGCCGGAACCAAACAAGCCGGAACCGAATCGTCCGCCCACGGCCCAGCCAACTCGACAGCCCGAGCCGAATCATGCGCCGGCAGCACAGCCGAACAATCGGCCAGAACCCAACCGGAATGGGCCGCGCCACCAAACCCCTCCGCAGAGCGAGCGGTCGCAGCCTCGACACACTCCTCCGCCGTCGGAACAATGGCCATCAGCGCAACAGCAGCAGCACCCGCAGCCTGCGCCCAACAAGCCTGAACAGAAGAAGTCTCAGGAAGAAAAACCGAAGCAGAACGAACAATCACCACAGTAGCCGCAGGTGTTCAGGCGTGTTACTCAGAGGAATAGAGATGAGTGAGAAGTCGAGCCGCAGGGAGTAATTACAAGAAGCCATTCCGGAGATTGAGGACTGGAGTTTAATCCTCGGGGCAGCCTGAGTTTTAACGGGTGCCCCTTTTTCTTTGGCCGGAAACTCTAGTCGTGGAGTACGACGTTGAGCAGCGAGCTGTGGACCTGCAAAGCACCTTCGGACCCGCCAGCGTAGTGAATGAAGCCCAGCTTTCTGAATCGGTTCATAAAGAAGCTGACGCGCGAACGAGTCGTCCCGACCATCTCCGCCAGCGTTTCCTGGCTGATCTTCGGGACCACAGTTTCGGGAATACCTTCCTTGCCAAAGTGAGCCAGCAGCAGCAGAACGCGCGCCAGGCGCTTCTCGCTAGAGTTGAAAAGCTGGTCAACCAGATCTTCTTCGTAGCGGATATTGCGCGCCAGCAAATACGCCACAAACATTTCGGAAAGCGCAGGTTCGCGATGGAGGGCATCCATCATCGTCTTCTTCTCGACCCGAAGAATCTCGCAATCTGTCATCGCCGCCGCGGAGCCCATCCGTAACAGCTGGCCAGCCAGCGATCCTTCCCCAAAAAAGTTCCCTTGATTTACGATCGCGATCGTGGCTTCCTTCCCGATCTTGGACACAACCGTGAGCCTCACCTTGCCTTTTTGCACATAGAAGACAGCGTCGGCCTCCTCGCCCTGCGCAAATATCGCCTGCTTTTTCGCGACCGCCAGGATCTTCCTGCCCTCGCCGATGGTGGCGAGGAAAGTGCCGGGGTCGAATCTGCCGTTCTTCTTGGTTGCGGTGGAGGGAGACATCCTTATTCAAGTATAGTCCATCGATGAACTGCAGCCCCATTAATCGCCTTTTACCGTGAGTACGCAACCAGCTGCATACACGTGCCATCTGAGCGGCGAGAGCGGTCACTTTTGAGCAGTTTTTGTTCTCCCGAGGGTCCAGCATTGTTACAGCAAATAGGAAACCATTACTCATGCCACCAACGGTTGAAGTCGGCGCGATTCTCATGAAGGACTGGCCCCGGATCAAGAAGCTGCTTGGGCTGGAAAGTGAGGCCTATTCAGAAGAATGGACTGTCCTCAAGGATTTGGATGTGTGCGCTCTCGATCGCAAAATCCATGCTGCCGGATGGAATTTCTTTTTCATGGCGACCGAAGTCAAAGTGATGTTCTTTGGCTCTGTTGGAGCGGCGAAGATACAAAATGCATTGAAGCGGATCCTAGGGAAGGTAAAGCAGCAGCACTTCAATGGTCTTGAGGTTACCGCAATCGTTAGCCGGCATTTCCTCGGAGTGCCGTACGTGACCGTGTCCGCGCATTCTCGCCATATGCAACAGAACTATTGCCTCGATACCGCCGCCGCCCGGCAATCGCTGCAACGCGATGCGGAATGGGCCCGAGGATAAGCGCAGATTGCATGACGGAGAATCGACCTATGGAAGCCGATGCGAGACCCAGTCTCGACCGAACGCTGGAGAGTGCAATTGTTGTGTCCTGGCCAGATCTCACGCATGGCGCCCAAACTGGCTTGATTCACATCGAATATGCCTTTGCTCCAACGGGCACACTGGATTACCTGAAGGTTTGGTCATCCATGACACGAGGTCATTGGCTTCTGGCTTGTGAGTATTGGACCTCAGCGAATACGTTCCATGGCACCGGCATCTGCTTCGACAACGGGTGCGAATCCGAAGGATTGGCTCACATTTTGGACTTTGTGATGCAACATCAGAATTCGTTCGCGCTTCCGCCGAACCTCGGCCGGCAGGGGCTGCTCCAGATTTCGACGCCAACGGTGGAAGAGAGCGCAGCCGCCGGGGCGCTGATCAATGAACTCTTCGACCATCTCACTTCCATGGTCGCAGAGCCCGCGATCGCCTGAAAGCCTCCCCAGCATTCATTTCTCCGAACCCGCTAAACGGCGGTCTCGATGCGGTTCTGTGCGGGGCAGGCCCGTGCTAAGTTCGCATTTTTCTCCCGGTTTTGCGCCACACGTCGGGCAACGGACCGATAATGCTTGTTTCTTCTTGGTTTTCATGGATACACAGTGCAGGATTGGTCGTCGATAAGATGGTCAATTGTGACCATCGCGAAATCGTTCGCGAGGCGCATCATATCTCTAGAGCAGATGCAGGGCAGGCACCGGAAGTTGTGGCTAGGTGCCGCGTTTTTCCCGTCGAACCTTTGCTCAGGAGCAATGCCATGATCAATCCTATAGCTACCAAAGGACATAAGTACCTCGAACGGTTACTGGCCCACTCCGGGGCACCGGCAGACTCTGACGGCGCCAAACAGCCGCCGCTCTCTGAAACTCCATATACGCCTTACTCCGAGCAGCTTGCGCTGGCTGAGGTTCCTTACAAGCCGTACGCCGAAAAGCCTTCGCATGAGGCTCCTTATGAGCCTTACAAAGGCATATAGTCGCGGGCCTAATATCGACGACTGGGTGAAGGAAAATGAGAAGGGGCTGTCTCCCCTATTTTTCTCGCCAGAGCGAAGAAGAGAAATCATGACCAACACGAAATTTGTCGTACGAGTGAACCATGGCGGCACGCGCGCCCCCGCATACGTGCAGCGGTTTGATCGGCTGCCTGCCCAGATGACAACCAACCGCAAGCTGGCACTGCTCATGGGAAAACTCACGGCTGAAGACGCGGCTAAAGCCATCGAAAATTCTCGATGTGTTCCCGAGTTAGTGCCCGTACATGTGAACGCCTAGAAGACGTCGCTACCGCGCCTTTCCCGGAAGCAGTCCGGATACCCGCTAACCGAGGGCGCGACTGGTCAATTTTGACCAGTTCCAAATGCGCGGTTGTTGAATACTGAAGAGAGAACAGTCCACCGGTGGATGCAACACCAGATCAAGAGCCGAACGCGACGCGGCGATAGCTTGCCCGCAGTTGGGAGAGCGACCCATCATTGCTGTTTCTCACCAACTTTAGGGGGACAATGTCGCTACCAAACACACTGCTACCACCCAAGGCCCTTCTCACCGTGGTCGGCCCGAGGCCCGTCGTACAGGAAGGTGCTGCACCACTTCACTCACGAGTGCAATCAAAGCCATCCCAGCCGAGTCGAATCGCGGTGATTGGGAACTATCTTCCACGCCATTGTGGAATCGCCACATTTACCACCGACCTATGCAGCGCCATCTCCGCGGAGTACGGAACTGCTCGATTGTTGGCTCTCCCTGTCAACGATACCGAAGAAGGTTACGACTATCCCGCCCGGGTGCGATGGTCGCTCGCTCAGGATGATGTGAAGTCCTATCAGGAAGCCGCTGAATTCCTGAACTTCAACAACATCGACATGGTATCTCTGCAGCACGAGTGTGGCATCTCCGGCGGCCCGCCGGCAGTCATATCTTGCATTTCCTGCGCGGTCTGAAAATGCCCGTCGTCACTACGCTGCACACGGTTTTGCGCGAGCCAAGTCCTGACCAAATGCTGGTGCTGGAAGAGATCGCGGAGCTTTCCGACCGGCTCATCGTCATGAGCCAACTCTCGTCCCAGTTCTTGCAGGAGATCTTCAAGGTCCCTGGCAATAAGATCGATATGGTGCCGCATGGAGTGCCAGACCTGCCCTTCTTAGATCCAAATTTCTACAAAGACCGATTTGGCGTGGAAGGCAAGGCGGTGCTCCTCACCTTCGGACTGCTCTCCCCGAATAAGGGAATCGAAAACGTGCCGCCACACCCAGCGGGATTCTAATCGTTCTCCAGGGCTAGTGCCGCAGGTGTGCAAGAGTTCATCTCCGCGGGTTCTAATTTTTCACGGCAGCGCCATGCAAGAATGAATCGTTGTCCTGGCAGGGACATCAAAACAGTATCAGCTTAGTTTGATTCACCCGCAGTTGAAGTCGGTCCGCCAACCAGCGTTACCTCTTTTCACCCGCAGCGATTCTTCTCGGCAGAAATTCAAAACAATAGAAACAGGAAACACAATGGAACAAGGAACAGTGAAGTGGTTTAACGATGCCAAGGGCTTCGGCTTTATCAGCCGCCAGTCCGGCGACGATGTTTTCGTGCATTTTTCGGCCATTCAGGCAGGCGGTTTTCGCAGCCTGCAAGAAGGCCAGACCGTCCAGTTCGACGTCACCAAGGGGCCGAAAGGCTTCCAGGCGGAAAACGTCCGGCCTCTCTAATCAGAGCACATCAAAACGCCCGGCGCGAAAACTCGCGTCCGGGCGTCTTGTTTTTGACCCCTATCGCTGATAATCAGCAAAAAATGGTTGCGCCTTAGGATAGACGCAGACTCTTGACGGAGGCGCGAGCGGCTCCGCCACTTATATTCGGCACTATGATCAATTCAAGTACGCTGACGTTTGAAAGCTCGACTTGATATTCCTCGCCCTCGCGCACTGTCTCAGGAGGGCTGAAGTTCCACTGTTGGCGCACAATTTCCCGAAATGAGGTCCCGCCGTCGGAAGACCAGCGTATGACGAATTCTTGCGTCCTCGCAGTTTCTTTCTCTTCAAAGACAAGAAATATTTGTTTCAGCCTTTGCGGCTGATCGAAAATTAGCCGAATCGTTTGCGCTCCGGCCATGGCTGCCCGCCAGCCCTGCGTTTCTCCGGAAGCAAAGGCAGATTCAACGGGAAAATTCCTGTCTTCCGAAGTAATTTCAACAATGGCTGCTCGCTCAACGTCAAGCCAGCCTTCACCACGGGATCGAACTGTCCCTTGCGTCGGAGTAATCAGCCGTTTGCGCATAGAGAACTCAGTTTACCTCCGGACCGACTTCTAGCGATTGACCATTGAAAACACATGTTTTGTGAGGCGATCCTCGCCGGATCTTAGCGGTACTGACAGCTTTTCTTAACGCTCTAACGAATTCTTGGACTCGGTTAATCGGCCCGAATCGGACCCAGATTTGAAAGGCTAGGTTCTCGTTGAGCTCGAAGGCGAATTGAACTGGCGAGCCCTAACGAGGTTGAACAGAATAGCCGCATTCCCTCAAGACTTCTTGGCCTTGCTGTCGGAGATCTGTTCCGGGAAGATCTGGTCCATGGATGAGTTGCCTTGCTTACTTTGCCGGTCTGCCATGATCGAGGCACAGTGCAATTAGTTCGGAGACATTCGCTTCTCCCACGCACATGACGGTGTCTGCGCCTCCCCAGTAGATTTTCACGGTTCCATCAGGCTCCGGAACGGCGCCACAGGTAAAGACTACGTTGTGAACATATCCAGTTATCTCCCAAGGATCCTCCGGTTGCAAGATCCAGGAGTCGCCGACTCCGATAATCTTCGCCGGGTCCCGGAGGTCGTGGAGAGCAACCCCCAACCGATAGACCGATCCATCCATAGTCCGGAAGACTCCGTGATAGATAGACAGCCATCCCTGGTCCGTTTTGATGGGTGGAGCGCCAGGACCGATCTTCATTTCGTCCCAGTGATACTGCACAGGCCTCATGATGAGCTGCGATTGGCCCCAATAGCATAGATCGGGAGAATAGGAAATCCAGATTGACCAGGGGGCGATCTCTGAATGAGGACGATCAAGTCGGGCGTAAAGCCCATCAAATTTCTCAGGAAAAATTACGACGTTCCGATAATCCGCCTCTGTAATAAGAGAGATCCTTTCTACCCGACTGAAGTCCTTCGTCTTGGCCAGGGCAATCCGCACTCCATTTCGCGAGTATGCGCTATAGGTAATGATGTACTCCCCTTCGATCCGGGTCACGCGTGGGTCTTCCACGCCGAACTCTTCATAAGCAGCGAACGGTCCGTCCCGGTCGGGAGTCAGAAAGGGCCGTGGATCGGCGGTGAAGCGGAATCCGTCGGTACTGCGTGCCAAGCCAATGATGGACCGGCCGGTGCGGAGGTGAGAACGGAAGAGCATGATGTATTCGTTCCCGTGCTTCACGACCGCTGCGTTGTGAACGGTTTCCACGGGATAGGGGATCTCGGCCTTAGTGAGGATGGGGTTGTGGCCGTACCGCCGAACAATGTCCGCCTTCATAACCGTCTTTTCGCCTCCAGATCAAAAATCGTCGAGTAAACCCGCTCGTACCCCTCCACCATGGTTTCGATTGAAAAGTGTTGTTGGACTCGGCTGCGGCAAGCACGTCGGTCGAGCTCAGAACTTCGCCCAACGGCCCGAACCGCTTCAGCGACGTTGGAAACCAGAAAACCGGTCTCTCCGTCCTTAATCACCTCACGGCAAGAGCCGAGGTCCATGGCGATCACAGGCACGCCAGCGGCATTGGCTTCCACCAGGACAAGTCCGAATCGTTCCGGGATGGTGTTCAGGTGCAATAATACTCGGGCCCGAGCAAACAGTTCGTTCTTGCCCTTCACGTCCACTGGCCCGATGTAGATAATCTTCTGATCGTCGAGATGGGGTTGGATTTGCTCCCGGAAGTAGGCTTTGTCCTGGATGATGCCGGCGATGATCAAACGCAATCCGCTCAGACGGGCCACCTCGATGGCCAGATGAAGACCTTTGTCCGGGTGGATCCGACCAAGGAAAACCAAGTCATTGCCGGCCGATTCCTGAAGTCGATACAAGGAAAGATCGATGCCGTTATAGATGGTCGCCAAGTAATTCAGCCCTGGTGCTCGGTCGGAGTCGCTGACCGAAACGAAGTATCCGTTACGATACTTCTGATAGATGGGCATGATTTTGGCTGACGAGAATCCATGGATGGTGGTTAGGACCGGTGTTTTGATTAGCCGCGTGTAGCTCAATGGCATGAAATCGTAGTGGCTATGGATGAGGTCAAACTCAGCAGCGTGCTCGAACGCTTCCGAGATGTGAAGGTGTTCGGCCACTTTGGAATCGACGGCGGAATCCTCTTCATATCCCTTGTCCACGACCGCGTGCAACTGAGCTTGGGTCACCGAATCTCCGGTAGCGAACAAGGTCACATTCCATCCACGGGACACGAGCCCCTCGGTGACATTGCTAGCCACCGTCTCCCAAGCGCCATATTGCCGAGGAGGCGTTCGCCATGCTATCGGTGACAGGATCGCCACTCTTTTGTTGGGGTCACTCATGCTGTTGACGGTCAATTCCTACTCCATGGCAGCCAGCACTTCATCGAGGGGAACCGTAGCGAAACCCGTGGCGTGATCGGCCATGGCATACGGAATGATCAGCTCGCCGTTGTGCACGAGAGCACCGCAGGTATAAACGACATTCGGGACGTACCCCTGGCGCTCGCTTTGATTCGGCTTGAGGAAGGGTTCACGCAGGCGACCGATCACTTTGCTGGGCTCGTCGAGATCGAGGAGGAATGCGCCGATGCAGTACGTTCGCAGGGGGCCGACACCGTGGCTGAGAACTAGCCAGCCTGCTTCAGTTTCAATAGGGGACCCGCAGTTCCCAAGCTGGACTAGCTCCCAGGGGAAAACCGGTTTAAGCAGCACCTTCCGTTCATACCAGAAGTGCACATCGTCAGAAAACATGATGTAGATGTTTTCGTTGTCCTGACGGGAAAGCATGGCATAAAGACCATTGACTTTCCGGGGGAACAGAGCCATGCCTTTGTTTTCGGCTGCCGGACCGTTCAGCGTGATAAACCGAAAACGGAGGAAGTCTGCAGTCTCCACCAGTTCGGGCAAAATCACCTTGCCATCGAACGCCGTGAAGGTGGCGTAGTAGACGGTGGATCCGTCATCCTTTTGGAAGCAGACGAACCGGGCGTCTTCAATGCCATTGCGTTGTGACGGCGTGGCTGGAAAAAGAACCCGTTCCGACAGCTGCTGCTGAGGCTGAAACTGAACCTCATAGTTGGACTGGGCCAAAGCCAACATCCCTCGAATCGCGTTCTGGTCCGACACGGCAGACTGATTCATTTCGACTTCGAGACCGACGCGTAACTCTTCCAAGGCAAACGACTCTCCAAACTTATCCATCGTTCGCCGTGTGAATTCATTGGCTAATCCCAGCTCAAGAAGTTTTCTTTCAAACAGCGCCTTGTCGTAACTGGGTTTTGGAATTTGACGCGGCTCGGTAAGGAAGCCCGCTGGGGGTAAGACCTCGATCCGATGATCGGCGTGAATGATACCGGTTCGAAAAGTTATAGAAGAAATATGCCCCTCCCCCGTGGCGCGCAAGCTGAGGATAAAACGCAGAGCGTCCGGAGGCGTGTCAGACTGGTCGGGGTGCGGGACGATGGAAGGATTGAACAGTGCTGCAGATTCTAAGGAGTATTCGCAAACGAAATAAGAGCCGATCAACAGCTGTCTCTGTTCAGAAATCACCTCATCGGTCATAACAAGATCTCGGACCTGTTCGAACCGCTCCAGGAAGGATTTGTGGATCTGCTGGTGACGCCGGGAGAATTCAGCGGCCACGTCATTCAAGAGCGGACCGACTTCATTTTCCGGAAGAGACATGATCCTGGCGATAATTCTGCGAGATCGCTCGGGATCCTCGTGTCTGAACGGACGGAGAAGAACTCGGGATTGGTCAGGGCGGAGGATCGTGGACGTGCGCTGGACGCGAATTGAGGAGGCGGTGATCATGGATTGTTTGCTCCGGAGAAATGAGCCCGGCAGCCCGCAATTGTTTTCGACGCGAACTCTCTTCCCAATCCTGACCGGGACACCCTGCGGTCGTTCGCTTCCTTCGAATCGACTTGAAGAGTCCAACAGGGAGAATGAGTATCGACTTGCCCGTCCTTGTGGATGTCGGGTCTATGTCTTAGTACCCATTTCCCATGCCGCCACGCCCACCACCCGGGGAGGCAATTGCTTCTTCCTTAATGTCGGCAACTAGAGCTTCTGTGGTTAGCATCAGCGCCGCGATGGATCCGGCATTGGTGAGAGCTGTACGCACGACCTTGGTGGGATCGAGTACCCCGGCTTTAACCAAGTCTTCAAACTCTCCCGTCAACGCGTTGTAGCCGAAGTTCGGGTCCTTCGATTCAAGCACTTTGCCCAGCACGATGGCGCCTTCTTCTCCGGCGTTTTCGGCAATCTGGCGAAGCGGCTCCTGCAGGGCGCGTTTCACAATGTTGATGCCGATCTGCTCGTCGCCCTCCAGTTTCAACTTATTGAGAGCCGTCGCACACCGCGCCAGAGCGACTCCGCCACCCGGAACAATGCCTTCCTCCACCGCTGCGCGAGTCGCATGCATCGCGTCTTCGACGCGAGCTTTCGTCTCTTTCATTTCGGTCTCGGTCGCAGCCCCCACTTTTATTACAGCTACGCCACCCACGAGTTTTGCTAATCGCTCCTGCAGTTTCTCGCGATCGTAGTCACTCGTCGTCTTTTCAATCTGGCCACGTATTTCTTTCACGCGGCCCTCGACGTCGCCCTTCTTGCCTTTGCCTTCGATGATGGTGGTGTTGTCCTTGTCGATGGTGATCTTTTTCGCCTGCCCGAGATCCTCGATCTTCACGTTTTCCAGCTTGATGCCGAGATCTTCGGTGATGGCCTTCCCTCCGGTGAGGGTTGCTATGTCCTGCAACATGGCTTTGCGCCGATCACCGAAGCCGGGAGCCTTAACAGCCGCGACTTGGAGTGTTCCACGCAGCTTGTTGACGACTAGAGTCGCCAGTGCCTCTCCCTCTATGTCTTCGGCGATGATGACGAGCGGTCTGCCACTCTTGGAGATCTGCTCAAGCAAGGGGAGGATGTCCTTCATCGAGCTGATCTTCTTTTCGTTGATGAGGACGTAGGCGTTCTCGAATGCAACCTCCATACGCTCGGGATCGGTAACGAAATAGGGAGAGAGATAGCCTCGGT
>Ga0137366_10002240_pt1 | contig 14741 bp, 15 predicted proteins | sample SagtaG_8_FD_104938 | JGI IMG/M metagenome (GOLD analysis project Ga0137366, IMG submission 104938) | Vadose zone soil microbial communities from Sagehorn Ranch, Mendocino, California, USA - Sage1_L_60_16 metaG | ecosystem: Environmental > Terrestrial > Soil > Vadose zone | place: USA... | reverse complement strand
AGCATCTTCATTTCCTGCATCCCGCCCCAGGCTGTAACATTCTTGTCGCTGTATTCTTGTGCTAATATCATAGATCAAAATAAGTCAATTTGTCTTAAAAATCTCTACTGCAAAATCTGGGTTTAAACAAGGAATCCGATTACAAGAAGAACAGGAATTAACCATATAATATGCCGATAGTAGTAAACTTAGATGTAATGCTCGCTAAGAGAAAGATGAGCTTGACGGAGTTAAGTGACAGAATAGGACTTACCATTGCCAACATGAGCATATTAAAAAGTGGTAAGGCCAAAGCGATTCGCTTCTCTACTCTTAATGAGATTTGTAAGATATTGGAATGCCAGCCCGGTGACATATTAGAGTATCTGAATGAGAAAGATTATAAGAAGTTGATGCGGTAAAAATAGTGCGTAATAAAAGCGGAAAAGTTGAAACCACCCTATAATAAAGCTATGCTATCATACCACATAACTTACCGGCATATTGATGTCGAGCAACAATATAGTAGGGCATTCATTTGCTGTAATAATATAATATAAACCGACTCGATGTATTCAATACCCTTTTCCGGTAAAGTAAATTCAAGAAATGTTATTCCGCCGCAAGCTTGCGCAAAATATGCTTACATCATGTGGCTGTATGGATCATCATCCACCATAATAATCCGCTGATTTTTTTTCATATGTTAAATTCAATTTTAAATGTTGTTCCTTTATTTACTTCACTAGTGATGCTTATCCGTCCGTCTAAAGCTTCAACCTGCGTTTTGGTCATGAACAAGCCCATGCCTTTGCCTTCAACGTGAGTATGAAACCGTTTATATAAACCAAACACCTGTTCAGGTTTAGTTGAAAGATCAATACCCATCCCGTTATCATTAAAAAATATCACGATCTTATTTTCATGTTTGCAGCTTCTCACTTTAATTACAGGGTTTACAGTGGGTTGCCGGTATTTAATACTGTTTGTAATTAAGTTATAAAAAATACTATACAGGTAACTTCTTATAGTAATTATCTCATCTGCTTCAGTGAAATCAAATTTTATTTCCGCTTTTTCTTTTTCAATCATACTGCTTATACTCATAAGAATATTGTTTAACAGGTCTGACAAATTCACTGTTATCTTATTTTCGCTTAGATCACGTCTTATCCGTAAAACATGATTAAGATCCGTAATAACATCATCAAGTTTTGCTGAAGAAGTAGCAAGACCGGATATCATTTGCTTCTTCATTTCATCATCTAAATCCTGATCTGTGAGTACATTCGAAAAACCAATAATGTTCGCAACAGGTGCCCGCAGATTATGCGAAACAATATAAGTGAACTGCTCGAGGTCTTTATTACGCTGAATAAGATCTGCAGTTATTTTATCACGTTCGAGGCCTGCAAGCCTGATTGCTGTTATATCCCTCATTGCCCCTACCATACGCACGGGTTTATTATTTTCATCGTAAATAATATGTCCCCTGTCATATACATGTGCTACCTCACCATTACTTTTCATATACCTGTATTCGCCTTCCCAATAGTGTATATCAGGATTTTCGACAGCTTTGTAGACACTTTCAATCACCCATTCCCTATCATCGGGGTGAATTCTTGTACCACAGCTGCTTAGGGTTGTAGCTGCATCAGATTGCTTGTACCCAAAAAGCACTTCGTATCCTCCACCCCAATAAAGCTCTTGGGTTAACAAGTTCCAGTCCCATATTGCGTCATTAGTAGCTTTGCTTACCAATTCATAACGTTCGTTACTTTGCCTTATCTTCTGATCTTTATAGACTTTAAGTTCTTCTTTTTCTTTTTTAAGCTGGCTGTTCAGTTCGATCATTTCTTTTGAACTTAGCTCAATGGAGCGTTCTATCATCTTGCGGTCCTTTTCATAATGATCATAAGACTCACTGATGACATCCAGTAGCTTGATAAAATTTCCAGGTATCTGGTCTGCTCTGCCAAAATGCTTTTGGAGTTGACGTTGCAATAATTTGTTCATTCTTCTGAAAAGGTTGTAATGGTCATTGTTTGGTTGTGTAATTCACACTTCATGAAATTAGATGAAGGGGAGATTTCACCATAAGAATAAAAGCCGGTTATAGCCGTCTCGTCTCCATACATAGCTCTTACCGCCTCCACCTCTTCTTCAATACGCTGGTTCAATACAAGTTTTCTTCCTACACAGCTTATCAAAATAGCCAGTTGGGGCTTTTTAATATTTCCGTTTATACTATTCTGAGCAGCAGTAGAAGCACCTTCAATCAACCTGTCGAAATTGGCCTTCATCAAGCGGGCATATGCCCCTTCAGGCATATTACCGGCAAAAGTCAAACTCCTTTCCTCCTCATTTACTCCGAGGATAGTTCTCACAATTGACGCTTCAGTGTCTGGCATTCTAATACTCAACGGAAATAATAGGCCCGAACCAGGCAATTCATCGGCATACTCACCGAGGTACAACTTATATATATCCAGCGCAGGTTTTCCATCAAGTTCATACAAGATATTGGCATTTGATCTTGTAATCAATCTTTCGGGACCAAAAGAATCCCAGCCGCCTCTACTGCCATAGGTAACAGATAAGCTATCACCATAAAATCCAATGGCAACAATTCTTCCTTCAATCGGTGATTCATTTAACCCTACCAGTGTTTTTTTAAACCTGGAACCATCACCTGCTAATCCCCCCGTGATAATCGTCCCTTTGGCGAGATGTTCTTGTAAACCCTGAACCAACTCGCTGCCGTTTACTTTTTGTCCGTCGGATATAACTAAGACATTTTTTAGGCTTACAGAGTCAAGCGCAGATGCAAGAAAACAACCTGCCTCCCAGCTATTTTCTACTTCACAAATTTGAACAGTGGCAGTTTTTATTTTTGTAGTTTCAAAACAAACAGCAGTAAGGGAGATTGTGTCATCATTTACCTGCATATCATAAATTTCGCCAGAGGTGGAATTCATTATAATGCCAGCTTTCGGATAATTGTTACGAATAGTTTTATATATAGCATCATCATCAAAGATTGCACGGCTTCCAAATGCCATCACAAAATGGCAGTCAGCTGCATCAAAATAACTGTCTTTCAGTGTTTCCCATCCATTCGCTTTGGAGAATTTTTTTTGCTCGATTTTCATTGTGTATGGTTTTATTTTACTGATCGGGTAATACAATACAATTATTTTCTGTGACGTTCTTGTGCTGCACGTCGTTTTTCAGGAATGTACAGCGAAATAAGATGTAATATTTTTTTGGCTTCATATAATGTTATTTTGTCGAGTGCCTGCTTGTCGGACCTTATATAGAATTGTAACAAAATATTTTTTCGTTTTGAAGAAATAGAAAACAGACCTCTTTTGGTTGAGCTATCATCCAAATTGTTTGGGGAATGTTTTCTATTGTAACAAAATATTTTTTCGTTTTGAAGAAATAGAAAACAGACCTCTTTTGGTTGAGCTATCATCCAAATTGTTTGGGGAATGTTTTCCAGAAGCGAAAGGCAGTACAGACTGCTCCGGCATTTGTATTTGCATTGGACTTTAGTTTAAGCGAACCGAAAACTCGCTAAAGGTATTTTTATTTGTGCTCAAGCGGCATTAAGAATTAATTAGCGATAATTAATTTTTAATATAGACATTCAAAACAAAATCGGGGCAAATGTGTTTACTACCGTTACAATAATGTGAATGGCGATTCATTGCTCCTGCTCTGCTTTTTTAAGTTAACTATTGCAGTAAATATTACTAAGCCGCATGACACTCATATCTCCAACGTCATTGCTTTATTCACTGAATAATTTTTTTTAAAAGGTGTTCATGAATCACTTCGCTTATTTCTTCTCTGAGGAGTACTATATACGCTTCTCAACGCTTGAAGAAATCTGCCAGGATATTAGAGTGTCAGCCTGGTGATATATTGGAGTACTTGAACGAGAAAGATTATAGGAAGTGATGCGATAAAAACATTCTGCTATGTAATAACACCCATGTATGCTGAACAAGTTTAAACTCCGCTCTATGCACATATACCAATACCCTTCGTCCCTCCTATCATTATGTTTTTAACTTAGCTGGAAACGCAGTCGTAGCAAGGGTTCCACAGAATGCAACTCGAAAGTTTTCGCGTATCAAGCTGTCCACTGTCCATTTTCCTATAGAAAGAGATGGACGGACAAGTAATCCTTAAAGTGATCCCATCATCGTAATCACCTTCCATCTTCTTCGAGTAGCTCTATATTATTATGTTTTTAACTTAGGCTGTAACGTAATGTCAATAAGGCTTCCAGAGGGGAGGGAGGTAAAAAACTCATTTCCCTTGCACCATCTGCTTACTATCTACAACTTTGGCATCCACAACTAATGCATACCGGTAAACACCTGAAGGAAGTTCATTTGCCTTTACAGTAAGCGTTCCACTATTATCAATCACTTTTACTGATTTCAATAATGCGCCTGATGAAGTATAGAAGTTAATGTAAGCATTTCCCTTATTTGCAGGTAAGTAGTAATTAATTGTTGTTGTTCCATTGAAGGGATTAGGGATGTTTTGTTCAAGCTTTGCAGCCATTCCTAACTCAGCATGCTGTAAAGGGGATTGAGATTGGAACACTATTGCTTCTATCTTATCAAGCCTTGATTTGAGTTCTTCATTCTCCTCCTTTAAATCATCATTTTGCTTCGATGGTTCCTGAACTGCTTTCACCAAAGGCACTACAAATTCAGAATAACGTAAGCCATAAGGAGTATGTTCGTTTTTAGGTTTATCTACACCGCTGAAATCATATCCTATCCTTTTTGCTACCTCTTCTACCTCTTGTGCTACAAAACCGGTGCGAATCATTTTTTCTTTCTCCTGAATTCCTTTTTGAGTCAATGCCTCTGCTTCAGGATTTTTTTCACTAACCGTTTTACCTTCAGCCGTAGTTTCATCCTGCCTGTCTTCACCCAAGAAATTTCTTAGTTTGGTTACATCCATTGAATAGGTAACAGCATGCAGTTGATTAATAAATGTTAATCCCGGCACATTTTCTTTCACATTTTTCTTGAAGCGGGCATCGCTCAAGTTTGTCCATGGTTCATAGCCCCCAATAGAGGTAACGTTGCTGTTGCCAATGCGCACCTGGTTAGAAGCGGTAGTAATAGCAAAATTGCCAAGAGCCGTTGTATTGGTGAGTCCGCCGGAGTTAGCGTCTGTTCCATAGCCTATCATAGTGTTAGAGCTTCCCGAGGTAACGGTGTTGCCGGCATGGTAACCCAGGTAAGTATTGTCTCCGCCCGTTGTATTACTGTAACCCGCCTCCGAGCCTACAGCAGTACAACGCCCTATGCCACTACTGAGATAATACAATGAATGGTCGCCTACTGCCACAAGATTACTGAAAGCATTGCTATTATAAAGTGCCTGATATCCAATGGCTGTATTTTCATGTCCTGTTGTGTTGTGACGAAGGGAACTGCTACCACTGGCGGTATTATAGTCTCCTGTTTCGTTGGAATAAAGAGTTCCGTAGCCAATAGCTGTATTATAACGTCCTATTTCATTGGAATAAAGAGCTTCATAGCCAGCAGCCGTATTATTGAAACCTGTAGTATTTGAAGATAAAACATAATAACCGACCGCAGTGTTTGAACCACCAGCAAGAAACGTTGCACCTCCCAAATGAACGGAACCCCATAAATACAAATTTCTCCATGTTTTAGTTCCGGAACCTAAGTCGCGTGTATTGTCAGTATTGGGCAGCAGGTTTTGATTTATTTTAGTTGGGGAAACAAGATTTGAGAGTTGCGTGTTCGCCTGTGCATTAGTGTTAATAGCATAACAGGTAAGCGTTATCCACATGAGGATAGATAGAAGTTTTGTTTTCATGGTAAGCAATTTTTGGTAAAATAAAGTTTATGAAAAAAGCTCGGTAAGTGCAATTAAATTCATCAGCGAAGGGCCATTGTGCTCTACTACAGACTCCGGTTTTTCATAAATGCAATAGAGTGCCTTCGGGAACTTATTTTATAAGAATACAGCAGGAAAGAAGCGAACTATAGTAAAGTGCATATTCAGCCATCAATGGTTGAAAGAAAGTAACTCTAAAATATTCGTTGTGGCAAAACTGTCCACTGTTCAAAGTATACAGGTATTGTAGTGGACGGACAAAATAATCTAATCAAAAGATGGTAATTCTATACTTCTTAAATAAGGCTCTAACTGAGTGATGCTAAGAAAAGTTCTTAACCCAAGGATTTTGTTCATATCCCCATCATACTTCACCTCTACATAAAAGCATCTATCTGGTAAAGTGCCAACTTATAACCTGCATTGATTATATGAGTAAGGAAAATACCTTTATCCCATAACATCTCATATTGTTCCGTTTCATCTAATGCTTTAAACTGATACAGCGTCATTATATTTTCTCTATTTTAGTTGCTTATTAAAGTTATGGCAACTGGTATAAATACTGAAATAATAAGTTACAATCCCTCCTCACTTATTGGCATCTTCAACAATGCACTTACTCTTGAGATAACAAAAAAAGCATTTAGAATAAGGGGCATATACATAGCAGGTAAAGGAGTTAACTACAATGGATTTTATTATGATTCACTTAAAGATGAAACCTCTGATGCTTGCGTTACTCTTATAGTTCCCGCTCCCATAAGACATGATTTAACAACTGAGCAAACGATAGAGTGTACAGGTTACTTATCAAAGCGGGTGCAGTTAAATGCAGGAAGAATAGACCTGCATGTGAATGTGGTTGAGTTATTATCACAGCAAGAATCAAGGTACTCAGAAGAGCAGCTAAAAGCATTTGAGATACTGCAAAAGAAAGCAGAGCAAGGTTATAAAGATGTTGATGGTTTTACCAAAACAAGAATCATCCAGCGACAACCTGTCACGATTACTATGCTGATAGGCAAAACAGCAATCATTGATAGTGATATAAAACACCAGCTTAAAGAGGCAATAGGCTTATATGATTTTAGATTTGTATGAATCAACCTAAACTCCGAAGCAGAGATTATCAGGGCTCTTCAGGGTTATAAAGAAAGCGCGGAAATTATTGTTATAGCACGTGGCGGCGGGGAGAATATGGAAGTGTTTAACAAGCCTTCATTAACTGAGCAAGCTCTTTCACTTAAATGTTTTTTCGTTACTGCTATCGGTCATAAAGAAGATATATCGCTCTTACAAAAGGTAGCAGACAAAGGTTTTATTACGCCTACAGCATTAGGGCAATACTTTAATGAGATATACAACCAAACGATCGAAGAGTTACAGGGTTCCAAAAGCAAAACTTGTAGAGGACATTACAAAACAGATTAAGGACAATTATGAAATGCAGATAGTGAACTTAAACGATAAACTCCAAAACAACAAAGAACTGAGTGAGCAGCAACTCCAAATCGCGAGCACCCAGATAGACGAGCTTAAATCGCAGCTTGCTAACAAAACTTCATTGCAATATGTTATATGGTTGCTTGTAATACTTGCGGCGGCGATAGGGGTGTTGATTGGCAAGGGGTGTAACTGAAGTTTACAGTATCCTATGAATTATTTTTGTTAGGGCATTGAGCGGAAAGGGTGGCAGCAGTTACTTCTTCGTTAAAAGATAGGACAGACTTGCCAAAAAAGCAGTATGGCAACCAGGTTAGATACAGTATTTACTAATATGCAAAAGAACAACTGAAGAAATCATTAATCATGAGGATATGATTTATCCGAATACGTTATAAATTTAAAAAAATGAAAACCTTTCCGGAAACATTATACTGTCCATTTAAATGGATTAACGCAAGAATATTATCGGGTAGTTTGATTTTTTTGCTATTGGCCCTTTCAGCCAGTTCACAAAATAAGCAGGAACGCAGTACATCACTTCCGCCAGTGGAGACTCAAGCTCCAATCTCAAAAGGGCAAAAGCCTGCCTTTGAGGGTCAGACAAGAATTGCAGGTGTAAGAACTCAATCGGAAGTAAAAATAAAAACTATTGTTAGTGGATTACACTTCCCGTGGGGACTTGATTTCATGCCGGACGGTCGTATGATTGTCTCGGAAAAGCCCGGTAACATAAGGATCGTATCCCCGCAAGGGGTGCCCGGTCCTGCTATACAGAATGTGCCGCCAGTGCGCCTTATGGGCGATGGGGGCTTGTATGATCTGAAACTGGACCCCGACTTCGGCAGAAGCCGCCTGGTGTTCTGGACATTCGTTGAACCTGTTACAGGTGGCGGGGTCACGTCCGTAGCACGGGGGAAACTCTCACGCGATGAAACAAAGTTTGAAGAAGTAAAAATCATCTATCGCGCCCACCCGGCATATGAAGGCCCCAATCACAATGGTTCCAGGATGCTGTTTGACAAAAAGGGTAATCTTTTTGTGACTTTTGGAGAAAGATTTGATGATGAGATCAGAAAAAAAGCACAGGATTTAAGCTCCTCATTAGGCAAAATCATTAGAATAAACAAAGATGGAAAAGCAGTGAAAGGCAATCCTTTTGAAGCAACCCCCAATGCGCTCCCTGAAATTTGGACTCTCGGCCATAGAAATCCACAAGGTTTAGCTTTCAACCCCAAGACTGGGGATTTGTGGGAAAGCGATCATGGGCCAAATGCAGGAGATGAGATTAACATAATAAAGGCAGGGGCAAATTATGGCTGGCCGCTAATTTCCTATGGTATTGAATACAGCGGAAAACCAGTCAATGGAGGACTGACCGTTATGAAGGGAATGAAACAACCTGTATATTATTGGGATCCTGCTATTGCTCCCAGTGGAATTACATTTTATACGGGGAATTTAATTCCGGAATGGAAGGGCAATCTATTTGTAGCCTCTCTGCGTGGTTCCCACATAGCTCGCCTAATTATCAAAGACAACAAAGTTGTGGGTGAAGAACGATTGTTCAGTGACTTGCATAAGCGCTTTAGATATATAACTCAGGGGCCTGATGGTGCACTCTATACGATAATTGATGACGCAGATGGTAAAATTTTTAAAATTTCTAATTAAACTGATATCGTAGAAAAACCAGCAGTTCCTTTATTTTATCTCTTATTGCATCTCTTACTTTTTCTGAAATCTTTTTCATTCATATCTCTGGGGTCAGGTACCCCCAGTCAATAAATTCATCGGCGGGCACCCAGGGACAAAAAATATAATTATGAGAATGCAGTATTTAATTGGTGCAATTACCTCTCAGTTGAAAGAGCAACAATACAGTTACCAACAAGCATTAAATAATAAAGAGTTCTGGGAATTAAAAGAAATACAGCAAAGGATAAAATTACTTACGCATTCCCTTAGTGAAATTTTACGAGTTTTAATAAGCTAATGATATTATCCATTTTTCTTTTCCTCTTTGTTTTTTCTTTATTATAGCACAGTGTCGTTCCGGCATTTTGCAAACCTCTGCCTACTGACACTCAATTGCGTGAATTAGCCCGTAAACGGGTAGATTTCAGGGCTCACTTAGTTGTTTACTGTGTGACAAATGCCGCTTTCTGGATAATATGGTTCGTTACTGGTCGAGGTTATGTTTGGCCAGTGTGGCCAATGGCTGGATGGGGCATTGGTGTAGTTTTTCACTATATGTTCGATTACCGTTCTTCCAGATTTCTTTCACAGGAGGAGGAGTATAAAAGATTGAAAAAGGAAATGGAAGGACACGAAGGTATCGCTCGATAAACTAATAACCTGGTATAGGGTGGCAATCATAGTCTTTGAAAGTTACGAGTTGTCCTTTTAGAGGCCTTGATAACATTATTACCAAAAATCTATTCATTTGTTGACAACTTCTGCGCCTTATATAAAGGGTGCCTGCAAAAAAGATACAACAGAAAAGAGTCTATAAAAGAAAGCAGCAACATCAGCCATGCGATCGTTAAATTATCCTCGACACCCGTTTGATTCATTACAACAACAAGCACGGCAATACTCACAGACATAAGTGCTGCAAAGAGGAGCATCACAGGCGCTAACGAAAAACCAATCGATGTTCTTTTTAGCAAATTAGTACCAGCCATAATAAAACCGGGCAATATAAATGAAATGTCTATAACATATACCGGATTAGTGAAAAGCCCGTTCTCAGTTATAACAGCGGGTATAGTATTGTGCAGGATGGCGGGTATAATATCGCTGAGCCACAGAAAATAAAATAAAACGCCAGTTGCTACCAAATAAATTCCGATCAACTTAAGAGGGGCCTTCTCATTATTCCAGTCTTTTATTTCCTTTAAATTAGGTGAAGCGAGAAAATAAATAAAGGAATAAAAAGACAAACCTAAAACTGAACAATAAATAAGGAAAAGATAATTAAAATGAAGGCTGAAACAATAGATAAGGAATGTATAAATTATATACAACTCAGTACCGGCAAAAATAATGGCAAAAATTTTTCTCTTATATAGCATCATTCCGGTAATGATGAGAACAGGTACTATAATAAAAAGGTCAACTATGTCCTGCCCGATGGATTGCACATACCAGGCAGTAGTTTCAAGAGTATATGTGCCTTTGACGAATAACCCGCAATAACCAGTAACAGCAATCAGAATTGCCTGCGCGAATGATGAATACCCAAATACGCAACCTTTTTTTATTTCTCTCATGGAAATGTTTTTATTAGTGTTTGAAGTATGTGGGGCTAATTGTTCACTGATAAAAAAGATGAGAGCAATGAGTAGAATTATATTACCTATGGCTCCTCATTTCCCGTCCTTCCAATGGATAATAATTATCCTCAATATTATCTTCATTTCTTACAAAGATCTGTTGCGTTTCTAACGTAAAGAATGATAGTAGTCATAAAACAAAATAATAACAGTTATCCGTTTACTTTTTATTATACGTAGCCAGAATAAATTTGTAACTATTATAATGACGTGTATAAAAATTATTTCCTGTTAAAATCTGGAACAAATTGTAAATTTTAACACGGGTATCAGGCAATGTTTCTGCCTTCTCCGAAACATCAGTAAAATATACGTGCTGATATTTTGTTGCAATTAAGTAAATATAAGTCAAGGTGAGTTAAATAGAGAAAAGCTTATTTTCCAACGTACAAGCAGAGGGTCGGCGGTTCAATCCCGTCAGCTCCCACAAGTAGATGGGTTCGCAAATATTTGTGAACCTTTTTTTATGTCAGTAACTTAACACTTCATAACAGTTGATATAACAATTATATTTTCAATTAACTAACCCAAATTACTAGTTATAAAAAGTACCGGATAAAGAATAATTTTGAGGATCGTCGTGACGTTACCGGAGAATGGGTGAAGGAAGAGATCTTCCATGCCCAAAAAGACGCAGACAATTTCCACTTGAGATAAGCCTTAGTTATTATGAAAAGCGGACCAGGAATTTTTTTTGGATATACAGCAATTCTTGAAAATACAAATTACAGGGATAATACTGAAACAGGAAGATTCAAAATTAATGCTGATACCGTGAGAAGATTTTTTAGAATTAATTACAAATAATACAAGAATCGCAAAACAATTTATAAGCATCATCACAAAAAATATTTGAACCTGGCCTATAATTCTCTTCCCAAAAAAAGTGGCTTTTGGTTTATCGCAGTTAGCTGAAAACATAAGCAACAGGAAAAAGAAAAGATTGTATTGAATATTTCAAAAGAGAACCTTGCGCAAACGATTGGAGTAGCTACAGAGTCACTTATAAGAACATTAGCAGACTTTAAAAGGAGGGCCTAATTGATATTGAAACCGGATAAAGTAATTTTATTGAATTGGGGTGAATTAAGAAATGCTTTATTGATATTTTTAATCGTATCCGCTAAGAAATTCTCCTTCACTATTCTGCTGTTCGAGTGTCCAGTTATCGGTTAAAGATGTTTCGATCCATGAATTCCCGGATTTGCGATACAGTTCCACTTTTAACCCGAAGAATTCCTTGAAATCTTCCTCAATCTGCGCTACGGTTCTTTGTTTACTGATATCTATTTTATCATGCCCAGTTAATCTGTCAACCAGTTTTACCTTTTCACCAGGATTTATTTTTTCAGCCTTTTGCGAAGGCTTTTTTTTAGAAAATGAGTCTTTAAAGAATTCAATTTTTAAAAAAGGATAGACCTCGTTGAATTCGTTTTGAATATTTCTTATCCGGCTCTCTTGATCTATATGCAGTTTCATATAACAGAGTTTATTCATAATTTAAAGGAGTTGTAGGTTTTGGACTAATTTTTCATTCTCTATCCTAACTATTGTATTCTTATATTTTGAACACTTCCTTTTTACAATACTCTAATTGACAAATGTACTTTATGAGAAATCCCTTATAACAGAACTTTGGTCAGGTGAAAAGATGATTTTCATCAGCTATAGCAAATAAATTACTTAATACTCTTTTCGTATTGATGTGCTCTCTGCTTTTCTATTGACCGTGTTAAAGTTTTTAGTTGCTGAACAATTAAGTCTTTCAATATTCTGCTTTCCGAGTTAATAATTCCTGAATGATGAGCAAAATCATAAAAGCCACTGTTTACAATCATAATTTTTGCTTCGCATACGGAATACTTTTATAGAATAAAAAAAAGCCATGACAACAAACACCCGGTATGAAGAAAAAGCGGTGATGGAAGAAATAAAATATTTACCCACTATTTCCATCCTTCAGCCATTTGCGCCTATGATGTCATTAAAAAGCGAATTGGAATATAAATTAAACCGGGCTCTTGAAAAAGTAGAATCGGATTTGATGGATCATTACCCTGCTGATAAGGTTTTGCCGGTAATCCTGAAACTAAACTTCCTTATTCATAATCTTAATTACAACACACAAAAAAAAAGCATTGCAATATTTGTATCGCCTGTAACGGAGAAAGTTTATTATCTCGATATTCTTGTAGAAGAAAAAATTGTAAGTGATGAATCATTCAAAATAAGGGATCTTATATGCAGTAAAAAACAAGATATCGAGTACCTGGTTCTGTTGTTAAGTGCAGAGTGGTCAAAAATGTATTTGGGAAGTTGTGAAAAATTTAATTTGATCAAATCAAATGTTCCGGAAAACATTTTTGCATACAAAGACGATATCGCTGAAAAAGTAAGTAATTTTTCGGATGCTGATAAACGAAAAGAGATATTGTTGGATAAATTTTTGCATGAGATGGATGAAGGATTATCTCTTGTTTTAAAAGCTTACAATTTACCCGTATTTGTTATGGGAACAGAAAAAGTTCTTGGGCATTTTAAAAAAATTACAAAGAATGCTGAAAAGCTTGTGGAGTTTATTCATGGTAATTATAACGGTGCAACAGAGGCTGAAATACATAATGCTTTGCAACCCTACATAGCAGATTGGAAAAAAGTAAAACAGCAAAATATATTACTGGAGCTTGGAAAAGCGACCGATTATGAAAAGGTTGCATTTGGTATTGAGGATGTCTGGAAAGCGGCAACTCATAAAAACTGTAAACTTCTCGTGGTTGAAAAAGATTTTCTTTATCCCTCATATTTGGAGATAAATTCTGATAGAATATCTAAAGCTGGCTCCCTTTCAAATAACCCTTTTTATATAAAAGATGCGGTTGATGATGTGATTGAGAAAGTTCTGCAAAATGACGGCGACGCCGAGTTTGTTGACAACAATGTGCTGAAGGATTATGGAAGAATTGCATTGATTAAGTACCATTAATTTTTTTGAATGCAAGTCTTTATTGATACTATCATCTTTCGTTACGTTACTCACCTTATATGTTCTATAGTGAGGATAGAAAACTTCAGTCTAAATTTTTTTTCTATGTAGTAGAATGCCTTAATGATGGGCAATGAAAACAGGAATATCTATGGTCTTTAAAACAAGATCGGCGGTACTATGATCTAAAAGCATTCTTCGTCCGTAGGCACCCATAACAAGAAATTTATTTCTCTTGGCAACTAATTTTTTAAATAATTCTTCATCAGCGGCACCATGTAGAATTTCAAAGTGAACAGCATTATAATGCATCATCAGCCATCTTTTTAATTTATCGTTTTCAGTGAGCTCATTAACTTCACCAGGTGCTATTTGTATAAGCGTGATTTTCGTTTCATCTAATTGAGGGAACAAATAGGTGAATTGTTTTATAGCAAAAACAGATGAGTTACTTCCGTCATAAGTAAAAATGATTTCATTAACCTCATCAAATTTGAAGGGTGATATAATTACAGGACACTCAGCCCTGGCTAACAAAGTTTTTACAAAGTTGGAAGGTATTCCATCCATATTTTCTGTATTGAAAGATGTTCCTCCATCACTTATTATCAAATCTGCAAAACGGCTTTCTTTGATTATTTCATCAACAGCTATTCCCTTAACGTAATGAATGGAAGAGGTCACATTGTGCCGCGTGCAAGTCTCCTTAAACAACTGCACATTTTTACGGATAAGCTCATTGCTTATAGCGGGATTCGAGTAATCTGTGATGGCTTCCTCTTCACCCGTAAATTCATAAGCACCTTGTGGTACCGCAGAATACGCTTTCTCATATTGTTCAAGGAACAAGCCGATAACCCGTGACTTTGTTACATTAGCTACGTAAGCAGCAAAATCAACACTTGAAGTATTCAGGGTTAAAGCATTTGTTACAAGTAATATTTGTTGCATAAATTGATTCGTATTTTATTTACAAGAAATTTTTTTCTTCGTGAATCGTTATAACAGGTACAGGTGAATGAAAGACGAATTCCTTAGATTGACTTTTATGAAATGGACCATGTTTTTTTGGTAGAATCAAAATGAGGTCT
>Ga0137366_10002227_pt1 | contig 14771 bp, 14 predicted proteins | sample SagtaG_8_FD_104938 | JGI IMG/M metagenome (GOLD analysis project Ga0137366, IMG submission 104938) | Vadose zone soil microbial communities from Sagehorn Ranch, Mendocino, California, USA - Sage1_L_60_16 metaG | ecosystem: Environmental > Terrestrial > Soil > Vadose zone | place: USA... | reverse complement strand
GGCGGCGGGGAGGCGATCACGTGGGAACAACTCGCCGACATGCGTGACAACGGAGTCGATATCCAGGCGCACACCGCAACGCATCAAGACTTGCGCGAAGGGCATAACATCATGCTGGCTGCCTCCGGCGGGAAGAGGACGAAGACGAAATTGACCGGGCCCCAATACGAGGAATGGGTCCAGAACGAAGTCGTCGGCTCCAAGCAACTGCTTGAGCAGCGGCTTGGGATCAAAGTGAATTGTTTCGCCGTGCCCTTCGGCAATTACAACGAGCATGTGAAAGAACTTGCGCGAAATGCCGGCTACGAAGCAATGTTCACCGTTTACGGTCAGCCTATCACCTTTACTTCGCCGCTCGATTCGATCGGTCGTTACGCGATTGAAGCGAACAAGCCGAAAGTGTTCGTTGACGCGGTTAAGATGATCGGCACCTCGACTGGAGGCGCAGCAGCGGTGGCAGAAGTAGGCGCGAAAGATCTCGCGACACAACCAGCAGACGGCGAGACAGTGCGAACACCGCTGCCCTTGATTAAGGCGAACCTGAGCGGGATTGGGCAAATAGAGCCCGGCAGTGTGCAATTGCGCGTCAGCGGACTCGGCGTTGTGCCCGCCAGTTACGATCCGAAGACCGGGACTGTGTCATATCAGGTTACGCAAAAACTGCGCGATAGGAGTTGCACTGTGATTCTGACTGCGAAGTCAGAAGGCAAAAAAGTGGAAGCACACTGGACGTTCGGAATCGAAGAGGGCGCGGCAGTGCCGGCAGCGCCGACGCCGAAGAAATAAGGTGGATCGAGCGCTCCGTCGCGCGATGCTAGATAGTCGCGGCTTCGCCGCCTGAATTTATCATCGAGCAAGGGACTGCTCGATCCACCTTTCGAATTTCGAAGCAAAATTTATGTTTTCACAACTCAGCGATAAGCTTCAGGAGATTTTCAAAGAGCTGCGCGGCCACGGCACGATCAGCGAATCGAATATCGACGCCGCGCTGCGTCAGGTGCGTCTGGCCTTATTAGAAGCGGATGTCGATTTTCAAGTCGCGAAGAAATTTATTGCCCGGGTAAAAGAACAGGCGCTCGGAGAAGCCGTGCTTCGCAGTATCACGCCCGGGCAGCAGATCGTGAAAATTTTTCACGATGAGCTCTCCGCTTTGCTCGGAGGCGACGCTGCGCCGCTCCATCTAGAGAAATCGGGCCGAATATTAATCGTCGGCCTCAATGGCTCCGGTAAAACCACGTCCTCGGCGAAGCTCGCGCTGTTTTTAAAAAAGCAGGGTCATACCCCGGCTCTGATCGCGTGCGATTTGCAACGGCCGGCGGCGATTGAACAGCTCGCAACCCTGGCGCGGCAAATTGAAGTCCCCGCCTATACTCCCGACCCGAATGAGAAGAATGTTCTACGCGCGGCGGCCGCCGCGCTTGGTAGGGCGCGACCTGAGCTTGCCCACCGTGGCGGGGGCGCGCCAAACATCGACATCTTCGATACGGCCGGCCGCCAAGAAATCGATGACGCGTTGATTCAGGAATTGAAAGAGCTCAAGGAATTTCTGCAGCCGCAGGAAACTTTGCTCGTGGTCGATGCTGCGACCGGACAACAAGCGGTCAGCGTGGCGACCCATTTCAACGACGCTCTGGAAATCACCGGAATCATTTTGACGAAAATCGACGGAGACGCGCGTGGCGGCGCGGCATTGTCGATGCGTGAAGTGACGCGGCAGCCAATCAAATTTGCCGGCACAGGCGAAAAGCTCGACCAGTTCGAGCTTTTCGTTCCGGAGCGGCTGGCGGGCCGGATATTGGGAATGGGCGACGTCGTTGGTCTGGTCGAAAAAGCGGCCGAGGCGGTCGATGAAGAGGAAGCCGCCCGACTGGAGCGCAAGCTGCGCACGGCTTCCTTCGATTTCAACGATTTCCTGGGGCAATTCAAAATGATGCGGAAGATGGGGCCGCTGGAGAATATTCTTGGCATGTTGCCGGGCATGGGTAACGTGCAGGGTCCCTCCGTTGATGAGAAACAGCTCAAGCGCACGGAAGCCATCGTGCTTTCGATGACGAGCGAAGAGCGGACGCGCCCGGACATTCTGAATGCGCGGCGTCGTCAGCGCATCGCGCGTGGCAGCGGCTGCACCGTCACGGAGGTGAACGATTTGCTGCGGCGCTTTGGTCAGATGCGCAAGATGATGAAAAGCGCGGGCAAAATGAAGAAGATGATGGCGCAAATGGCACGAATGAGAACTTAACATGGCTGTTTCAATTAGATTACGCAGAGAAGGAACGAAGAATCGCCCTTATTACAAAGTCGTGGTGGCCGATAGCCGCAGCCCGCGCGACGGAAAATTCATTGAGATAATTGGCACCTACGATCCAAAAAAGCCTGGCCACAACAGCACGTTGAAACTCGATCGCGCCGAATATTGGGTTAGTAAAGGCGCGCAAGCGTCCGACACCGTCCGCAGTTTGATTAAGAAAAATAAAAAGCAGGTCGCCAGCCCCTCGGCGGAAGCTACGCCTGAGCCGCCTGTTCGACCTTCGCCTGCGGAAACAACGCCACCGCCGGCGTCGCCGGAGCCTTCCGTCGCAGAGAGGGCAGCTGAGGAACCGACGGAGAGCTAAATCGATAATCGAAAAAGTCCCTGAGTTGTAGCGGCGGTCTGTGACCGCCGCGGACGTAGCGGCGTCTGCATGGATCGCCTGGGTTTTTGATTCCGGCAGAAATTCCTGTCGATTCGTGTGCACCTGTCGCGCCGTAGCGTTGTGCGAAGGCGGATTCGTGGTTAGTCTTCTGTGATGAGAGAATTTCTCGAGTTCGTCATTCGGCAATTGATCGAATATCCGGACGACATGGTGCTCACGGAAATTCCGGGCGGCAGAACAACCATTTTCAAACTCCAGCTTCGCCAACGTGATGTCGGCCGCGTGATTGGCCGCAGCGGGCAAACCATCCACGCCATCCGGGCGTTGCTTGCCAGCTCGGCCGCGCGCCATGGCCAACGCGCCACGCTCGAAATTGTAGAATAGGTAAGGGCGATTGACCTCAATCGCCCGGCGTTTGAGTATTCCACCTACGGTCTAGGCGGTTCGGGTGAACCGCCCCTACCAATGAAGATCGACATCGTCACGCTGTTCCCGGAAATCTGCCGCGCGCCGCTTAACGAAAGCATCATGAAACGCGCGCAGAAGAACGGAATTGTCGATCTCTACATTCATAACCTACGCGATTGGACGACGGACAAACATCACGTTGCTGATGATGCGCCGTTTGGGGGAGGGCAGGGGATGGTAATGAAGCCGGAACCGATTTTTGCGGCGGTCGAAGAGCTCCGAAATCAAACATCCAAAGTTGTGCTGATGTCGCCTGCTGGCCGCCGGTTCGACCAACAGATGGCGGCACAACTTTCGGGCGAATCACACCTCATCATCGTTTGCGGGCATTACGAGGGAGTGGATCATCGCGTGATCGAGCACCTGGTCGATCTCGAAATTTCCATTGGCGATTACGTGCTCACCAACGGTGCGATTGCCGCCGTCGTGCTTGTCGATGCAGTCGTGCGTTTGATGCCGGGTGCTCTTGGTCACGAGCAATCGGCAGTGGACGATAGTTTCAGTCGCGAATTACTGGAAGCGCCGCAATACACGCGCCCGGCGGAGTTTCGCGGCTGGAAAGTCCCCGACGTTTTGCTTTCCGGAAATCATGCCGAAATCGAAAAGTGGCGAAAAGAGCAGGCGATCAAGCGTACACGCGAAAATCGGCCGGATTTGTTGCGCAAATAGTTACGCGCTCCTCAAAAATCACGCCACGCGACCCAACACTACACAGGCATTAATGCCGCCGAATCCAAATGAATTGCTCATAATGTAATCCAACTTCGCTTCGCGTCCGTGATTTGGAACTACATCGAGATCACACGCCGGATCGGGATTCTGGTAGTTGATCGTCGGCGGAATCCATTGCCGATCTACGGCTAGCGCGCACAGGGCCGCCTCAATCGCTCCGGTCGCGCCGAGCGGATGCGCGTAATAACCTTTTGTTCCACTGACCGGGATCCGCTTTGCATGTTCGCCAAACACTTGTTTGATCGACATCGTTTCGGCGCTGTCATTCAGCTGTGTCGAGCTGGCGTGCGCGTTGATATAATCGATCTGCTCGGGCGCAAGCCGCGCATCGGCGAGCGCGTCACGCATGGCACGCACGCACGATTCGCCGCTCGGGAGAGGCGATGTCATATGGAAAGCATCGTTGTTGAGACTGTATCCGAGCACTTCGGCATAGATGCGTGCGCCGCGGGCCCGGGCGTGCTCGAGCTCTTCAATGATGAGCGAGGCAGCGCCTTCGCCCATGACGAATCCATCGCGAGACAGGTCGAACGGACGGCAAGCCCGAGCGGGATCGCCCGGCCAGCGGCTCATTGTTTTTATGATGTCGAATGCGCCGATCGTAATTGTCGTGAGAGGCGCTTCTGCGCCGCCGGCGACAATCACGTCCGCAAAATCATCCCGGATATAACGTAGCGCCTCGCCCACTGACACAGTGCCGCTCGCGCAACTATTCGAGTTAGTGGTGCCGACGCCGCGAAAACCAAAATCAATCGCGATGTTCGAATGGGCTGAGCCACCAAATACCTGGACGGCGAGCGTTGGCTGAACTCCGCGCGCGCCCTTTTTCAGAAATCGGATGTATTGGTCTTCGGCCTTGCAAACCCCGCCAAGGGCTGTGCCAAAACTGACGCCCACGCGATGTTGCGGCCTTTCACGCGAATAATCAAAGTGCGCGTCATCCAGTGCCAGCTTCGCCGACGCGACGGCGAACTGTGCATAGCGATCGAGCCGTTTCAAACGGTGCGCCGGAAAAAACTCCTCCGCATCCCAATCTCGAATCTCGCCGGCGCAACGGACGCGGAACGCGCCGGGATCGAAGCTGGCGATACTGTTGATTCCGCTCTTCTCGGCGAGAATCCCTTTCCAAAAGTCTACCCGGCCACGTCCGATGCAAGTAATGGGCCCAATCCCGGTGATGACGGCACGTCGTCGGCTCATGCGGTCACTGGTTTGGCCTGGCCTTCGACATACGCCTTCATACAGCGCAACGTCTTATTTGCAATGTTGTGAATGAAGAAATCGCCGATGATTTTGTCCGCGATTGGCGCCAGGAAACCTACGCGAAATCGAAGGTCATGCGCGATCTCCACCAGGACGCCATTTTGAGTTTCGTTGAATGTCCAGAGCACCTGCATGCCTTTCGTGAATGCCTTCAAATGGTGAAAGCGGATTTCAAGGCGGTCCCGGTCGATGATCTGCTCGGAGGTCCAGGAAATCGGGATGCCTGAGCGCGTCGCTGCCATCACGACTACATTGCGATCCGGGCTACGCTCGAGATAACGAATGTAGCGATAATGTGGCAAAATTTTTGGCCACAGTTCCAGGTTCGCCGCTGTTACGAAGATCGACTTCCTGGGTGCGCGCATGGTGATTGAATTCGTTTTATGCATCCGGGTTGCTGCAAGCTTACTTTATACGTGTGGATTTGTCCGCTCGACGTGTGAGTTCCGATTGTCTTCGGCACACTGACTACCCTCAGCAAAGCCGAATGGGCGTCATCGTGGCAAACTTTTCTCTGGTCTTCACGACACCGGGCTTATCCATTTTAGAAAGTTCGCGATGGCGTCATCGCTCCCGCAGGCGCTGGACGAGAGCGCCCGTTCGACCTGTTCGGCTTCGATCAGGCCAAGACCTTCTCTCAGAGCAGGCAGTGCGCTCCCCGGGCGATATCGATCTTAATCTTCAGTAATGAGGCCGAAAAGGCCGTGTTCCTCATCGGCAATTCCGGCAGTGAAATAAACTCCCTCGCCGAGAGGCAGAAGATCCCATAACCCATCGAACTCGAGCGGCGTTCCATCTGCTGTGACGAGCGTTTCAATAAAGGCGCCGGTCTCCGGATCGTAATTATTGATTTGCCCGTCTCCAAAATTGCCAACCCAAAGCTCGTCCCCCTCCACGAGGGCAAGTCCCCACGGAGAATTGAGATGTCCCTGGGAGACAAGCCGTCTGAGCAAATTGCCGCTCGTATCGAAGACGTTGATGACACCGTTGCCCGGTCCCGGTTCGTCGTCGCGCCCGCCCGGCGCCTGCTTTGCGTAAGTCACAAAAATTTCGCCATTAAAATTACGGATACCAAAAGGTGCAAACCGCGTCGGCAGATCTGGATCGACGAAGCCATTCGGGTTCACCCGATTGAAATTCTCGTCGAAGGTATCCACTCGTCCGGTATGAAAATTGGTCGCGTAAAGAAAATTATGACCATTGGCTACGCCGAGGGTCGCGGCTTTGTAGACATTATTGCCGCTGCCACTCACGGCGACAATCGCGTTCGTGGCGTCGAGCGCGGGGTTCCAGCCGGAGATTGTTCCGTCTTCGTTCACGAAAATGAATATGCTGGGCTCTGAACTCCCATTTTTCGTGACCTTGAAGAACGTTGTGCTGTTGAAGACGATACCGGTCGGATTGCCGGCCTTGTGCGGTTCTTTCGCTGGGATCGCCACCACAAGCGGGACCGCGGTCCCGTCTTGGTTGTAAAGCGTGGAAACGCCGGTGCCATTGTCACTGACCCAGATGACACCGGTTGACCCCGCCGCCATACCCCACGAATTAACGAGGTTCGGATCGACATGCGCGGCCACACCGGCGATATCGGACTGAAGGTTTTCCCAACTGTAAGTATCGGCTCGCGCAACGGCGGCCGTCAGAACTGTCCCTGCTACCACGAGCAGCGCGGTTTTTATCAACGTGTGAATTGTTTTCATAGGTTTTATTGGTTTTGTATGATCAGTATCGCGGCGAACGGCGTCCAAGGCCGTATCGAAAAAAGTAACACGGTTGTTACTTTTGGGCGTGACTAAGGGCGGTGTCTCGCATGGCGAACAATTTTCAGGGAAAATCGTTGCTTAAAAGATTACCGATCCGCTTAAGGCCGCGGGATATTGAAATCTGGCGGTTGCGGCTCCGGCGGGCAGGGAGGAGACTGCGGAACCCCTGGCACTCGCCGGACGCCGCAACTTCGCGTGCGACCGTTCGTGACTTTTTTGTTATCTATCTGATCCGGACGGTCATACGGCTTAATCACGATCGCGTCTGGCGGCGTCTGCGTCTTGCGCGAGTTGCTTCATGTACACAAAAAACGCCTGCGATTGGCCGATGAAAAGGCCCATGGCGGTGAGGAATGCGAGAGCCCCCGTGGCGGCACCTTCCGTGTTCGTTGGCCGAATGATCGAAACAATCGGGAGGCTTCGATCTAGGAACGGACATGGCTCGGGCATGATCAGGGCCTTGTCGAAGAGCTCGTTCTCCACCTCAAGGTCACGAAATGTCACCGACACTCCGGTCACCGGATCGACGGCAGTCAGAGGAGGCGCATTACCGGCCGTGTCCGACCATGTTTGAAAGTGCATGGTCTCGGTCGGGCCAATGCTCATCAGGATACGCAGCACTTCCACATTGGTGGCCCTTTGCGCCAGCGACGGGTAAAGACTGCTGCCACCCTGTTCAATGGTTGGGAAGTGGAAACCCGCCGTATTCGCGATCGCCTGCAGGAAATTGGGATCGCTTGTATCGGCGTCGGTTCGAGGAATGGCCGTGTGCTGGTTTACACCTAAGGTCGGGACGGCCTGCTTGAAGACAAAGTTTGGATCAAGATCCGGGTTATGCCTGTCGTCGCGATAGCGCGTCCACCAGCTGGTATCGATGGTAAGTTGCGTCAGGTTGGTGAGCCGGTGTCCGATCAAGTTCGGATTGACTCCCGTCGCGGTGCTGCCCATCAGAGTGCGAAACGCATCGAGATTTGCCGGCGCCGCTCCCTTGGAGACCAGATAGGCGTTGAGGAACTCGTGATGAGTGATCTCATCATCGGTGTTGTCATGGATGTATTGATCCATCTCGTCATCCATGACTTGAATCGCCGCGGTATAGGCGGGATTCCCGCTTCCGCCGGGGACTTCGGCATCCTGGACGCCGCCGAGTTCGTTGTATTGAATCCAAAAGTCGGCCTCGAGTAACTCCAGCGCCGCTGGGAAGCGAAGCAGTGCCGCGTCTCCCGGGGAAAGACCGCCACTTGCTTCTGCGGTTCGGATGCTGGCCAACAATCCAGCGCCCATGGTTCCCGCTCCCAGGGCGATCGTATTGCCCAGGAAGGAACGGCGGCTGATGTACCGTTTCCGGGGTTTGATTCTCTTCTCCGAGTTATCCTCTAGAGGGCGACTCTCGCTCCCACTAGAGCCATTTGCTGTAGGATTACTTATTGCTTTCATGCCTGTAGAATCGCAGCAATTCCCGTTACGCGCTGCACCGGAAAAGTAACGCCGTTGTTACCTTGGGCGTGGCTGAGGCGCGGCGTCTCGCATAGCGAAGCGGCTACGCGCCTGCGTTGACGAAATTTCAGGGCTAGGGGCGAGAACTCAGTGCTTGCGGCTCAATTCGTCTATTTCGTGGGTCCACTAACTTTTCCCCGGTTCGCCAATCGAGTAACCAACATAGCGCACCGTGTGAATCAGCGGTGGATTGCCGATTTTTCTCCGCAAGCGCCCGATGAAAACTTCAACAAGCTTTGTGTCATATTCGTGCTCGTGTTCCCAGACGCGTTCGCAAAGTTCGGTGCGTGTAAAAACGCGGCCCGGCTCGCGCATGAGGACCTTTAACAGCATCAGTTCGCGCACAGACAATTCAATTCGGCGCGAGCCCCGATAGACCTGGTGGTTGACAAGATCCAGTGCGAGATCGCCAACTCGAAGATTGACTGCCGGTTCCTCCGGATAACGTCGGCCAAGAGCGTTTGCGCGCGCCACCAATTCCCCCATGGCAAACGGCTTTGGCAAATAATCATCAGCGCCAAGTTGCAGCCCGGTGATACGATCCTTGACTTCGCCGCGGGCAGTCAGCATCAGCACACGGCTGGCGAGATGTTGCGCACGCAGATGCCGGAGGACGTCAAACCCGTCCATTCCTGGCAGAACAACATCCAGTAGGATCAAGTCGAACGGCGTCACCGTAGCTTTATCCAAAGCTCCTACACCATCGTGCACGGCAACTGCATCGTGCCCGGCCTCAGTGAGCGCCGATGCAATTTGCCGAGCTAATCGAACGTCATCTTCAACCACCAGGACTCGCATGGGTTTTCAAAAGAGGACCGAACTTAAAACCGTATCGTGAATTGGGCTGCGACCAAGTGATTATCGGCACCAGGACCGGTGGTTTCATGTTGAAAACCATACTGCACTTTTAGCTGCGCGTGTGGCGTAAAACGATAAACTGCGGCGATGTCGATTCTGCCGAGGTCTTCACTCCAGCGAACGCTTTGACCGTAGGAATTGCTGATGTTGCCGAAAAGTTGTTGGTTCCAGCGAATCGCGCCGAATAGTTGCGGCGTAAATTTGTATTTCGCTTCGACGTAGTAGGCGAATGTGTCTGCGTCTCCTACTCGCGGCACTTCGAAGCGCGCTTCGTAAAATTCGGCCCAAAGTTGCAAATGACGCCAGGCGAAGCTGACATCCTGTCCGAGAACAAACTCGCGATAATCGCCGATGCCGCGTCCAGGCGGCAGCGTGGATTCGGCCTCAGGCCGAAAATATGGTCCCTCGCTCCCGGACAGACCAAAATTCCACGCTTGGTTGGGCCGAAAACCGAGGCGCGCATTGAAAGCCGGGTGCTCGAAACCATTCTCGGTAACGCTCCACGATTCCGGACGCGATGAGAGCGACGCATTCTTCATTTCAACGGCGTAATCAAATCGACCGAGCCGACCGGATAGAGAAATGCCACTCGCATAACTGGGTCCCCAAATTACCGGATTGAACCTGTACTTTCCGTAGTGGTACAACCCGGAGACAAAATCGAGTGGTGAAGATGGAGCCGATTTGTCCTGAATTGGCGTGACGTTTTCATAAATTAGCGGCGCGTTGATGAATGGATTGTCCCAGGAAAGATGCCGCGGGACCCAATTGCCTACGACCGTGGCGAACTTGCCGATTTGCACGGTCAATCGACCATCTTCCCACGGCGTAATGCGCAATGCGTATTCGTCGAGCCGAATTTGAGCGCCGTGATTGCTCGGGTCAAAACCGCGATCGAGCCGCGACTGCGCGAAGAAATAAATCTGCGAGCCGATTTGCGTATCCAGAAAAAGAGTTAAACGCGGATTGAAAAGAGTGTCGACGCTGCTGTTGATGAGACCGGGCGCGGGCTGATCGAAGTGATAGATTTCCAAATCGAGCGTGCCGCTCAATCGTGCGCGTAGATTATCTTGAAATGCGGAGATCGTAAGCGCGGTGTCGAGCTGGTCGAGAAGATCATCAACATCGAAAGCGTACGCCGTGCAGGCAAAAACGCACAGGCTGAAAGCGTGCAACTTCATGTAACTGCATTAAAACCATCCGCAGCAGGAAAGCGCACTTCAAATTCGGTCCAATCATCTTCGGAGCGAACCAGGCGCAAATTGCCACCGTGCAGCCGGGCGAGTTGACGCGCCAAATTCAACCCGATTCCGTGACCAGAAGCGGCCGAGGGAGTCGAGCTGTGATGAAACCGCTCGAAAATATTTTCGCCGGGCGGAATTGTGTTGCCGGTGTTCCCGACAGTCAGGACAACGTCCCTTGCGTTGCTATGTGCGCTTACCCTGATCCGCCCGCCGGGACGATTGTACTTTCGCGCGTTCTCCAGGAGATTTTGCACGATGAGCGACGTGTACCGTTTTTCGCCGGCCACAAACAGGCCGGCAGGGAATTCCTTCTCGATCTTCACGTCCGGTGAATCGGGGAGCGCGCCAAGGTCATCGAGCCACTCATCGACGAGCTGGCTAACATCTACTGGCGCAGATGCGATTTGAAGATGACCAGCATCCATGCGTGACAAAAGAAGCAAATCATCAATCACACCGGTCAATCGGTGCGTCTGGTGAAGAAGCGCAGAGAGCTCCTCGTAGACGTCGGGCTTGAAATCTTCGCGCTCTAACAACTTTTCGACACCTACCCGAAGAACCGTGACCGGACTCTTTAACTGATGCGAAGCGTCGGCCGAATAGCGAGCGGATCTTTTCAACTCCTCGCTGGTCGAAGCGAGTGCGGCCTCGGCGCGTTTTCGCTGCGCACGATCCTTTTCCGAATCCACCGCGAGCTTTTCAACCGGCAGTGAGAGGCGAGCCGCAACGAATTGGCTGGCCACGAAACCACCGAGCAACAGCAACACACCCACAGAGCCAATTTGCCACCGAAGCCGATTAAGGTGCGCGATTGAATCGGCGAGAGGATAAACGCAAATTTCATAAGCAGGCGGAAACAGCGAGGTTGGATTGAGTCGCCTATAAAATAAGAGCTGCGGCGCGTCATCGATGTTGACGCGAAAGTTGTTTTGCACGCGATCAGAATTCGTGGTCGCTTTTGCGATTTCGCTGCCCAAAGCAGCTTGCGAAGATTTTGAAAGCGACGGCATGTGCAATTGGCCATCTAGCCAAATGCCACTTTTCATTCCAGTCCCAGCGGCTTTCCCGATTAGCTCGAATGGCTTGAATCCGACGGCAAGGGCCGAGATCACATCGCCTGTCTCGGTCGAAAAAATCGGCGCCGCCACTATTTCATCAACAATCTCATCGGTGGCATCAGGAGTTTCCAGGATATAACCGATTTGTTGTGTCTCGGGTAATTTCTTCAAGGCCAGTTGCGTTTCCGCTTTAGGGCTTAACTCCCCGACGTCTTTGGGATTCGGCGGCGAGAGTACCTCGCCGGCCGGGTCCAGAAAGCGATAGAATTTTGCACGAAGAAAGAGCTGGGTTTGCGATGGCTGCGCAGTTTCCATTAAGTCGCGCAATTCATCTTTCGCGCTCGGGTACAGCAGATCGAGAGCGTTGTCCTCCAGCGCGGCATGGATTCGCGACCTCGACGCCAGCGCGCCGCAGCGTTCCGCGAGCGCCGCGTTGCGCATTTCCCGCACCTTATCGAGTGATAAAAGTTCGGCTTGAAAGTTCTGTTGCAAATTGCTTTGCGCCGCTGCCGCGACATGGCGTTGAGCAAGATAAAGCGCCAATGCCATTAACCCAGAAACAACAAGCATCATCGCGACGAGGAGCTTGGTACGGAAACGTGTTACCCTGGGTTTGTTTGGCTGTCTTGCGGAGATCATCGGAAATCGACGTGCAGCGTTTCGCCATTCCTCAGTTCCACAGGATGTTCGCGCGTAGTCTTGCTGTTGATCCAGGCCTTAAGCGTGTAGCGGCCCGAAGGAAGGCCGCGCAATCGAAATCGTCCATCGGTATCGGTCATCACGAAATATGGCGTGTCCAGAACCAGAATGAGCCCGCGCATGTGTTCATGAATGTCACAGCGGAGTGTCACCAGCCCGGGCGTGTCAAAAACCTCCGAGGGGATCGGCCTTTCATCCGGACGATAGCGGCCAAGATCAAATCGTTTCGCGGGCGAATACGAAAAAATGCTATGGTAGGTATCGTCGAGGTTGGGGAATTCAATCTTCGTCCCGACCCGCACCGGAAGGAGCGATGGAATGAACGTCAAATCCTTTTGCGTAACTTGTTTCACCGGCAGCGAAGCTGGTCGTGGGAATACGCCATCGAAATAGACCACAGCCAGGGGCGGCTGGGTGGAGAGGACCCCGCCTTTGGTGACAATCTCGTAGCGTTTCGCTTGCACTGGTGCCGAATGCGATTTCGGAAGCTCTACCCGTCCTTCGACGGTCGCCTGCGCCAGGACGGAAATGGGAAGAAGCGCTACAAGTGTGTTAAACCCGGCCAGTCTGCGCATCGTGATGATGGGGATAAGATGGTAACCCACGTCGTTCAGCGATGTTGCGTCTTCTGATCGAAATACGCTAGTTTCGGGAACATCCTTCAAAATAGAAACGAGAAAAAATAGCATTAGAACTCAAAAGAGCGTGCGAAAAATGCGGAGTAATGCTTACGCCGGATGGAGTAGCGTACATTTGCAGTTACGAATGCACATATTGCGCGAATTGCGCCGAGCAAATAAACGGTATCTGTCCAAACTGCGGGGGCGAACTGGTGCGACGGCCGCGTCGTGGAGAGCGGTCTAGTTCCAGCGCTGCCGCTGGTGTTTGATTCGATAAGTCAGGAAACATTCCTCGTCGACGACGTGCATTTGGATCAAACGGCAATGGACACTGGCCGGCAAAAATTCCTTGTTCAGTCCCGTCAAAGTCGGGGCCTTCGCTCCGCCAAACATGTAGGGAGCAACGGTGAGATTGAGTTGATCGACCAGACCGCGTTCCAGCAACGATCGAAACAGCGTCGGACCGCCTTCGCACGCGACCGTCCGAACATGGTATTGGCTGCGCAGAATTCGCAACATTTCGGCAAGATCGACATGATCCCATCTAGCAAGATGCAAGGTGGCTTTCTCTCCGAGCGCGGCTTGAGTTTTCCTGGGCATTCGCACGGTGGAAAAAACGAGAATGGGCGAGCTGGTGGATTGAAAAATCTTCAATCGGCTGTCGATCCTGCCTTTGTTGGAAACGATCACGCGCAGCGGCACTGGAGTTTGCTTCCGCTTGAGTCGCGCTTGTTGCAGCGCAATAGGGAGGCCGAGCCGCACATTGTCGCGCTTCAAACTCGTGTGCCCGATCAGGACCGCATCGGCCAGGGCGCGCTGGCGAAACAAGTGCAGTTTATCTTCGCGCGAGGTGAAATCGACCGGCGAAAAATTCCTGGTCGTAATCTTTCCGTCCACCGTGATCGCGAAAGTGGCGGCAACAAAGGGGCGCTTAGGTTTTCGTTTCATTCCACAGAAAACAGCTCAACGCCCAACCTCCAACATCCAGCGTCCAACTGTCTGAATTGAGCGTTCGGTATTGGCCCTTGAGCGTTGGACGTTGAAAGGACTCTTCACTCCGTTTCGCTGATTTCGTGTTCCAGCGTCGCGACCTCTTTCTGCATTTCGCGCAATCTGACGTGTGCAACTGCGCCGCTCGGTTTGTAAAAGAGATAAACAACCGCGCCAGGAATACAGCAGACAAGAATGATGAGAAAACTGAGCGAGCCGATAAGGATGGCTTTTGCTTCCGGTACTCCACAAAGGCCGTTTAACATGATTTGCAGGATTTTTTCCCGAAGCCCAATTCCCGCAAAACTGATGGGCAGCGCGGAAATGGTTCGCTCAACCGGCATCACCGCAAAGAAATCCAACAGCGGCACGGCAGCGCCCAACGCGTAAGCGGCACAGAGAAAAGTGGCGAAAGTGGCAAGGTGAGCGACGATCGATACGCTGAACGCGACGAGTGTTGCGCGCCAATGATGCGCGTAAAGATGATAGGCGGCGGAGATTTCGATCAATTTTTCACGGCCGGGAAATTTTTCGGGCAACCAATGAAACAGATTAAAGCCGCTGATAACAAAGGTGGAGAGCAGAAACAGGATTGAAGACCCGAGGAGGAAAAGCAAAAACCACAGCAGTTGGCGCGTCTCGGTCGTTTGGGAGAGGAAATCATAGCGTAAAGCGATGAGCGTCCCGGTGATGGCGACGAGCGCAACAAGACCGATAAGGCGGTCGAACACTACGGCGAGCAATGCGCCCGCTTTCTTGTCTGGCGTTTCTTTGAGCAGAAAATAGCTCTTAATGATGTCGCCACCGGTGCCGCCCGGCAGGAACTGGTTGTAAAACATGCCGATTAAGAACAAGCCCGATAGACGCGGAAGAGTCAGATGAATCTTTTGGACCTTTAGTAAAACGTGCCAGCGAATGGCGGCGGAGATTTCTACGATACCGTACG
>Ga0137366_10002225_pt1 | contig 14781 bp, 12 predicted proteins | sample SagtaG_8_FD_104938 | JGI IMG/M metagenome (GOLD analysis project Ga0137366, IMG submission 104938) | Vadose zone soil microbial communities from Sagehorn Ranch, Mendocino, California, USA - Sage1_L_60_16 metaG | ecosystem: Environmental > Terrestrial > Soil > Vadose zone | place: USA... | reverse complement strand
ATTTGCCGGCGAAGTCATCGAGCCTAACCGTCTCGCCGTCTTGATTTTTGAGGTTGAAACTTACAAAGCGCTTACCGACTTCTAGTGCCATTTTGGTTCTTCCTTTTTATAGAAATTAAGTCCTTAAATCGAGGGGTGGCTAGCTCAGCGGTTCAAGTGTCGCAGTCACGATGTCGACTACCGGTATTCTCGCGGCCTTCTTAACGTCCTCGTCGACAATCATGAAGAAACGTTTTCGACCAGGCACCATACAACTCTCGATCGCCTGAGACTTGAATTGCGTACGTGAACTGTGCTCCTCGGAAGCGTCAGTTATAAGCCACAGTTTGCTCGCAAAGCAACCATGGTCTGATTTGATGCCCGATATGCTTCATCAGCTTGTTTATGATTGGTTAAGAAAGACTCGTCACCCAACTACGACAAGCCGAAAGCAGGTCGCACACTACACAACGTTACCTGCGGCATAACCTGAAGCCCAAGCCCACTGAAAATTGTAGCCTCCCAGCTGTCCTGTCACATCCACAACTTCCCCAATGAAATAAAGTCCCGGCACGCTCCTGACCTCCATGGTCTGGGAAGAGAGTTCTGCTGTGGATACACCACCCGCTGTCACTTCGGCTTTTCTAAAACCTTCCGTTCCTGCCGGTTTAATCTGCATTTTCTGGATTTTCCGGGCGATATCATTAAGTTGGGAGTCGTTGTATTGCTTGAGTGGTTTGGAGTCTGCATATAGTTCGCACCAGGCTTGGGCGAAGCGTCTCGGCAAGCAACGGGAAAGAAGGTTCGCAAGTTCAATTCCGGAGCTCTGATTGCGCCTCAGCATGTCGAAGACATCTTCATCAGGCAGAAGGTTGATTGAGATCAGCTCACCGCGGCGCCAGTAGGAAGAAATCTGCAGAATTGCCGGGCCGCTTAGCCCGCGATGAGTAATCAAAATATTTTCACGAAACTCCGGAGAATCTTTCTCCTGGCAACTCACCAGCGCACCTATCGAAAGGCCACTCAGGCTTGTTAACTGCTCCTGCATCTCCGAAGACAGCGTTAATGGCACGAGCGCGGGTCTGGGTTCTTCAATCTTTAACCCAAACTGTTTGGCGACGCGATATCCGAAGTCAGTCGCTCCAAGAGGTGTGATAGACAACCCGCCGCTGGCGATGACAAGAGAGGCAGAGACAAAAGCACCTTGAGATGTTTCTAAAGTGAACGAGTTCCCCTTCAACACGCTGAGCACCTGACAACTGCAACGAATCTCCACCGCAGCCGCCTCGCATTCCCGCAAGAGCAGGTCAATTATTTCCCGAGAGCTTCCGTCGCAGAAGAGTTGTCCCAGTTTCTTCTCGTGATAGGCGATGCCGTGTTTTTCCACGAGTGAGAGAAAGTCTACGGGAGTGTAGCGGGCGAGTGCCGACTTGCAGAAATGAGGGTTTGCGGAAATGAAATTCTCCGGGCTTGAGTGGATATTAGTGAAGTTACAACGCCCCCCTCCGGAGATAGCAATCTTCTTGCCAATGCGCCCCGAATGCTCGATCACCAGGACTCTGCGCCCGCGCTTACCTGCCTGGATCGCACAAAAAAGTCCAGCCGCGCCACCACCAATCACTATGACATCCCACTTCAGCATGAATCGCGATAAGCCACAGATCTACGCAGTGAACGCAGATCATTGACTCAGGGCGTCGTCACTAAGGGCAAATCGACGAAGCTCGTCTGACCAGGCGCGTGATAAATTCTCTGTGTGGCTTTTTGATAATCAGCGGGCTTGGCCCAGAAGATGTTCTGCACGAAGGTCTGCGGATTGCGATCGTAAAGAGGAAACCAGCTCGATTGAATCTGCACCATGATGCGGTGGCCCGGCAAGAAGACATGGTTCGCCGTCGGCAGCGCGAATCGGTAGACGAGAGGGGTATTTGCCGCAATCGGTTTTGGTGACTCCAGACTTTCCCGATATCGCCCCCGGAAGATGTCTGCCGAAACCATCAACTGGTATCCACCCATGGCCGGTTGCCCCGCGACCTCGTCAGGATAGACGTCGATCACTTTGACCACCCAATCGGCATCCGTACCGCTGGTAGAGGCGACGAGATTGGCGATCGGCTGACCGCTGATCTTCACCGGCGTACCTAAGGTTTCGGAAACAAATGCCACGACATCAGGACGACCTGACTGCTCTCGTTGGTCATCGACGAGCCATTGCGGCCAGGTGCGGGCAACGGCAGAGCCGTTGACTGGTTGAATGGGACGCGCTCGGAAGGGAACTGGTTTGGCAGGGTCGGATACGTACTCGTCGAACACTGCATCGCCAGACTTCGGCGCGTCAAAGCTCAGTTTCAACCCGGCATCGAGATAAATCGGAGTCGCTCGAATCGTGCAGCCGCTGGCGCAACCTGCCGGCCATGCCGGCAAGTGCCGCCAAGTGTTAGTACCGGTTTCGAATGCCGTAACGGGGGACACATTTCCCTTGGGAGCATCGTCTTTAAGGTAGTGATCCAGAAATGGACGTAGTATTTCCTGACGGAACGTGAGTGCCGTATCGCTGTTGAATTTTAACTCGCCCAGAGAACTCCCCTCGCGGATCTCCTGCCCGTGATGCCACGGCCCCATAACCAGAAACACCTTGTCGTTGCTGGTGTCCTTCGGCTTGATTGCTTTATAAACCGCGATCGCGCCGTAGATGTCCTCTTGATCCCAGAGACTATGGACCAGCATCACCGGCACCTTGAGCGGCCGTGTCGCGAGTATTTTGTCCACTGCCTGATCGCGCCAGAAAGCGTCGTAGCTCGGGTGTTCCAGGAGTTTACGCCAGAAGCCGACCTGGTCGAGTCCGCGGCGACGCCCAAGTTCGCCAGCAGATCCTGCCCGCATATACATGTCGTAGTCATCAAAGTGGCTGGTCCACCACTTGGCGTCTCCGGCACGTGTCGCTTCCTGGTCGTAAATGTAGGGCATGTTTTGCTGGCGGAAGGCGCCGTTGTGAAACCAATCGTCACCCATCCAGCCATCGACCATCGGGTTCATGGGCACCGAGACTTTGAGCGCCGGGTGTGGATTGATAAGCGCCATCAAGGGCAGGAAGCCATCGTAGGAAATGCCCAGGATGCCAACCTTCCCATTGCTCTCGCGGATATTCTTCACCAGCCAGTCAATTGTGTCGTACGTGTCAGTGGCATGATCGACTGTTGTCGGGTTCTGCGGTCCTTGCAACGGGCGGTTCATTACGTAGTCGCCCTCGGAACCATACTTTCCGCGCACGTCCTGAACAACCCGAATGTAGCCGCCCTCGACAATCACGTCGGTGGCGTTGTCGTAGCCAGTGAGGATTGGGCCGAGATGCGAACTTTCAGCATGGCTGGTGAGTGCGGTGGCGTTGTAGGGCGTACGCGTCAGCAGAATGGGCGCGCGCACCGCGCCTTTGGGAATGAGGATGACCGTATGCAATTTCACTCCGTCCCGCATCGGGATCATCACATTGCTTCGGGTGTAGTTGAAGCGGTCGTTGGTTGGCCCAATTTTCTGAGGCGTCTCGCTCAGTAAAGTTGGCAACGTGGGAGGTGATGGCCGAGGTGTCTGAGCGCCGGCAGGCTCGAAGAACGATAGGAGCGCGAAAAGCATTGTCGCAAGCAGGTTCACGAAGCGAAGAGTATTCTTTGTCATGCGTTATCCTCATTAGAATTATGTTTCAATCGTGCTGATGCAATCCGAGTCGCTGACGGATTTTGCAATCCGTAATATCTGTTGCGTCAAACGATTGGCGGTTGGTCCTGTGGGGTTGTTTCATCAGATGCTTTTGCGCATTTAGCGCTCTTTGCAAGGTTGGCGCACATCATAACCCTCCAGCCTCGGATCTCAAGCGTCGCGAACAATGAAAAATCGATCGAGTCAGCGGACGTCAAGTGTTGTGGTCCACCATTTTGGCGACTCGGCTGCTGGACCACAATGCTTATACAAGAGCCTCTCTAAATATTGACACCGCGATCCCCAATCCAATAAAGTCTCACGCGTACAGCCAGAGTCATTCGTTACCAACCTCCGCGATGCCTAAGCCCAGGCAAGCAAAGGTTTTCGCTATCCAAATTCTTCGTAACCCGTAAGAAGCTTCCTCCGTTCGCGCAAGGGAAGAATTACCATGGAACTCTTTACCGGCAGGGTTTTGCATCTTCTAAACGTTAGATAGGAGCAAACTGATGGCAAATCAAGCAACTGGCAGCGAGAGTGGTACTTTCGGCTCCATTTCGTACGAGGGTAACACGATCAACATAGTGATTAGCGACAATAGCCTGGGAGTCATCGCCCTTACCAGCGGAGACGGACAGATTGAGTGCTTTTGGGATGGCAACCAATGGGTTTGCAACAGTGTTACGTTTGGCGAGAGCAGCTAGGATTAATTAGATCCTTTCCACAAAAAAGCGTAGTTTGCGATTCGTGCCAGGGAACAGAGCCAGGGTAAGTTGGCGCGTGGGGGAAACGTCTGGAGTGCTCCTTGTAACATCTGGAGTCTTTCATCAAGATGACGCTCTTCGCGAGCACGCCGCGGACCAAAGCGAGTTTCTTTCCGTCTGGAGACCACGCGAAGGCGAAGGTCTGATCTTCGTTAAGATCTTGAATGGCGGGACCTGTTCGAGCAACGATAGCAGGGCGAAGAGCACGGTCGCAAGCAGGTTCAAGGATCGAAGAGTATTTGCGTTGGTACGTGATCAGAGTCTACTTCATCCTTGGCGATATATCTGCAAAGTATTGACACCGCCTTTCGCAATCAAATAAAGTCTCGCGCGTACCAGCCGGAATCATTCGTTTACGCCCAACTCGCGCAGGGTGAATCCAGGGAAAACAAGGCGTTTTTGCCACCCAGATTCTGTGTAACCCGTAAGGAGCCTCCCAGCTTTTGCGTAAACGACCAACCGCCACGGGAGCACCTTACAGCCAGTTCGCAAGTTCTACCCAGCCTTAGATGAGTAAGGAGTCAACCTGATGGCAACGAAGAAAGCAGCCAGCAAGAAGAACGTTAAAAAGGCAGCTGGCAAGAAGAAGGCTAAGAAGGCAACCGGTAAGAAGAAGACAACCGGCAAGAAGAAGCCTAAGAACGTAGTTCGAACGTACTCAAATCTTAATCAACAATCAATAGGTGATTGCGGCACCGTTTCGTACGGCGGGAGGAGTGTCACGATAGAGATCACCGCCGACGACGAGAGTTGCACGGATATAGCGTTCCGGCTTACCCACGGCGGCTTGGAGATTGATTGCGTCTGGGATGGCGACCAATGGGTATGCAACAGTTCCTCTGCCAACGTACCCGGGTATTAAATCCCTTCCGACGCAAAGCTTAGTTTTGCGGTTGGTGCCATGGAACAAACGAGACGTATGTTGGCACGAGGGGAAAACGTCGGGAGGTGCTTGTAGTTTCATCTGAAATCTTTCATTAAGATGAGACTCTTTGCGTTCACCCCTCGTACCAAGGCGAGTTTCTTCCCGTCTGGAGACCACGCGAAGGCGAAGATCTGATCCTCGTTAAAATTCGTCAGTTGCCTGGCGGCTTCTCCAGTTAGTGGCTGTATCCAGATATTCGAGACTCCTCCTTTTGTAAGAATGTAAGTTATTGCCTTGCCGTCGGCTGTCCAGCGCGGTCCCGCCCATAGGCCGGCAACAGAAACGGGAAGAGGAAAAGTCTTCAAAGGTAGGCCGCCCGCAACGGGAAGAACCGCCAACTGCCATGTCGATCCTTCTTCGCGCAGAAAACAGGCAATCAGCTTTCCGTCAGGGGAAAAGACCGGATGCTGTGATGCCTTATCAGACAAAAGCGTGGGCGGTCCGCCATCGATCGGGGTTTTCCAGATGTGATCGGATGACGAATTGGGTGACGAGTCTGCTCCTTGATAAATTACCCATTGACCATCAGGCGAAAGGTCAGGGCAGTCTTCGTATCTTCCGCTTGTGAGTTGTTTCAGATCGTTCCCTCTCGTACCGATCCTCCAGATATGCGGCTTACCCGTCGCGTAGGAAGCGAAAACTATGTACCTTGAGTCACGCAAGGCAACCGCGGGCTCAACGCAGGTGTGCTTGTCGAAGGTCAGTTGTCTCGCGTTACTTCCACTAACATCTGTGGACCAGATTTCCATCGTGCCACTTTCATTTGAGGCGTAGACAATACTTCCCTCCGGCGTCCAGACAAGACCGCCTGAACCCTTACCCTTGCTGGCCGGCAACTCGTTTTGTTGTGAGTCGGAGACGATCCAAATCTTGGAAGTTTGGGTTGTCCGCGTTGTGATCAACGTGGCTGAGTCGGCAGTCAAGCTAATCCCCTGGTAGTAATTCGCGTCACTCGTAAGTGTACGGGCCTCGCCATCAGGATAGTCCACCAACCAGATCTGAGAAGTAGCTTGCGGTGGCGCCTTTTCCTGGGCAGCCATGATCAGACCGCTGCCGTCCAGTAGCCAACCCAGCTGACCAATGAGATACCAACGCCGTGTGCCGATTGGTTTCACGGAACCATCGTCTACGAGAGCAGCGACAACCCCCATTTGGGTCGGATCGTCCTTGCTCACCGTGGGACAGGCAATCACTTTTCCATCGCGTGACCAAGCTGGGCCGTTATTGATTAAGTAGGTGCCAAACTCGGATCCTACCGGAGCTCTTGCCAACTCTCTCTCTTCAGTACCATCGGCCTTCGAGGTGATAAGCACTGTTCCGTCTGCCTTCCTGCGCACAAATGCTAACTGAGTTCCATCCCGAGATAGAGAGATTGGTGTGTTGAGACCACCGACCAGTTTTCTCACGGCGCCCCCGAAGACTGATACCTGATAAAGCGATGATTCCTTCGGGTCCTTAGACAGGTAATAGACAGAAGAACCATCGCGGGAAAAAACCAGCCCGCGGTATTCACCGCCATCCGCTATAATCTGCGATTCGCTGGCGTTGGCAGACTGCTGGATTTTGATACTCTGTTTTCCAGCGTTTTCAATCACGGTCGCAATGTACTTGCCGTCAGGTGATATTGTCCCTTCTTTGACATTGCTTGTTGTCATGATCTCCGTGAAGCTCGGGACGGGTGAGCCACGTGTAGTCTTGGAAGGGGTTGGCCGTACGCTGAACCACATCAGAACGATAACAACGCTCAATATGAGCACCATTAAGAGAATAGTCGCCCCGGTGCGGTGTTGTTTGATTTCGTCAAAGATATATTCAGCGCCGGATGTCGGTCGTGCCTGGTCAACTTTATTTGTGTTGGCGCCTTTCAATTGCGCAGCGTTCTCAGTGGGTATGGCCTCTGTCTGATCCGTCGCAATCTCGGTAATAGGATCAGACATGCGGATTCGCCCCTGCTTGGCGTCAAGTTCCAGGTCTTGCTTCAAGTCTTTCAAATCTATCAGCAGGTCCTGGGCAATCTGATACCGCCCTTCTCTCTCCTTGCGGAGCGATTTGGCGATGATCCGTTGGAGGTCAGGGGGAACATCTTTTGCATACCTGGTGAGAAGCAGCGGTTCCTCACGAAGAATTGCTGCGATCACATCACTCTTGGTCAAACCGGTGAATGGCGGGCGGCCGGCAATCATTTCGTAGATGACCACCCCCAGACTCCATATGTCCGCCCGTCCGTCTACCTTCATGCCTCGCAGTTGTTCCGGTGACATGTAAATCACCGTGCCCACAATCGCACCGGGATCGGTATTGATATTGAAGGCCGTCGATACATTCGGATCAACAACTCGCTGGTCGTGTGTTGGAACCAACTTGGCGAGTCCAAAGTCAAGCACTTTGACATAGCCATCGGTACGCAGCATGACGTTCTCAGGCTTGATATCACGATGCACAATGCCAGACGCGTGCGCCGCCGAAAGAGCGGCCGTAATTTGAATTGCAATATCGAGTGCTCGACCGAGGGTAAGTTCCTCTTCCCCAATGTGCCGCCGGAGCGTGACACCATCGACGAACTCAGTGACGATGAAATGAACCGAGCCTTCCTGTCCGATCTCGAAAATGGTAAGAATGTTGGGATGATTGAGCGCCGACGTGGCACGTGCCTCCTGCTCGAAACGCCGCAAGCGATCTTCGTCGGCCGTTAGCTCAGGGAGCAGTAGTTTGAGGGCCACGTAACGGCCCAGCTTGATGTCTCGGGCAAAGTAGACCTCTCCCATTCCGCCAGCACCGACCCAGTGGCGAATCTCATAAGAGCCAAGACGAGTGCCGGGAGTTAGCTGCATAGTGTACGGAGTGCGATTCTCAACTGTGGGAACTGCCCTGGACCTCACGGGCAGGCGAAAGAAATACTAGTCTTTTCTTTCAGTGTTAGCCGAAGGATGCCATGCTCGGGCATTTCGGCCTGGTAAAAAACGACGCTATTCTATGAGAGTCTAGTCTTGCTTGCTAGTGTAGAAGTTCACGCCGTGAATTCAGAAATGGCTGAACGAGGCTCTGACTTCTCATACACGCCGCGGTGTCAAGAAAAGAAAACGAGCATTAGACTCTTGCTAGACAGTAGTTCGACTACATCCTCCTAACAGCGCCAGAAATAAGTGGGAGGCTTTAGTCTATAGACCTCTCGCTCCTCCGGAGCATCGGCTCGCCGAAAGCCACGTGCCAGTGCAGATGCTTTGAATCCTGATATTTTCCGAGATTAGTAAGCACGCGACAGGCCCCATGTTCAGCAACAACCTCAGAAGCGACCCGACGAACAATCTCGATCAACTCGAGTAGCAGGCCCTCATCTTCCTTCTCCAGAGTGAGTAGCGATGCGATGTGCCGTTTCGGAATCACAACTAGATGCACCGGGTAGAAAGGACGCGTATGGTGAAAGGCGAGCACGTTGTCTGTTTCCAGCACCTTGTTGACAGGCGTGCGCCCGCTAAGCGCTTCGTTACAATAAAAATCGTTTGTCATTTGTCACTCTGAACGAGTTAGAGTTTTTTCAATGCGACGATCGGGGATGAGCCACATGATTGCCACCAGAATATACAGCGCGCAAGCGAGCCACCACTTTACCAGCGCAAGCGGGATTGCCACCAAATAGATGACCATTGAAATCTTGCCTTTGAAATCGGAGCCCAGGGCAGTTGCGAGAACCGAATTTCTGCCATGGAGGGCGAGAAGAGCTTGCACCAGGATGAAGTAAGCGATCGCCGCCAGCAACAGTACCGTTCCATAAATCGCAAGAGTCCAGCGAGCAAAGTGATTCTCACCCATCCAGCCGGTGACAAATGGGACTAGTGAGAGCCAGAACAATAGATGTAGGTTGGCCCAAAGTACCCGGCCATCGACATGTTGGACCGACTGCAGCAGGTGATGATGATTGTTCCAGTAGATGCCCAGAAAGATGAAACTAAGGAGGTAGCTCAAAAACACCGGAACCAGCGGTATCAGGGCGGCCGGGTTTGATTCGTGTGGTGCTCTCAACTCAAGTACCATGATTGTGATGATGATCGCAATCACACCATCGCTGAATGCTTCGAGGCGTCCCTTAGTCATCGGTTAAGCTACACGCGGCGGCTGACATGGTTTCGGTAAGCGGTTGATGATAGCAACACCGAAATCGAGTAGGAAAGAGTCAGAGAGCGGCAGTTGGCTGGTTTCAAAAATTCGATTGTCAAAGTAGAGCGTCGTCAGGTATCTGTGTGATCCGCAGCCGACGAATCCGATCGTAGCTTCGGCAAAGGGCTGGTTAATTGTTTCCTCGAAGGGCCTTGTCAAACTTCTCGCAGTCCTTCTTCAGCTGTTCACTTAGCTCGATGATCTCTTCGAGGTCGCGACGTGCCTTGGTCGTTTGTTGGGTGTCGACTACGTTGATCTCTTTGAAGAATGGGTTATCGACGAAGCTGAAGACTACCTTCACCAGCCTCAGAATCGAGAGCTTTACCTGCTCCGGACGCGCGGCGTTACCCAGGTTTGGCTTCTCCTCAGGCTTTTGGGGTTCGGGCAGAGCCAGATTGGCATTGAGTCGTTCGGCGCGCTGCTTTATTTCGGAGACTGACTTTACAACAAACTTGAGGTCGAGGGTGTTGCTTCCTATCGCCGCCCGGCCGAGATCTCTGTTGAGAATCTGAATCTGCATGAAGTCTTTCTGCATCTGTGCGAGGGCCTGCTTGACGCTCGGGCGTTTGGGCCCGGGCTGGCGAGCTTGCTCGGAAAGCATTCTGAGGTTGAAGATGCGGTTTTCAAGGTCACGCTCATTTTCTATCCGGTGACGCTCGGAATCACGGGAGTTTTGTGTACCAGGCGTACTCGGACCGAATTGGGCCACGACAGTTGGTGTGATTGTGAGGGAAACGACAAATACCACTATGATTTGCAAGGCGAGCTTAACGATCGGCTTCATCTCGTACTCTCACTCTCACGACCAGCACCAGCGGGAGGAAGTGCAGTTCGAAGACTACTTCTTATTACGCTTGTTGTAGCGTGTCGAGCGTTCAATTAGAGCAGTGGTGTCCTCCATTGAAGGCCTGACTGCCGATGAGTGCTGCCCATCACAGCAACAAGACGTCGACCCGGTGCGCATGGACCATCCCTTCGCAAGGCGACCAGGCGAAGATCGTGAACCGGCCATCCTGTGATGCTACCATCGCAAGTGCGTCGCGTTGATCGTGTACGAACTGTGCCGCCGACAAGTGCCGTGTGCCACCGTGTTGCACCGGATGGACGACTCTAGCTACGTCGCCCACGATAGGTTCAGTTGCAATTATCTGCTCGACAGGAGCGGCCCCCTCCGGTCGTCTGATCTTCGCGCCAAATGCGAGCACCTCATACTGATCGTTCATCACAGTGGCTCCGTCGACAGCGGTCAGCCCGGCAATGGTGTCGACCGAGCGGCGGATCTCCTCTTCCCACAGATTTTCATTTGCTTCGCTCGGGGTTTGCTTCGCAAGCTCCGCGAGGGCAGAGAAAGGAGGAGTTACCGAATACAGGATCGGGTGCACAATTGATTCGCGCCATCTGCCGGTGCTGGAGGACACTACCAGTAATGAGCCGCCATGTCCGTGAGCTCGCATCGAGGCAGAAAGTTGGACCAGCTCGTTCACCGAGTTGTTCCACGAAGAGGGCGACGTGAAACTGAGTAACGACGCCAGCAGCTCAGGGCAGTCAGGCAAGCTGGTGCCGTTTTCGTCGACCACTTTTACATGGTCGCCCTTGAGCACGGCGACGTTGGCGAACTTTCCAAACCCGTCAATGCGTTGATGTTTAATCACCAGCAGTCCCGGCTCGACGTTCTCGAGGACGAAACAGAAACTTGGAATCACACGCGTGGCGCCCCACACGTGCAGGTCATTTCCCTCGTGCCAAACGCCGAGGTGAATTCCAGGTCGTTCGACTGCGGGGGCGAGCTTTGTGAGGACCGCTGGTGTGAGCGGAAGACGCTGCTCGAATACTAGTGGCTGGCCTGCCTGTTCGCGCGGAAGAAACGCCAGGGAAACTTGTGGGGAATTGCCTTCTTCGCGACGGAGGCTCGCCCAGAAAGTGGCGTCAATGATTGCTTCAATCGTCTGCGCATTGGGTTCAGGCGCCAGGTCCTGCTCGCCGCGTTCGCGCGCTGCTGCTAGGTGGCGGGAAAAGTGAGTTTCTATGACTGGAGCGACGGCCCTGGCCGCCTGGTAAGTTGGTTCACGACTCATTCTTCACGGGTCCTGCGCTGGATAATATCGATTGGAGTTTAGCGCAGGACCTCCGAGTCCTCCAGCTTGCCGTTTCGCGCCGCCTTGTTTGACTCACCTTTAAGTCTGTCAAGCTTATTATTTGAGCGAAGCAAGTAACAATTCTCAATCATTCGTTTCCGTGGTGACAATTAGCATCGGCGCCGTCCGTTGCCTCAAACAGACTATTAAGATTTGGATCTCAAACGAAGTCGATTCCACACCGTTGGCAGGCCCGTACGGGGACAGTACATCGCGGTTAGCTTCTACGGAGACTAGTACAACGATACACGGCCATTTTGTTTCACTAATAGCTGAGGCGGTTACTACCAGGCTACCGCATAACGCCCCCGGCGTGGATCGGCTCCGGCAGAAGAAACGCCGGTTAAAGTGTTGTAGACAATCACCGTCGGCGACGAAAGCGTGCCCCAGTCGGTCTGGACCTTCACCTTGTGGTTTCTGAGTTTCAACTCTTCAATCACTTTCTGGTCCACGCGGGATTCTATATTGAGCGAGCCAGGCAAGAATTCATGATCGTCAAACGAGCTGACGTAGTGCTGCGTGTCGAAGCGCGCTGCCTCAACGGCTTCCTGTGGATTCATATTGAATTCGACGATGTTGAGGAAGACTTGCAAGAGTGCCTGGTCCTGATTGTCGCCGCCTGGAGTGCTTAGCACCATAAACGGCTGACCATTCTTCAGCACGAGAGTTGGCGTAAGAGTGATACGCGGACGCTTGCCCGGTGCTACGACATTCGGACTGTTTGGATCCGTGAGTGCCGATTGCAATCGCTGGCCCATCAACACTCCCGTATCTCCGGCAACGACCGCCGGGAGCCAGGCACCGCTCGGCGTCGCACTAAAGAGATTTCCGTCTTTATCGATTACGTTCACGCACGTTGTATCGTTAGCGCGTTCAACTGCAGGGACCGTCGAAAGCCGTCCGACAGTTTGCATCGCACTGGCGAGCACCGCTTTCATGTTCAACGGGTCGCCCGGTTGTTGTGACAAAGATGCTCGTTGGGGATCAATCAAAGGCCGGCGCAGCGCCGCATAGTTCTTCGACAATAGTTCGTTCATCGGGATCTTTACGAAATTAGGATCTCCGTAGTAGCGATCGCGATCCGCGAGCGCAAGCTTCAGCGCTTCAGTCAGCGTATGAATGTAAGCGGCCGAGTTATGGCCCATTGCCTTTAGGTCATAACCTTCAATCAGATTCAGCGTCTCGACAAGCGCAGGGCCCTGAGTCCAGAACCCCGCCTTGTAAACCTGATATCCATGGTAGTCAGCCTCCACCGGTTGCCCGACCTTTGCCTGGAAGCGGGCGAGATCTTCGCGAGCCAACAGCCCGCCGTGTGTTTGCATATAGTCGCCGATGCGTTTGCCTACCGGTCCTTTGTAAAAATAATCTCGCGCAGCCATCAATCCGCCGTGGCGATCGGTCTTCCTGGCGCCGATCCCTTCAGCCGCTACAATTTCGCGAAGAGTGCGCGCAAGATTTGCCTGCACGAAGATGTCGCCTGCTTTCGGTACTTGGCCATTGGGGAGAAACAACTGCTTGGCATCGGGCCACGCGGAAAATACCGGGGCGCGTGTCTTGATGTATTCAACACGCAACTCATCTATTGGAAAACCATCCGCAAGCTCAATGGCCGGCTGCATTACCTCGGCGAGTGACTTCGTTCCGAACTGATCGAGAGCGGTGACGCAGGCGTCCAGAACGGCGGGAACTGTCGCTGCGAGTGGACCTGTGGAGGGAATCGACCCGGCCTTTGCTCCGGCCATGGTTGGCATGTCTCGGTTGCCGCTCTGTGCTTTTGCAGAATCGGGTGCGGTTGAATCATTCTCGTTTCCAGCGCGTCGTCGATTAGCGAAGAACTCCCGCGTCGCTTTGAGCGGAGCCTGGCCCATACCCTCCACAACAGCGACGTCGCGTCCCTTCAACTTGATCAGAATGGGAACCTCACCGCCAAAGGAGAAGTGGGAGAATTCGATTACCGACGCTGCCAGAATTGTTGCCACGCCGGCATCGACTGCATTACCTCCGTGTTGGAGGATGCGTAGTCCCGCCTCTACCGACAACGGCTGGCCACCGGCTACAACGCCGCGTTTGCCGCGCACCACAGGCCTGAAAGTATCGGCGCGCGATGTGGGCGAGAGATTTACCAGGCTAAGCGACAGTACCAGTAGCAGTGTGATTCCGAGACGGGTCAAGAACGACATGGGCAGGCACCTTTCAAAGTTAAGTTTGCAAAACTGAGTTCGCGAATTGTTAACCCCTTTTTGATAGCCAGTCAATGCTTGTTGACTTATCCTTGTCAGGAATTGAAGAATCGTCAGATATGCTTCAGCGTGTCAGTGACTATCAAAGAACGAGACAGTCGCGCAGCCGCGACAAGCTGAAAAACATGCCGGACTTTTTGTAAGTGTGGATTGGAAAAAGCCGGGTGGGGCGGACTAAATGGTTTGTCCGCAAAAACGGGCAAAAAGAGAGGGCGCTGACCTCCCCCAAGACCAACGCCCTTACTTTTATCTCAGTTCTCCCATGGAGAATTAACGACGGGCGAGATATTAGCCCGAGGTTGAAGAGGGTAGGTTGCATAAGTCTTGTAAAGCCTTTGCGAGGTTGTGACAAAAGGGTTTCAAAGACTTTCCAGGGCCGTAACATTCGAAAAGTTTTTTCTGCAGTGCTCCTCCACAATCAACCGCCGGAGGCAAGGAGGCAAATTGGCAATCGAACAAAAAATCGCGCCATATGGCTCATGGAAATCCCCGATTACCGCGGATCTGATAGCTAGCGGTTCGGTAGGTTTGAGCCAACCGCTTATTGACGGATCTGATACCTATTGGATGGAGATGCGGCCAGCAGAGGGAGGCCGGAATGTGATCGTCAAGAGGGAATCCGGAGGAGTCTGCCATGATGTCAACCCACCGCCATTCAATGCGAGAACGCGCGGTCACGAATACGGTGGAGGCGACTACGTCGTTGACCGGGGAACGGTCTACTTTTCAAACTTTGTGGACCAAAGACTCTATCGCCAAAGAGCGGGAGGCGAGCCGCCGCGGAAAATCGCCCGACCCGCTGCCGCGCGGACATACTGAACGTCAGTGAAAGGAGTATTCAGTTTTCGCAATTCTCCTGTGCGGACTTCCAATGTAGCCAGCCGCGAAAT
>Ga0137366_10002217_pt1 | contig 14815 bp, 12 predicted proteins | sample SagtaG_8_FD_104938 | JGI IMG/M metagenome (GOLD analysis project Ga0137366, IMG submission 104938) | Vadose zone soil microbial communities from Sagehorn Ranch, Mendocino, California, USA - Sage1_L_60_16 metaG | ecosystem: Environmental > Terrestrial > Soil > Vadose zone | place: USA... | reverse complement strand
CTTAGGAGGCAACAGAAAATGACTTATCACAGCGAAGTGGTGGGGAGCCTGCTCAGGCCGACCTACCTGGTTGAGGCAAGGAAGCAATTCGAAACGGGCCAGATGAATGCGGCAGACTTCAAAGCCATAGAGGACCGGGCAGTGAATGAAGCAATCGCGCTGCAAGAAACTGCTGGCATCGACGTGATTACCGACGGAGAGCTGCGTCGCTATGCCTTCTATGGACACCTCGTCGATGCCCTGGCAGGCTTCGATAAGTTTGGTGGTTGGGCCATCCCTTTCCGGGACGAGAGCGGTGAAGAACTTATCTTTAAGCGCCCGGTGGTAGTAGAGAAACTGCAATGGAAAAGGAGTATGTGCGCCGAGGAGTGGGTTTATCTCCGCTCACGTAAAGCGCGTCCTGGAAAAGTGACCATGATCAGTGCTCAGCAGGCAGCCGCCTACTACGACCCTGAAAAATCGAAAGCGGCCTACCCGTCCCGTGACGCTTACCTGGCCGACATTGTGGATCTCTCACGCCACGAAGTAGAAGAATTGATTCGTCTGGGCTGTACCTATATCCAGATCGATGCGCCCCAGTATGCCGCGCTTCTTGACCCCCAGATACGTGCGGGGTATCGTCAGAGGGGCAACGACCCCGATAAACTGATCGATCTCTGCATCGAAATGGACAATGCTATTATCAGCAACCATCCTGGCATCACCTTTGGAATGCATATCTGTCGGGGGAACAACCAGAGTAAATTTTATGCCAGTGGCGATTATGAGCCGATATCCCGCATATTTTCCCGTACGCACTTTCAACGTTTCCTGCTCGAATATGACGACGCACGATCGGGTGGATTTGAACCGCTACAGCATATGCCCGAGGATCGCTTTGTCGTATTGGGCCTGGTCACCACCAAAAAGCCACATCTCGAAGCTGCTGACGATCTGCGACGACGAATCGAGGAGGCGGCTCGCTATGTTCCGCTGGAGCGTCTCGCCCTCAGTCCACAATGTGGCTTCGCATCCACAATGGAAGGGAACCGCATTTCGTTTGAGGACCAGCGTCACAAATTAGAACTTGTGGCACATGTCGCCCGGGAGGTATGGGGCTCCCGTTAACGCATGTTTGATTCTGCACAATCGCATATCTTTGCGCTACGATCAGACGAGGCAGAAAGTTACGTTGACTTGCCTTTTAACTGGTAGTTATATATTGGAGTAGCCATTATGACAGAATCGCGCTACGACATCGGGATGAAGGTTCGTAAAGAAGTGCTGGGAAGCGAGTACGTCGAGCAAAAGCAGGCTCACAGCAGCGAATTTGATGCTGACTTTCAACGCTTCATTACAGAGATGGCCTGGGGCTCCGTCTGGGCTCGGCCTGATCTGGATCGGCGGACGAGAAGTCTAGTCACGATCGCCATTCTCGCGGCACTTGGTCGTGAGGAACTGGCCGTGCATCTGCATGCCAGCCGTAATATCGGCGTCGATCCGCACGAGATTGCGGAAGTTCTCCTTCACGTTGCTGTATATGCGGGTGTTCCCGCTGCCAATGCCGCATTCTCGCTAGCAAAAAAAGAATTCGATCAGCAAGCATCGACGCCAGAAGAGGCTGACCCGACGAAGGTGAACCAGGAGGGCATATGATGAATCATACAACCATTGGCGCAATCGTACGAGGGGATCGGGAGGTCTTTCCGCCCTATCTGTACGAGGCATATCAATCCACACGCCGCCGTGCCCCGACGCTTCCACTCATTGACGTGCCGCTGACTCTTTCGGAGTTGACAGGGCCTGGCCCCACCATCAGTGCCATCACCCCAGAGGATGCCGATCTCACGAGAAATGCTGGAACTGGCGGCGAGGCAATTGGTCAACGCATTATTGTGACCGGCTGGGTGCTTGATGAGCGCGGGCAGACTGTGCCGAATACGCTCCTGGAGATCTGGCAGGCCAATGCCGCTGGCCGCTATCTCCACAAACGGGATCAATGGCCAGGACCGCTCGACCCGAACTTTCTTGGAATAGGCCGCTGTCTGACGAATGAAGAAGGTATCTATCGTTTCCTGACGATTCGCCCTGGTGCGTATCCCTGGAAAAACCATCCGAATGCCTGGCGACCGGCTCACATTCATTTCTCAGTCTTTGGTCCATCTATGCTCTCACGCCTGGTAACGCAGATGTACTTCCCCGATGATCCACTCCATCCCATCGACCCCATCATGCAGTCGGTACCGACAGAGGGCGCACGGCACCGTCTGATTGCGGCATATGACCATACTGTGACAGAGCCGGAGTGGGCACTCGGCTATCGCTGGAACATCGTTGTGCGTGGAGCATATGCCACGCCATTTGAATCACCGGAGGGAGGACAGTGAACACATTTCTCCTGACAGCTTCACAGACGGTCGGACCATTCTTCTCGCCCTGTATGCTGCGCGAGGGAGCATGCCGAAACGTTCTGGTCCAGCCAGAAACCAGCGGGGAGCGCATACGCATCGAGGGGCATGTGTTCGATGGCGACCGGATACCCGTGCCCGACGCAATGGTCGAGATCTGGCAGGCAAACACCCATGGCCGTTATAATCACGCTGCGGATCAAGGACCTGCGCCGCTCGATCCTACCTTTTCAGGCTTTGGTCGTTCGGGCACAGAGGACGACGGAAAATACTGGTTCGAGACAATCAGGCCCGGACCCGTTCCATTTGATAGTGAGCGAATGCAGGCTCCGCATATCTGTGTTACGGTGTTCTCTCGTGGGTTGCTCAACCACCTGGTGACGCGCCTGTATTTTGAAGATGAGCCGAACAACGCCAGAGATCCGGTGCTGCAATGCGTCCCTGCTGATCGCCGTGCAACCCTGTTGGCCCGCCGCGAGCCCGGTAGCGAGCCGATTGTCTATCGCTTTGACATTATTATGCAAGGCGCGGACGAAACGGCGTTTTTCAACCTGTGACGGAGCGCGGACGAATCGCGTCGATATGAGAGAGGCAACGCCCTATGTCGGAGCCAATTGACGAACTGTTCAGCACGCCTGGTATGTCCACCATCTTCTCCTCCGAGGCACATGTGCGGGCAATGCTTGCATTTGAGGCCGCGCTCGCACGTTCCGAAGCAAGCGCAGGAATCATACCGCAGGAGGCGGCAGACGCCATCGTAGCCAGTTGCAGGGAGGAGCTACTTGATGTTGCGGCACTTTATCGTGAGGCCGCGACGGCTGGCACACCTGCAATTCCCCTCGTACGTATGCTGATGGCGCAGGTCGAGGGCGATGCGCAGAAGTTCGTTCACTGGGGTGCCACGAGTCAGGACGCGATCGACACTGCCTTAATGCTCCAGATACGGGAAGGACTTGACCTTCTTATGGCCGGGTTACTCAGTGTGTGTGCGGTATGCGCGACGCTCGCTGAACAGCATCGGAGGACGCCAATGGTCGGACGCACACTCTTACAGCAGGCGTTGCCAATCACATTTGGACTCAAGGCAGCGCGCTGGCTGGCACTGGCAACACGCCTGGTGCGAACACTGCGTGAATGCCGGGACCGGGAGCTGGTGGTACAACTGGGTGGTGCAGCCGGAACGCTTGCCTCTCTCAGAGATCGCGGTTTCCAGGTAGTAGAACTCCTCGCAGGAGAACTGAGACTTTCAGTGCCAGAGTTGCCCTGGCACACTGAGCGCGACCGCATTGCCAGGATTGCTACGGCTCTTGGCATAGTAGCCGGTGCAATGGCAAAGATCGCAGGCGATGTGGCCCTCCTCGCACAGACCGAGGTTGGCGAGGTAGCGGAGGGGGCCGCTCCGGGGAAGGGAGGATCATCCGCGATGCCACAGAAACGCAATCCGGTCGATGCTACTGGTGCGCTGGCTTCGGCCCGGCTGGCAATTGGATTGGTGCCGGTGCTCCTCTCCTCAATGGTACAGGAGCATGAGCGGGCCGTCGGGGGATGGCAGGCGGAATGGGCTGCCATCCCCGATCTCTTCCGCTTCACTGCGCATACTGTCGAGCGAGTTTGGAGCGCGCTGTCTGGTCTCCAGATCAGTGCTGTACACATGAGAGCGAACATTGACCTGACCAGGGGATTGATTATGGCCGAGTCGCTTACAATGGCGCTCGCTCCACATATAGGAAGGCCCGAGGCGTATCGTATCGTCCAGGCTGTCTGTAACGCCGTCATCAAGTCAGAAGGAGACCTGTACCAGGCTGCCCTTGAGGACACACAGATACGTGCTGTACTCTCGCCGGAAGAGATCGATCGCGCCTTCGAGCCAACCGAATATCTGGGGAGTACAGATGCATTCATTGAACGCACCCTCGCGTCCTACCGCGAGCTTCAGTCATCCCGCTCATTATAACATCTGCATTCTTTTGTTTGTGAAGCACGCTGCGAGAACGAAAAAAGAAAGAGCATGCTGGTTCCGTTACGTGCGAACGAATGGACCAGTATGCTCTTCTCATGCCTGTTTTGCAGCGAAGGACGTGTTACGCAGGCTGGAAGGCAACGGGCAAATTCCTGATAACGAAGACAATACCGGTAGAAATTTCAATTGGTACGCCTTCGACGCGCTTCAGATCTTTCAATTGCTCCAGCATCATAGGCAAGACAACCTTCGCTTCGAGCCGGGCCAGGGGAGCGCCGACACAGAAGTGGATGCCGTGACCAAAGGCAAAATGGCGATTTGGCGCACGCTCAATATTGAAGCGATCCGGCTCCGGAAATTGCGCAACGTCGCGGTTGGCTGAGGCGGTCCAGGCCAGGATCATCTGATCGGCTGGAATGTGTTGTCCTCCCAGTTCAACATCCTGAGTAGTGCGGCGGAAGAGAAACCAGACAGGCGGCAGGTAGCGTAACACTTCTTCGATCGCGGTCGGCATGAGTGCTGGTTCGCGCTGAAGTCGTGCGAGCGAGTCAGGATGGTCGGTGAGACAGAGAATGGCATTGGCAATCAAGTTCTTAGTCGTCTCCTGACCAGCCGCCAGGAGCAAGAAGCAAAAGTTGACCAGTTCTTGCTTACTGAGCCGCTCGCCATCGATTTCTGCGTTGCTGAGCGAGGTAATCAAATCCTCACGTGGATCCTTGCGTCGTGCTTCCAGCAAACGCAAAAAGTAGTTATTCATCTCCTGGCGCATATCACGTGCGGACCCTTCGGCCCGTTCACGAGAAGCTTCATTTTCACCGCCACCGAAGCGGGCCCAGCGCCGGAAGATGTCCCAGTCCTCGGCAGGCACACCAAGCATCTCGGCGATGATTTTGGCTGGTAGGGGGAAGGCGATGTCAGAGACAACATCCATTTTGCCTGTTGCTTTTACCGCATCAATCAATTCCTGTGTGGTCTGGGTGACACGGTCCGAGAGGCGGGCGACCGCACGCGGCGTAAAGGCCTGGTTGACCAGATTACGCAACTTACGGTGATCAGGAGGATCAGTTGTAACAAGCGTGTTTGCCAGAAATGAGTCGCCAAAGGTGGCATCCGATGAGAAACGGTTGTAGTCAGTGATTACTTCCTGCACATCTTCGTATCGGAACACTTGCCAGATCGGCATCTGTTCGGCACGAAACACAGGCTGATTGGAACGCATTTGCTCAAACCAGGCATAGGCCTGGGGAATATCTTCAGGAGAACGAGGTAAGAAGTCAGCGAACGTTCGTGAACGACGTTGAGGTTGTTGCATCTATCAAAGCCTTTCTTCGACCTTGCAGTTACTTTTATGACTCTCTTTCTCTCTTTTACGATCTATTTCCTAAAAAGTTAGACTCAAGCGTTCAAAATTTATACTCATAAAACCAGATTGTCAATGATTTGTGCTCTCAGTTCCATTTCAGCGCGGCCACAGACCCAGATCATCTGGCGAGTGTATGCTCGTCCTGTAACAAGGAATGGTGAGGTAGTTGCTTGTCCACCCTCGCCTGGACATATTGAAAGTGGATCGGAAGCAATCACATGGAAGGAGTACGTAACATGAGAAATTTACTAGAAAAAGGCTATAGCTACGTTCGTCGTTTCTTGCTGCGAAGAAATACACTCTTCTCTTCGTCGGATACGCCTCAACAGCAAAGCTATACGCCTGAGGAGAGGTATACTCCTCCCCAATACAGTGGGGCCCCTTCAGGATCTGGTTATCCGCAGCAGCGTGATATGAATCCACAACAGGGGTACCCGCAACAAGGCTATACGCAGCGGGAAGGGATGAATCCGTGGATCGCTGGTGGATTAGGTGCTCTGGGTGGGGGTCTTGCAGGATATGGATTAGGTCAGGCCGTGGGAGAATTGCAACAGTATGCGAACGGCGATTATCATCCTGCTGATGGTCAAAATGACTATGCTGACTCTGGCCCTATAGGTGAAGACCCTGGAGGAGGTGATTTTGGCGGCGAATAGAGCTTCGCTCTCAGGGCTACATTCATCTAGAATGGGGTGGCAGGAGCCGATGCACCTGTTTTGATAGATGAACGTTTGTGCCTTAAAGCTCGAGTCCTTTCATAAGTCGCTCTAAGATGATGCGCCGCAAACGAGCGACCTCGTGGACATCGCTCCATTCCTGTGGGCAGTACCGCACAATCTCCGCAGGTCCCAGCCCACAGTGATAGAGCAGATAGGCCAGTCGTCGCTCATATTCGCTAGAGAGCCTGGCCTGGACCCGGCTCCAAATCTCCAGGCTTTGGAGATTCCCTTGCAGGTCTTGCTCTGCTGACACGTGCTCGCAGACCGCTCCTGGACGCGAGCAGACCCGCAGCGTCTCCAGGATGGCTCCGTTCAGACTCGCGCGCAGGTACATCAATACCTTAGAGAGCGTCTCGCATGCCACCTGCTTCTGGACAACGATCTGCTGCAACCGCTCAAAGGCCTGTGCGACGAAGTACCTTTCGCTATGCATGTGACACGCCGCCTCCCTGCCTGGATGCTCATGGAGCCAGGTCAGGACGGTCTCTTCCAGGCTCTGTTGAAACGCTGCCCAGGCTTCCAGATCATTGTGTGTGCTCACACGGTGCAATAGCTCTAGACGAGAGACCTCGAGCGTCTCGTTGACATCTTGCCTCATAATGCTGCTCCTTGTGTTCCTATGCGAGAGAAGTTTAAAGACGACATGGCCGAACGCTCCTTTCCAGGGGCAGGAGCCTATTACACCTCCTCTTAACGAGGGTGAAGCGTCATAGGCAAGCCGTGGCGAGGGTGGGTTGTCAACGACACCTGCAGTTCAACCGGATGACTGGGGACGAGGCGTAAGCAGTAGCGCTGGGCAACGGTTGCCAGGACGAGTTGCGCCTCCATCATGGCAAAACTCTTGCCAAGACAGATGCGTGGCCCACCCCCAAAGGGGAAATAGGCAAAGCGCGGGCGACCAGCCGAGCGTTCTGGGGTGAAGCGTTCCGGGTCGAACCGCTCCGGCTCCTCCCAAAATGCCGGATGCCGGTGTACCGCGTGCGACATTAGCAAGACAAGGCTGTTGGCCGGAACAGGGTAGCCTCCGATCTCGTCATCGGCAATCGTATGGCGGATGACGAAAAAGGCTGGGGGATAGAGCCGCATGGCTTCCTGAATCACCTGGCGGGTGTAGGGAAGGTCGTCCAGACGGTCAACGGTGGGTGGTTGTCCGCCCAGGACGCGATCTACCTCGTCATGGAGGCGTTGCTCAACCTCGGGATGCTGAGATAAGAGATACCAGATCCAGGTGAGGGTGGCAGAGATGGTTTCATGTCCGGCAAGCAGGAGTGTCATCACTTCGTCACGCGCTTGCTGATCGTTCATCCCCTCGCCTGTCTCCTCATCTCGTGCCGCCAGCAACATCGAGAGCAGGTCCCCCGTTTCCATACATGAGTCGGTGAGGTGTTTTCGCCGCTGGCTGATGATGTCATAAACCACCTGATTTAACGTCTCTAGCCCGGCCTGCACACGACGGTTACCTGGTGTGGGAACCCAGAGTGGGGGAAATGGGACAAAGAAGTATTTCGTGAGTTGAGGAAGGATCGTCGTAAAGGTATACCCGACGAGATCAACATCATTACTCAGGTCCAGGTTGAAGAGTGTCAGACCAGCAATGCGCAGGGTGAGGCGCGTCATTTCCTGCGGAATATCCAGCGGCTGCGAACCGGCGTCCTGCCAGCGTTCCAGCATTGCAAGCGTCGCATCGGTCATGATCATGCCGAAGTGCTCCAGGCGCTTGTGGTGGAAGGCGGGCTGCATGAGCCGTCGCTGATGCAGCCAGGACTCGCCATTGTTGGTGAAGAGTCCGTTGCCAAAGAGGGGCCTGGCCGAGTCCAGCAGCGGTGACTGTTTGTTGTAGTTGCGATGATGATCATGCAGGACGTACTTCACATGATCGGGGTGATAGAGCAAATAGCCAGGCCACAACAAAAAGCGGATACGAACAATGTCTCCATAGTGCTGCCACATCTTGAGGGCAAAGCCCTCGGTATCGCGCGCAATCGCAGGCGCACTCCCAAGTGGCGAAAGCGTGCGTGGACCTGGAGGTCTCTTCTTTTCTCCAGGCGCAGGCGGGCTTCCAAATGGTGTAGTCGTTGTTCCAGACATCAGTTCTCCTCCTTTTCCCTCTCTTCTCGTCCCATCTCCCCACCCATGCTATGAGCAGTGAGCGTGAGTTGGTTCATACTGCGCAATAGTCGCTCTACTCAGAAGTCTAGCGTGTGATGGCTAAGAATGCGCCGTTAGAATTGAGGATTTTGGAAGAAGAAGGGCACAAGAGCCGTGGAGAGTGCCTCCTCAGAACTGAGGAGACGACGAGGGGAATGAGGAGATGCCCGGTACTGAAAGGAATACAGAGAGGTGCCGTGAGCCAGGGAAACCCCATGTGAGGGAATCGCTGTTGAAGGAGAGAGATGGGTCAGCTTTACAGCAGCCGATGTTCCAGAGCATACCGGGTCGCCGCGGCTCTGGAGGTGACCCCCAACTTGCTGTAGATCGAGCGTACATGCGAATTGACCGTGACCAGACCAATGACGAGCTGCTCGGCGATCTGTGCACTGGTCAACCCTTGTGCGAGGAGGCGCAACACATCCAATTCACGCGCGGTGAGGTCAGCATGAGACTGAGATGTAACGGCTGCCGAGGATGGGGCAGTGGCAGTGAGAGGAGGCTTTGGTGCTGGGAGCGGTTCCAGGCTGACGAGGATCTGTTCAGGTGTCATCGTTCGTCCTTCGGCCCATGCGGCATCAAAGGCCTGCTCTCCCAGTTGCGTGTGTGTGGAAGCAAAGGTCAGCTCGTGCATCGCCTGAGATAAGGATAGCAGAGGTGTCCCAATGGCTTCGCGCTGTGCCTGGGCGGCACCCATGAACCGTACTGCCCGGACAGGCTCTTCCTGTGCTGCCGCCACGGCTGCTAATCCCTCCAGACACCAGGCGATATTCCACTTGTAGTCCAGCTCAAGAGAAATCTTCAAGCTTTCCTCAAGCAGCGCACGAGCCGCTGGATAGTCACCTTCACCCAGCGATAAGAGTCCCTGGGGGACAAAGACTTGAGCCATATGTATCCGTCCTCCCGCCTCTTTGAAGAGCACCAGGCTCTCCTCCAACAGGGAGCGCGCCCTGGTTATATCCCCCTGCGACCAGGCCACCATTCCCAGGAAGGAGATCGAGAGACCGAGGTTCCGCTTGTAGCCCACTTCCCTGGAGACGGTGAGGCATTCCTCAAGGCATGCGTGTGCTTGTGCAAGATCGCCCTCAAACAGGAGCACCATTCCCAGGAGCATGAGTGAGGCTGCATGGTTCTGGACGTCGCCTGCCTCCTTGGAACGTAACCGGCTTTCCTCAAGCAACGCATGTGCTCGTGCATATTCGCCTTGAAAAAACAGCACATTGGCCAGAAGAGAGAGTACGGAAACACTGCCGCCCGGGTCACCCACCTCCCGAAAGAGGGCCAGTGCTTCCTCAAGCAGTGAGCGCGCCTCTGCATACTTGCTCCTCATCATGGCAGCATACCCGCAGATCAAGAGTGCGGCTGCGCTGCCCTGGCGATCTTCCAGTTCCCGGTACAGCGCCAAACCCTCCCTGCACAACGCCTCAGCCTGATCGAAGTCGCCCTGAAAGGATGCTATCCGTCCAGCACCGACGAGCGCTTTTGCACGCACGGCTGATCTCACTCCACGACTTTCGTCCAGGACTCGCTCCAACCAGTGCCATCCTTCACTCATATATCCACGTATCTCCCAGAACTGCGCCAATGCGCCACCCAGACGCAAGGCCAGCTCGCTCCTCTGTGCATCCGAGCCTGGCTCCTGGAGCCAACTGAGTATTGCACGCAGGTTGTCATGCTCCCGTTCGAGTCGCTCGAACCATCTGATCTGCTGTGGACCGCTCAGTTGCCGCTCCGCCTCCTCCGCAAGCTGTAGATAGTAGGCAGCATGAGTCCACCGGGTGTCTTCAATCTTCCCGGATGTTTCGAGTACCTCCAGCCCGTACTCGCGGATCGTCTCTAGCATCACCAGGCGTGGTTCCTTCCCCTCCTGCTCCACCTGTTGCAGCAGGCTCTTGTCGATGAGCGAAGCGATCCCGTCTAGCACCGAGCCGACCAGGCCAGCAGAAGCGTTGCCAGAAGTACTGCAGATGGCCTCCGCTGCTTCCAGGGTGCAGCCACCAACGAAGATGGAAAGCAGCCGGAAGAGACACTGCTCCTGCTCGGTGAGCAACTCATAGCTCCAGGTAAGTGTGTTGCGTAAGGTCTGCTGCCGAAGAGGAAGATCACGTGTGCCTTCAGTTAAGACGTGCAGCCGGTGATTCAATCTCGTGAGCAGTGCCTGTGGTGGAAGCAGCTTGATGCGAGCTGCCGCCAGTTCGATGGCCAGCGGCAGCCCATCGAGCCGGAGACAGATCCCGGCAATGGTCGCTGCATTGCCTGTCGTCATATGAAAATCGGCCTGGATGGCGCGTGCCCGTTGCAGAAACAGGTTCACTGATGGAACGTGTGCGAGCGACCCGTTATCAGGGAGACACTCAGGATCTGGGAGCGCGAGGGGTGGGACGACACATTGATGTTCGCCACGCAGGCGCAACACCTCCCGGCTCGTCACGAGAAGCTTGAGATCGGGGCAGGCTTCCAACAGTTCTGCAAGCAGGGGTGCGGCCTCGATGACGTGTTCAAAGTTGTCGAGCAGCAGGAGACGGTGCTTGTCCCGCTGAGAAATCTTGAGTAGGTCCAGTACCAGCTGAGTGCCGCTCTCCATGAGTCCCATACTGTGAGCGATGGCCGGGATGACGAAGGCGGGATCGCCGAGGGGAGCCAGGGAGACAAAGGAGACGCCATCGGCGAACTCGTGTACCAGTTCCCCAGCAACCTCAAGGGCAAGACGCGTTTTGCCCACGCCAGCCGTGCCGGTGAGGGTGAGCAGGCGGACGTCTGGGCGCAAGAGCAGTGCCTGGATCGCCTTCAGTTCGTGCTCACGGCCTATCAGCGATGTGAGCGAGACAGGGAGGCCACGCGTGACGAGCCGGGCTTTGTCACCTGGAGGGGGCTCTGGAAAGACGATGATGTTGTCCTGCATATGCAGTCTATCCCTTCATGTTGCGAATTGTGCTTTTCCCCGACCAGGCCTGTTACTTCAAATTCGCTATGCTGTTCTGTGGTAATAAAAGTATACCACAGCTTTAACTCTTGCTAGAGCTATTCGAGCCTGGAAGCTCGCAAGCAATGATCGGCATCCTCAGTCGCGTCTCAGCGAAATCACAGTATCAGTTCACAAGCAGATGCTATCCTTGTGGTGAGTGAATACTATGTAGTCTCACTATGCCATACTTACTACCGCTATAGTCGCCCAGCTATTACGAGGGTGTCTGTACAGCCTGAAGAAAATATATCGCCTACTTACACTTATATAGGAAGTACTGCACGAAAGTAAAGCAATGAGTATACCAAACATACGTATAGACGAGTTGATTGATCTGTTAGGGAAGTTTTACGATCAATATGGGTATCTGATCGTCTTCCTGAGCACACTGGCAGAGAACACGGCATTACTGGGTCTGCTGTTACCCGGAAATTCGTTAGCTCTTTTGGGAGCCTTTTATGCACGAGAAGGGACGCTCAACGTGGGCTGGGTGATCTTCTTCGCCACGTCAGGAACTATCTTCGGCTATCATGTTGACTATCTCTTTGGACGTTTTGCGCTTGAGCGTCTCCTGAAGCGATGGAGTGTGAGTCGCCCAGGGCGTCGCTTACGCCTGGCAGGAAGGATACGTCTCTCTCGCAAAATGCTGACCAGACATGGAGGAAAAGCCATTCTGCTCTCTCATACAATTGGACACCTGCGCTCGTTTGTTGCGCTCACCGCTGGTCTCACACGCATGCACTATTCACGCTTTCTTCTATTCGAGATTGCGGCTGCCCTCCTCTGGAACACGATCTACAGCCTGGTGGGATACTTCATCGCAGTTGAGATCGACCTCTTGCAAGCATTTTTTGAGCGAGCGGGTTGGATCATCCTTGGCGGCCTCGTCGTCCTTTTTCTGGCATGGCAGCTTTGGAAGCGGCGCGGCAGACGACGAGGGAAACAAAGAAGAATCTATAAGTAGTCTCTCAACACCGGACAAGATACTCTGTAAAAACTCCACTCTCAGGATCATTTCAGTCTATTCACAGGATAGGCTCACGTGAACGCGCTATGCTTATAACAGTCGGAAGAATTGTATCGCCTATCTCAGGAAGGGAGAAGAGCGTATGTTTGCTGGAGCGATCTGGCCTTGGATAGGGTTTAACCTGTTTGTCCTTGCGATGCTCGCCATTGACCTCGGTGTCTTTCATCGTAAAGCACATGCTGTCTCATTGAAAGAAGCTTCGATCTGGAGCGGGGTGTGGATCATGCTGGCCTTAATCTTCAATGTCGGCCTGTACTTTTTCAGGGGGCCCGATCCTGCGTTGCAATTTTTTACAGGCTGGCTGATCGAAAAGTCGCTCAGTGTGGATAATATCTTCGTCTTCGTGCTCCTCTTTTCCTACTTCAGCGTGCCAGCAACCTATCAGCACCGCGTGCTCTTCTGGGGTATCATAGGTGCACTCATCATGCGTGGCATCTTGATTGGAGTAGGGGCCGTGCTACTGGATCAGTTCCACTGGATTCTCTACCTGTTCGGGGCCTTCCTGATCTTCACCGGGATCAGAATGGGTCTGCAGAAAGAAACGGAAGTGCATCCGGAAAAGAACCCTCTGCTCAAGTTTGTTCGCCGTGTAGTTCCTGTGACAAGGGACTATGAGCAAGATCGCTTCATCGTGCGGCGAGTGGGCCAATTGATGGTGACGCCTTTGCTCCTGGTCCTGCTCATCGTGGAGAGCACGGACCTGATCTTTGCCGTTGACTCTATTCCAGCGGTGTTCGCGGTCACACGGGACCCCTTCATCGTGTATACATCGAATGTCTTTGCCATTCTTGGCTTGCGTTCCCTCTACTTTGTCTTTGCGAACGTGATCGACAAGTTCTACTACCTGAAACTTGGGTTATCGGTGATTCTGACCTATGTCGGGGTGAAAATGGTGCTGGCGGATATCTACCCCATCCCGACCCTCCTGTCGCTTGCGATCATCGCTGCCGTACTCTCGATTGCGGTAATTGCCTCTGTGATACGGGCCCGGCATCTGGCAGAAAAGTCTGTAGAGCCGAAAGAACAACCATCCTCTCCTGCTGAAAATGTCACACACAAGCTGTAATGTCACCGGGCTGATGAGGAGAACGTAAACGAAAGAAAGAGAGCCTATGTTTATGCAAAACAAGGAGGATAACACCAATGCATTTTGACGAAGGGCTGCTTATTTCCTCGGTTCTCCTTCTACTGAGTATCCTTGCCTGGAAAGTCTCTAACAGGTTGGGCATTCCTGCTCTGCTGCTCTTCTTAGCCATTGGTATGCTGGCCGGCTCAGATGGTCCTGGTGGTATTTACTTTGATAATGCGTTTGTAGCCCAATCCGTTGGTGTGGTTGCTCTCGCCTTTATCCTCTTTGCAGGAGGATTAGATACACAGTGGAAGACCGTTCGTCCCGCTCTTGGAGCTGCCCTGGCACTCTCGACCCTTGGAGTGTTGCTAACCGCCGTGGTGGTTGCCATTTTTGCTCTTTTCATCCTCCATTTCTCGTTTCTAGATGGATTACTGTTAGGGGCTATTATCTCAGCAACTGATGCTGCCGCAGTGTTTAGTGTGCTAGGAGCGAGAAGTCTCAAGCTCTCGGGAAAACTTCTTCCGCTGCTTGAACTGGAATCGGGCATGAACGATCCGATGGCCGTCTTTCTCACCATCGGCCTGACTAGCCTGCTAACCAATCCGCAAGAGTCCGTGTTCACAGTGATCGTGCTCTTTGCGCAGCAAATGGGAGTGGGAGCCATCTGCGGACTCTTGCTCGGCTGGGGAGCGATCCTGCTCATTAGTCGTCTCAAGTTGGACGAGGAAGGACTCTACCCGGTGCTCACCATTGCGCTCGTGCTGTTCACCTATGGGCTAACCGCCACTTTAGGAGGCAGTGGGTTTCTTGCGGTCTATCTGGTGGGATTGCTCCTGGGCAACAGTTCTATCCAACGAGTGGATCGACTCACCCGCTTTCACGATGGTCTGGCATGGTTGATGCAAATCGGAATGTTCCTGGTCCTGGGTTTGCTTATCTTTCCATCACGTCTCCCCGCCGTCATAGTGAGTGGGTTACTCATCACAGGAGTCGCTGTGTTCATTGCACGACCAGTGAGTGTCCTCATCGTCCTGCTGCCCGTGAAGATGTCCCTCCGGGAGAAGCTCTTCGTCTCGTGGGTCGGATTACGGGGAGCCGTCCCGATTGTGTTAGCAACCTTTCCACTGCTTGCTGGCCTGCACAACGCATCGTTTCTCTTCGATCTGGTCTTCTT
>Ga0137366_10002211_pt1 | contig 14829 bp, 13 predicted proteins | sample SagtaG_8_FD_104938 | JGI IMG/M metagenome (GOLD analysis project Ga0137366, IMG submission 104938) | Vadose zone soil microbial communities from Sagehorn Ranch, Mendocino, California, USA - Sage1_L_60_16 metaG | ecosystem: Environmental > Terrestrial > Soil > Vadose zone | place: USA... | reverse complement strand
TGAGGCGCGCGTGGACTGGCGTGAGGGTGCGGTGACGGTGAATCTCCGGGTTCGCGCGCTCGATCCGTCGCCGGGCGCGGATGCACGCGTGCGCGGGGTGGAGCTCAAGATTTGGCGTTGCGCTGTCACAGCGGGACTGGGGAATCCGGGTGAGATCCTTCACGTAGGTCCGCGCGACTTGTGCGTCGCCTGCGGGGAAGGCGCTCTGGTTGTAACCGAGTTGCAGCGCTCGGGGGGAAAGCGACTGCCTGCCGCCGAATTTCTCAGAGGTTTTCCGCTTTCGGCCGGCGAGCGCTTCCAAGCCTGGTAGGAGGGGCGGTCGAACGCCCTGCGCCTATAATGCACGTAACGCCCGTGACCTTGCGCAGCGCAGCCGTGTCCACCGTTTCCGCCGGCCCTTCCCTCGCACGGGCCTTTGTTGCCGCCGCTGAAGCCATCGGGCGCGTCTCCGGGGGCGAGAGCCTGAACGCCGCGCTCGCCGACCTGAAACGCCGTGCGTCGGCGCGAACACTTGCCGCCGCGGCACAGGATCTTTGCTATAACGCGCTGCGGGGCTACGGGGTGGTCGACGTGGCCCTAGAGCGACTGCTGCAGAAACCTCTCACGGATTCCCCGGTGCGTGGGTTGCTGCTCGCCGCGCTCGCGGAACTCGTTGCGCGGCCGCGGTCCGCGCACGCAGTCGTGCATCAGGCGGTGGAGGCGGCTGCTTTGCTCGGGCACTCGCGCGCGAAAGGGCTGGTCAACGCGGTGATGCGCAACTTTCAGCGCCGCATGCCCGAGCTGCTTTTGGAGATCGAGGCCACCGAGTCTGGCCGTTACCGCCATCCACAATGGTGGATCGACGCGTTGCGCCTGGCCTACCCGCGCCAGTGGGAGTCCGTCCTTTTGGAATCGAACCGGCATCCGCCCATGGTTTTGCGGGTAAACCGGCGACGGCTCTCTGCGAAGGCATATCTGGAGAAACTGGACCGCGCCGGAATTCCCGCACGGGCGCTGGGACAAGATGCGGTGCTCCTCGAAAAGCCTTGCCGGGTCGAGCGGCTCCCGGGATTTGCAGCAGGCGAGGTCTCGGTGCAGGATGCCGGCGCTCAGCGAGCAGCGCCCCTTCTGGATGTTCGCGACGGGATGCGGGTGCTGGATGCCTGCGCGGCGCCAGGTGGCAAGACCGGACACCTGCTTGAGCTTGCCGAGTGCGAGCTTCTCGTAGTGGACGCGGACGGCGTGCGGGCGCGGCGTATCGCCGAAAATCTCGCCAGACTGAAGCTCTCGGCGAAAGTCGTGGTCGGCGATTGCCGCAAGCCGGAGGGTTTCTGGGGGGGAAGGCCTTTCGACCGCATTCTTCTGGATGCGCCTTGTTCGGCATCGGGCGTGGTGCGGCGCCATCCCGACATCAAATGGTTGCGTCGGAAGACCGATGCATCCGAGTTCGGCCACACGCAGGCGGAACTGCTGGAAGCCTTATGGCGGGTACTCGGGCCCGATGGTAAATTGTTGTACGCCACTTGCTCGGTGTTTCCCGAAGAGAACGGCGCTCAGGTGGAAAATTTTCTTGCGCAGCACCCGGAAGCTGAAATTCTTCCGCTCCCAGGGCTCGGCGACGGTAACGAAGGCGCCCCACGCCCTTTCGAGTGCCAGATCCTGCCGAGTGCCGATAGCGACGGTTTCTTCTACGCGTTGCTGAAAAAAACAACTGTCCAAGCTGAACAATGAACACAAGCCTGCGTCGATTCGTAGCCGCGCTCGCGCTGGGCCTCGTTACATCAGCGCTCGCGCAGCCCGTCCAGGTGAACAACGCAGGGTTGGAAATCGCCGAGACGCGCTATTTCCTGAACGCGGATTTTCAACTCGAGCTGACCGCGCCGCTCCTGGAGGCCCTGAACAATGGCGTATCGCTCGGCTTTCTCGTGGAGTTCCAGCTGACACGACCGCGATGGTACTGGTTCAACGAGAAAACCGCTTCCGAAAAGCTGGAGCTACGGCTTTCCTATCTCCCGCTTGCGCAACAGTACCGGCTGTCGAGCGGGACGCTGTATCAGAACTTCCCCACGCTCGCCGAGGCGCTGGAGGCACTCGGCAGGGTTCACGGCTGGCCGGTGCTGGCACTGGATCAGGTCGACAATGGCCGAACCTACGTTGCGGCGGTGCGCCTGCGCCTCGATCCGGCCCAGCTGCCAACTCCGTTCCGAGTGAGTGCCGTCACCAACCGGGAGTGGACCCTGACGTCTGAGTGGAAGCGGTTTCCTTTCACGCCGCTTGCGCCGGTGCAGGAGGCCCGATGACCTACGTGCTCATCGCCGGCGCCGCGCTCGGCGGCATTTTGCTGTTCCTGCTTGCCGCGGCGACCGCCAACTCGCCGCTCTTCGCCGAGCATTATCCGCTGCTCCTCGGCCTGAACGCGGCAATTGCCGTGGCTCTCCTCGGGCTCGTGGTGTATCAGTTGGCGATCCTCGCGCGGCAGCGCCGTGCCAAGGTGTTTGGTTCGCTGCTGACCTTCCGGGTGCTCGTCATGTTTGCCCTGGTGGGGGTGGTTCCCGGACTCCTCGTCTATACCGTGTCGCTGCAGTTCCTCGCGAAGAGTATTGAATCTTGGTTCGACGTGCGCGTCGAGCGCGCGCTTGAGGGGGGACTCAATCTCGGCCGGGCGGCGCTCGACGTTATGTTGAACGAACTGCTTCTCAAGGCCCATGTAATGGCGCTCGATCTCTCCGAGACCCCGGGGCGCGAGCAATCCACCGTGCTGGTTCGTTTGCGCGAGCAGGCCTACGTCGAAGAAGCGTACCTCATGTCCGAAGGAGGACAAGTGCTGGCGAGGGCGAGTCGGGGACCCGGAAAGCTCGTACCGCCCGCCCCGAGTTCACAGGCCTTGCGCGACGCACGGCAGGTGCGCGGTTATGGCGCGGTCGAGCCGGTTGGCGACAAGGGGCTGTTGCTGCGAGTGATCGTGCCACTGGAGAGTCCAAGGCATGCCGACGAGCCGCGCTTGCTGCAGCTCACGCACTGGGTGCCGCAGGCGCTCGCCGAACAAGGCGAATCGGTACAAAGCGTGTATCGTGCATACAAGGAGCTGTCGCTGTCTCGCCAGGGGCTGAAAGCAATCTACATCCTCACGCTGACCTTGACGCTGTTGCTCGCTTTGCTTTCGGCGATCGCACTCGCGTTCCTGCTGTCGCGGCGCCTGTCGAAGCCGCTTGCCGTGCTCGCCGAGGGCACTCAGGCGGTAGCGCGCGGCGATTTTTCGCGCCGCGCTCAGGTCACGAGCCGCGATGAGCTGGGCATCCTTACGCAGTCGTTCAACAGCATGACTCAACAGCTGGGCGAGGCACAGAGCGCCGCGCTGCTCAATCAGGCGCAGCTCGAGACCGCCAAGGCGTACCTGGAGAGCGTTCTCGCCAATCTGTCGGCGGGTGTACTCGTTTTTGATCATGGCCTTGTCCTCCGGATTGCAAACAGCGGGGCGGGCAGCATCCTGCAGGAGAACGTTGCGGCCCTGATCGGACTGAAGCTCGAGAATTGGCACGCGCTCGCCGAGTTTGCTCGCATGCTGCGGGCGGAGTTCGAACAACACGGAGAGTCCGCTTGGCAGCAGCAAATTGAGATGCGCGAGCGTGGGGCGGTGATTCTCGTGCGGGGTTCGCCGCTGCCCGAAACGGGTGCGGGCGGCTACGTCGTGGTGTTCGACGACATCACGCAATTGATCGCGGCGCAGCGCGCAACCGCCTGGGGCGAGGTCGCGCGCAGGCTCGCTCACGAGATCAAGAATCCGCTCACGCCGATCCAGCTGGCCGCGGAGCGCCTGCAGGCGAAGCTCGGTGACAAACTTCCCTTCGCGGCTGCGCGGGCGCTCGACCACGCCACGGAGACCATCGTTGCGCAAGTGACCGCCATGAAGAACATGGTGGACGATTTCCGCGATTATGCCCCCACGCCCCCGCCCCAACTCGAAGGCTTGGATCTGAACCGGGTGGTCGCAGAGGTGCTCGCGTTGTACGAGCAGTCCGGAACTCGGATTCAGGCCAACCTCCAGAAGAGCATTCCGCTGGTGCGCGGTGACCCCGACCGTCTGCGGCAGGTAATCCACAATCTGCTGCAAAACGCCCAGGACGCCCTTTTCGGAAGTAGCGACCCGAGAATCGAAGTGTCGACCGAGCTTTCGGGCGGCCAAGTGTGGCTGCGGATCAGCGACAATGGTTGCGGTTTCCCCGAGGCCATCATCAACGGAGCATTCGAGCCGTATGTCACCACCAAGCCCAAAGGGACGGGACTGGGGCTGGCGATCGTAAAACGGATCATCGACGAACATCACGGCACCGTTCGGATAGAGAACCGTACCGGGAAAGAAGGGGGTCGCGGCGCGGCGGTGCGGATTTCGCTTCCGCTTGCGGCTTGATCGGCCATGGCGCAGATACTGGTCGTTGACGACGAAGTCGGAATCCGGGAGCTGTTATCGGAAATCCTCTCCGACGAGGGACACTCGGTGCAGCTCGCGGAAAATGCCACCGTGGCGCGCTCGTTGCGCGCGCAGAGACGGCCGGACCTCGTGTTGCTCGATATTTGGATGCCCGACGCAGACGGCATTACGCTCCTGAAGGAATGGGCCACCGGGGGCCAGCTCACCATGCCGGTGATCATGATGTCGGGTCACGGCACCATCGACACGGCGGTGGAGGCGACGCGTATCGGCGCAATGGATTTCCTGGAAAAACCGATCGCGCTGCAGAAGCTGCTCGCGACCGTGAAGCGTGCACTGCGCGCGGGCGAGGCGCGCGCGGTGATGCCGCTCAGCATCGCGAATTTCGGCCGCTCGGTGATCATCACCGAGTTGAAGAAACGCTTGGCGAGGATCTCCGCCTCAGGCGCAGCGGTGCTGATGCGCGGCGAAAGAGGCGTGATGCCGGAGCTCTACGCTCGCTATCTGCAACAGCCCAACGCGCCCTGGATCGATGCGGCGCACGCGCTCAACGAGGCGTCTCAGGATCTGCTGCAGCAGGTTTCCAGCGGGGTGCTTTTCGTCGGCGAACTCGCGATGCTGTCCAGGAACCAGCAGAAGCACCTGGCATTTCTCGCAGCCCGCGCGGAAAAGAGCAACGTGCGACTGGTGTCTTTTACAGCGGAGGAGCCGAAGCACCTGGTGGAATCGCAAGGTTTCGACGCGGCCTTGATGCAGGCGCTCGCGGGTATCGTCATCGCCCTCCCGGCGCTGCGTGAACATCCGGAGGACATCCCGGAGATCGCAACCCTGATGCTTGCCCAGTTGGTGGAAACACGCTTTTGCCCGCCGCGGAACTTTTCCACCGGCGCCCTCAACGTCCTGCGCTATTTCTCCTGGCCAGGCAACCTCGAGGATCTCGCCGCAGCGGTGCGTAACCTGGCGCTCACCAGCCTGGAGGAGGAGATAGGTGTCGCGGACGCGGAACGGGTGCTGCCGCAGTTCGCACGCCGCGCCGCGGAGGCCGACCTGTCGCTCGATCTCCCCTTGCGCGAGGCCCGCGAGGCCTTCGAGCGGACCTACTTCGAGCATCATCTCGCACAGGTGAACGGCTCTATTGCGCGCGTCGCCGAACGAAGCGGTCTCGAGCGCACGCACTTGTACCGCAAGTTGAAAGCGCTCGGCATTCTCGCCGGGCGAAAAGAAGACTGACTCCGATACAAGTTCGGCATAAAATGCGTGCTTTTTCGCACGGACTCCCGCCTTGAAAATCGTGATCCTCGGCGCCGGCCAGGTCGGCTCGTCGGTTGCCGAAAACCTGGTGTCCGAAGCCAACGACATTACGGTTGTGGATATCGACGGCACGAGGCTGCGCGATCTCCAGGACCGCCTGGATTTGCGCACGGTCCTCGGCAGCGCCGCGCACCCCTCCGTGCTGGTCGAGGCCGGTATCGAGGACTGCGACATGATGATTGCGGTAACGCAAAGCGGCGAGACCAACTTGGTCGCATGCAAGCTGGCACAGCAGTTGTTCAACGTCCCGACCCGCATCGTCCGCCTGCGCGCCACCGACTATCTTTCCAACGAGCGCGTACTCGGCCCGGACTGCTTCGACGTGGATCTGGCAATCTGTCCGGAGCAGATCCTTACCGACTACATCGTCAAGCTCGTCGAGTTTCCCGAAGCACTGCAGGTGCTCGAGTTCGCCCACGGCAAGGTGAGCTTGGTCGCAGTGCGTGCATTCCAAGGCGGTCCCTTGGTCGGTCATCCCCTGAAGGACCTCAGGAAGCACATTCCGTCCGTGGACACGCGCATCGCCGCCATATTTCGCGGTGACAGCCCGATTCTGCCCGAGGGCGATACGGTGGTGCAGGCCGGAGACGAGGTATTCTGCCTCGCCGCAACGGAAGACATCCGTCAAGTCATGCACGAGCTGAGGCGCATGGACCAGGCGGTAAGAAGAGTCATGATTGCGGGGGGCGGCAATATCGGATTGTGCCTGGCGCGGGCGCTCGAGCGCGACTACGCGATCAAGATCATCGAGTACGACAAGAGACGCTGCGAGGTGCTCTCAACCCGCCTCGATCGGGCGCTCGTGTTGCAGGGAGACGTCACGGACGAAGGACTCCTGGAGGCCGAGAACGTCTCCGATATGGATCTGTTCGTCGCGGTAACCAACGACGACGAGGACAACATCATGTCCTGCCTGCTGGCCAAGCGCATGGGCGCGCGCCGCGTGGTCGCGCTCATCAACCGGCGCTCCTACGTCGATCTGCTCCAGGCCGGTCAGATCGATATCGCGATTTCACCTGCGCAGGCGACCATCGGCACGCTGCTCGCCCACGTGCGGCGCGGCCACGTTACACGGGTACACAGCCTGCGCCGCGGCGTGGCCGAAGCGCTGGAGGCCGTGGTGCACGGGGACCGCAACTCCTGCCGCTGCGTCGGCCGGAGAATCGAGGAAATCGACCTGCCCAGGGGCGCCGCAATCGCCGCAATCGTTCGCGGCGACAAGGTGATCATGGCCCATCACGATACCGTGGTGCAGGCCGACGACCACGTGATCGTCTTCGTCACCGACAAGAAGCTCCTGCCCAAGGTGGAGAAGCTTTTCGAGGTCAGCGTCGGCTTCGTCTGAACCGGATTCCGCGCGCCATGGTAAGGCCGTTTTCCGTACTCAACGTGCTGAGCGTCTTGATCGTCGTCTTCGCCCTCGCCATGCTGCTGCCTCTGTGCGCATCGTTCGGGTACGGCGATGCGGCGCGGCACGCCTATGAGAAGGCCGTGCTGATCACCTTTGTGAGCGGAGCAACTTTGTGGCTGGTCACTCGCTCCCGCCAGGCCGAGCTGCAGACCCGCGACGGGTTTCTCCTGGTGGCGCTGGTTTGGACGGTCCTGCCGGCGTTCGCCACGCTGCCCCTTTTGATTTACATGCCCGAGCTGAATTTCACGGACGCCTACTTCGAAACCGTGGCGGCACTCACCACTACCGGTTCGTCCGTGCTGGCGGAGCTCGACAAGCTGCCGCCTTCGATCAACTTGTGGCGCTGCGAGCTGCAGTGGCTCGGCGGAATGGGGATCATCGTCCTCGCCGTAGCGATCCTGCCGCTCCTCGGGATCGGCGGGAGCCAGATCATGAGGACCGAGACCCCGGGGCCGATGAAGGACACCAGGCTCACTCCACGCATCACTGAAACTGCCAAGGGCCTGTGGCTGGTTTACGCGGTCATGACGCTCGCCTGCGCTCTGGTTTTCAAGGCTGTGGGAATGGGCTGGTTCGATGCCGTTGTCCATTCGTTCTCGACCCTGAGCCTGGGCGGATTCTCCTCCCACGACGCGAGCTTCGCTTACTTCAATTCTCCGGCAATCGAGGCTGCGGCAATTTTTTTCATGCTCATCGGAGGCATCAATTTCGGAACTCACTTCCTCGCGTTCCGCAAACTGAGCTTGGCACCCTACCGGAGCGACCCCGAGGCCGGTGCATACGTCGCATTGATCACGATATCGGTGCTTGGCGTCGCCTGTTTCCTGTTCGCCAACCAGGTCTATCCGTCTTTCTGGACGGCGCTGCGCCACAGCGCGTTCAACGTCGTCTCGGTCGCGACGACAGCTGGTTTTGCCAGCACCGATTTCAACCAGTGGCCGATCTTCGCGCCGGTATGGATGCTGTTCCTGTGCTGCTTCGCCACTTGCTCCGGTTCCACCGGCGGCGGCATCAAGATGATTCGCGCCGAGCTGATGATTCGCCAGGCGCTGCGAGAGCTCATGTCCATCATTCATCCGCGCGCCTATCTGCCCGTCAAGCTTTCCGGCCAAAGGGTGGAAAACAACATCATCTTCGCAGTCCTCGCGTTCATGTTGATCTGGGGCGGGTCAGTCGTCGCCATGACCATGCTCCTGCTGGCCTCGGGCCTGGATATCATCACCGCTTTTTCGGCGGTGATCGTGTGCATCTGCAATACGGGGCCGGGGCTGAACCTGGTCGGGCCGGCGACCACCTATGCAGTGCTCAGCGATTTTCAAACCTGGGTATGCACAATCGCCATGCTGATCGGGCGCCTGGAGCTGTTTACGCTGTTCATCGTCATCACGCCGGCGTTCTGGCGAAAATAACTGCTGACGGCCCGCGCTTACTTGGCGCAGGTCACCATGATCTCGACCAGCATGCGCGGCTCGGCCAGTTTCGCCTCGACCGTGGCGCGCGCCGGCAGATTGGCAGGATCGGCCCACGCCGTCCAAGCGGCGTTCATCTCGTCGCGGTTGCGGATGTCGGTGACCCATACGTTGGCGGAAAGAATCTTCGACTTGCTGGTGCCCGCGGCGGCGAGGATTGCGTCGATCTTCTTCAGCACCTGCTCGGTCTGGCCCCTGGCGCCCTGGGTGAGATCGTCGGCAACCTGGCCTGCCACGTAGACGAGGCCGCCGTGCTCGACTGCGGCGCTGAAGAGTTTGCCCGCTTGATGGCGCTTGATGCTCATTTGGACCTCCCGCTCATCGGGGCGGCAGGATTTTCACGCGCAGCTCCCCGAGGCCCTCTATTCCTGCGAGGAGCTCATCCCCCGGCTTGGCGGCGCCCACACCGGCAGGTGTGCCCGTCATGATGAGATCGCCTGCTTCCAGGGTGTAATACTGCGTGAGAAACGCGATCTGTTCGGGTACGCTCCAGATCATCTGGTCGATGTCCGAGGTCTGGCGAAGCTCGCCGTTCACCTTGAGCCAGAGCTTGGCTTTTTTCGGGTGTCCGTTCTTTGAGGCGGGGGTAATGGGCCCGACCGGGGCGGCCTGGTCGAAATCCTTGCCGAAAGTCCAGGGCCTGCCTTTGTCTTTTCCGACCTGCTGCAAATCACGCCGGGTCATGTCCAGGCCCACCGCATAACCCCAGATGTGCTCGTTGGCTTTCGCTGCCGGGATTCTGGACCCGCCCGCGCCGATCACCGCAACCATCTCGGTCTCCCAGTGGTAGTTGCTCGTCATCGGCGGATAGTGCACGGCGCCGCCCTCGGGGACCAGATCGTGGGCCGACTTGGTGAAGAAGAACGGCTGCTCTCGGCCGTCCCCGCCCATCTCCTTCTGGTGCTCCACATAGTTGCGGCCGACGCAGAAGATGCGGCGCACAGGAAAGCGGGCGTTCGAGCCGATGATAGGCAGCGAGGGAATGTCCCAGCTGCTGATGACGTATTCCATTTTCATGACGCTGGTCCTTAGCGAGAAAAAACGCGCGGCCGGCCCGAACTGCCGGAGTACCGCTGAAAGGGCCGTATTTTCGCACGAGCCGGGCGGTCCTTCGCGTACCCAAAAAAAACGGGCACCCGGAGGTGCCCGTTTGAAAGACAAGCCCGTCGCCGGGCTTCTCCCTGCTTATAGTGGGTGTTATGGGGCTAGGCCCTCTCTGGTCACCTCAAGCAACTTGCTCGCCGTGCAAGCTGATGTCGAGACCCTCCCGCTCCTCGTCCTCGGTGACGCGCAAGCCGATCACCATGTCGATCACTTTGAGGATGATCAAGCTTCCCACGCCACTGACGAACAACGTGGTAAGTACGCCGTAGAGCTGGGTCATGAGGCTGGCGTCGGCGCCGCTGATTTCCTTGACGTTGAACACGCCCGTGAGGAGTGCACCGACGATGCCGCCGATACAGTGCACACCGAACGCGTCCAGCGAGTCATCGTAGCCGAACATCCTCTTCACCGATGTCGCCGCGAAGAAGCAGAGTACGCCGGCCGCGATGCCGATGACGAAAGCGCCCGTGACGCCGACAAAGCCCGAGGCCGGAGTGATGGCGACCAGACCCGCGACTGCGCCCGAGGCGATGCCGAGCACCGAGGGTTTGCCCTTGACCAGCCACTCGGTGAACATCCATGACAGGGCGGCTACGGCCGTGGCGAGCTGGGTTACGACCATTGCCATGCCAGCGCGGCCGTCGGCGGCGACTGCGGAACCCGCGTTGAAGCCGAACCAGCCCACCCAGAGCAACGCCGCGCCCGTTACCGTGAGCGCCAGGTTATGCGGTGGCATCGGTTCCTTGCCGTAGCCGACGCGCTTGCCGAGCATGAGCGCGCACATCAGGCCGGCGATGCCGGCATTGATGTGCACCACGGTTCCGCCGGCGAAGTCTAGGATCCCCGCCGTGGCCCATTTGCCGCTCGTCCCTTCCCACATCATGTGCGCAATCGGCGAGTAGATCAGCACCGACCACAGGCCCATGAACCAGAGCATCGCCGAGAATTTCATGCGGTCGGCGAAGGCACCGGCGATCAGGGCGGGCGTGATGATCGCGAAGGTCATCTGGAACGTCATATAAACCGACTCGGGTATGGTGACCCCGAGATGGCTGACCGTGACCTTGTTGGCTTCTTTCATGTAGGCCATTCCGGACAGGAACAGCCGGTCGAAACTGCCGAAGTATGCGTTCCCAGGTGTGAACGCCAGGCTGTAGCCGACGATGACCCACAGCACCGTGACCAGGCAGGTGATGGCGAAGCTCTGCATCACCGTGGCGAGGACGTTCTTCTTACGCACCATTCCGCCATAGAACAGCGCGAGTCCCGGGATGGTCATCAGCAGCACCAGCGCCGTTGAGGCCAGCATCCAAGCCGTGTCTCCGGAGTTGATTTTCGCGCCGTCAACGAGCTCGGGCTTTGTCGGCGCCGGCGGAGCCGCGGCGGGCGCAGCCGCAGCCGGCGCGGGTGCGGCAGGTGCAGCAGCCGGAACCGCCGGTTTGTCCTGGGCCAAGACCGGCGCGCACCAGCCCACGGCACCAAGCAGGGCAAGAATTGCGAAAAGCTTTCTCATCGTGGTCTCCCTAGAGCGCTTCCGCGCCGGTCTCGCCGGTGCGGATGCGGATGACTTGCTTGAGATCGAAGACGAAGATCTTGCCGTCGCCGATCTTTCCCGTGTTAGCCGATTTTTCGATGGCCTCGATCGCTTGATCTAGCATCTCGTCCTTGATCGCGGCCTCGACCTTCACTTTCGGCAGGAAATCGACCACGTATTCCGCGCCGCGATACAGCTCGGTGTGACCTTTCTGCCTGCCGAAACCCTTGACTTCGGTGACGGTAATGCCCTGCACGCCGATGGCGGACAGAGCTTCCCGCACCTCGTCAAGCTTGAACGGCTTGATGATTGCGGTTACGAGTTTCATGAATGTGCTCCCTGAATGGGTGGTAATGGGCTTCGAAACGCTAGAACTTGTAGAGGCCCTGCAGCGCGATGGACGTCATGGTCTTGCTCGCCGCGCCGGCGAAGTCGGTGAACACCGTGTTGGTCGCCTGATCTCTGCGTGCCTCGACGCGCGCTTCGAAGCTGTCGGAGGCGAGGAAGGCGCCGGTCAGGGTCACCTCTTTGTATTTCGTGGTTGCCGTGCCAAAGTGGAAGCCATCCTTGTCGTCGAACGACTCCACGCGCACCACGCCGCGGAACTTCGGAGCGAACATATAGCTGACATAGCCCGCAACACCTCTGTACTTCTGCTTGGTCGTGCCGCCACCGGCGTTCTCCTGACTCACGCTCAGGACTTCCAAGCCGACTGACAGAGGATCGATGATGGTGTAAGACGCGACGGCGTTAAGGCTGGTCTTGGTACCCTCAGTCGTGGCCGATGTCGGCTCCTTGCCGCTATAGCCGGACACCGTGATCGACAGCGGCTTGATCGGGTTGAGCGTTGCGCCAAGCTCCAGTGTCTTGCCCTTGTTCACGTCCGTGAGTTGATCCCAGCCGTTGTTGACGCCCGCAATCAGGTTGACCGTATCGCTCAACGCCCAGGTCGCGCGCACGCCGGTGTGGGTGAACGGTATGGCGCCGAACAGAATCGAGCGGGAGACGTTGGGATTGGTCGGACTCCAGATCACCTCGCTTCCCTGAAGGGTGACGTACTTGCCCGCGATCAAAGTCAGCGGACCTCCCGCGTACTGCAGGAAGGCCTGGGTGACGTCGAACATGGATGAGGTGGGAACAACACCTGCGACAGGCTGCGCCTCGGGAAGGGAATGGATCACTTGGGCATCCTTGCCTACTGTGATATTGACCAGGCCCCCAAAACCCGCCTTCGGCTGTTTGGCGACTTGCAGGCCGAACTGATGCAGTGCAAACGAGTTGTTCTGCGAATCAAACACCCGAGTCGAGAACGCGGTTTCGACATTTCTATCCGAGTGCGTATACCCCGCGTCGATATACCCGCTCACGCTGATCCCCGACGCCTCGAGAATCTTGTCGAGGGTCGGGACCGGGGCGGGTTTGGCCTGGGCGAGCACCGTGGCCGGGGCTGCGAACAGCGCGGAAACGGCAGAAGCAAGAAAAAGTTTTTTCATTGTTGGGACCTTTCGTTGGGTGAGTAGACCAAGCCCCTTCAGCACGGCCCGTGCCAGATTTTTTATTTTTTTCTATCAAGGGGTTGGTCCATTGGACGCGGTACGGCGGAAACCTTCCGGCACCAGGATGATGCGTAATCAAATCGCAACGCACTGATCCTGTGCGGTCGGCCGGAACCGGGGCGGGGCGTTAGTTACACCGTGCTAGACTCGACCGACGACGCAAGCGCGATGCCCCAGACCCGCATACTCGATGACCTGAGCGCGAGGATCAGCGAATTCCTCGCCGCGAGCCCTGCCAAGGACGTAGAGAAGAATGTGCAGGCGCTGCTTTCGGCGGCGTTCGCCAAGCTCGACTTGGCGACGCGCGAGGAGCTCGAGGTCCAGGCCAAGGTGCTCGCGCGCGCCCGCGAAAAACTCTCCGAGCTGGAAGCGCGCGTCGCCGAACTCGAGTCGAGGCTGAGCCGCAAGTAGTTCGCGATGTCGCTCGCGGTGCTCCACAGCCGTGCGCTCTCGGGACTGGACGCGCCCCAAGTCACCGTCGAGGTGCATCTGGCGAACGGCCTGCCCTCTTTCACCATCGTCGGTCTACCGGATACCGAAGTGAAGGAGAGCCGCGACCGGGTGCGCGCCGCGCTCGTGAACTCCCGCTTCGAATTTCCGGCGCGGCGCATCACGGTCAATCTTGCTCCTGCAGAGCTCCCCAAGGAGAGCGGCCGGTTCGATTTGCCCATTGCCCTCGGCATCCTCGCCGCCTCGCACCAGCTCGAAGTCGACGGGTTCTCGAAATACGAATTCGCCGGGGAGCTCTCGCTGACCGGCGAGCTGCGTCCGGTTCGCGGGGCCCTCGCGATGACCTGGCGCGCGGCGCGCGACGGTCGTGCATTTGTCCTGCCGTCCGCAAGCGCCGGCGAGGCAGCCCTGGTCGGGGAAGCCAGCATTTACCAGGCGGGGTCGCTCCTCGATGTCTGCGCGCATCTGGCCGGCCGCCAGCCCCTGTCGCGGCCGGCGGCGCAAGCGATCGTCGTTCCGCCGAACTATCCTGATCTCGCGGAAGTAAAAGGGCAGGCGCAAACGAAGCGCGCGCTCGAAGTCGCCGCCGCAGGAGGTCACAGCGTGCTCATGGTCGGGCCCCCCGGAACGGGAAAATCGATGCTGGCGGCGCGTTTCGCGGGATTGCTGCCGCCGATGAGCGGCGAGGAAGCACTCGAATCGGCCGCGATCGCCTCGCTCGGCTCAGGCGGGTTTCGCCTCGAGAACTGGAAACAGCGCCCGTTCCGCGCTCCGCACCACTCCGCTTCCAGCGTCGCGCTGGTCGGCGGGGGCAGCGACCCGCGCCCCGGCGAAATATCGCTGGCGCACAACGGCGTGCTGTTTCTGGACGAGCTGCCGGAGTTCGACCGGAGAGTGCTGGAAGCGCTGCGCGAACCGCTCGAGTCCGGCCGGGTCGCGATTTCGCGCGCCGCGCGCCAGGCCGAGTATCCGGCGCGATTCCAACTGATCGGCGCAATGAACCCCTGTCCTTGCGGCTATCTGGGGCATTTCAGCGGCAGATGCCGCTGCACGCCCGATCAGGTGATACGCTACCGTCACAAACTTTCGGGGCCGTTCCTTGACCGTATCGATATCCAGATCGAGGTGCCCGCCGTGCGCGAAGACGAGCTCGTCCATGCCGGTCGCGGCGAGAACTCTGCGCGGGTGCGAGAGCGCGTTGAACGGGCGCACGATCGACAACTTGAGCGCCAGGGCAAAAGCAACACCCGGCTGGGCCCCCGCGAAATCGAGCGCTTTTGCACGGCAGAAGAGAAGGCTGGCGCGCTGCTGAGACAGGCCATCGGCAAGCTCCATCTCTCGGCGCGCGCTTACCACCGGGTGCTCAAGCTTGCCCGCACCATAGCGGACCTCGCCGGCGAAGCGACGATAGCCGTCACCCACGTTGCCGAGGCGATCCAGTACCGGCGTCTCGAGCGTTCTTTCTAGAACTCATCTCAAAAATGTCGCATGAGAATCACGAGACAACCAAGATGGATGAAGCCCAGGTAGTTGGCGACGTGATACTCGTGGCGCGACAGGATGCGACGAAAGTTCTGCAGCCAAGC
>Ga0137366_10002210_pt1 | contig 14829 bp, 15 predicted proteins | sample SagtaG_8_FD_104938 | JGI IMG/M metagenome (GOLD analysis project Ga0137366, IMG submission 104938) | Vadose zone soil microbial communities from Sagehorn Ranch, Mendocino, California, USA - Sage1_L_60_16 metaG | ecosystem: Environmental > Terrestrial > Soil > Vadose zone | place: USA... | reverse complement strand
GAGCTGGCGCCGGTGGTGGACCGGTTCCTGCGCCGCGACGGCCGAACGATCGATGCTCCCGCCTGACCGTGCCCGCGAGGAGGCCCCCATGCCAACCGATGCCGACTTCTACGCTCTGGAGCTCTTCCTCGACGACGAGGACCGCGCCCTGCTGCACCGTGTCCGTGGCTTCATGGAAAAGGAGGTGCAGCCGGTCATCAACCGATTCTGGACCAGGGCGAAGTTCCCGCACGAGCTCCTGCCCGGCCTGCGCGAGCTCGGCATCGCCGGGCTCCCGTACAACGGCTACGGCTGCCCCGGCAAGAGCCCGCTGCTGGACGGCATGGTCGCGATGGAGCTGGCCCGCACCGACCCGTCGATCGCGACCTTCAACGGCGTCCACAGCGGGCTGGCGATGGGCTCGGTCTACCTGTGCGGCTCAGAGGAGCAGCGACAGCGCTGGCTGCCCGCCATGGCCCGCCTGGAGAAGATCGGCGCGTTCGGGCTCACCGAACCCGACGTCGGCTCCGGAGCGGCGCGGGGCCTTGCGACCACCGCCCGCCGCGACGGCGACGGCTGGGTGCTGGACGGGCGCAAGAAGTGGATCGGCAACGCCAGCTTCGCCGACCTCACCGTGATCTGGGCCAAGGACGTCCACGACGGCCAGGTCAAGGGCTTCGTCGTCGAGGCCGGCACGCCCGGGCTCACCACCGAGAACCTGGAAGACAAGATCGCGCTGCGGGTGGTGCAGAACGCCCTCATCACCCTGGACGGCGTCCGGGTCCCCGAGAGCAACCGGCTGCAGCGCGCCACCTCCTTCCGGGACACCGCCGAGGTGCTGCGGATGACCCGCGCCGGGGTGGCCTGGATGGCGGTCGGCTGCGCCCGCGGGGCCTATGAGCACGCCCTTGCGTACGCTGTCGAGCGCGAGCAGTTCGGCCGGCCGATCGGCGGCTTCCAGTTGGTCCAGGACCTGCTCGTCCGGATGCTGGGGAACATCACCGCGTCGGCCACCCTGTGCGCCCGGCTGTCGCAGCTCCAGGCCGCCGGCCTGGCCTCGGACGAGCACGCCTCATTGGCGAAGGCGTTCTGCACCGTGCGGATGCGCGAGACGGTCGGCTGGGCCCGCGAGCTGCTCGGCGGCAACGGCATCCTGCTCGAGCACCACGTGGGCCGCTTCGTCGCCGACGCCGAGGCCATCTACTCCTACGAAGGCACCCGCGAGATGAACACGCTGATCGTCGGCCGCGCGATCACCGGCCTCAGCGCCTTCGTGTGAACTCCAGGAGGCGAGGCGGCCTGGATCTGGTAGGGCCCGGGCTGGCGCGAGCGGTAGCCAGCATCTGCGGGGTGTGGATCAGCCGAAGTGGAACCAGTGTCGAAGCTGCTCACGCAAGGCATCGGTGCTGATTAACACTGGGGTCAGCACGCCGAGCAGGTAGAACACGAGTCCGACCAGAAGATTGGACCACAGCGCCCGCCGCTCACCGCGGGCCTGCTGGCGGGCGAGCAGATCAGCGACGGCGCTGGCCTGGTCGGGAGTCAGCTCCTTGAGCCGTGCCATCCGCTGGTAGTCCTCGTGGACTTGGCTGAGCTCCTGGCGCTCCAACTCGATCCCCTGCTGTAGCTGCTCGGAGATCCTGGTCGCATCCTCCATCGCCTCTTCCAGGGCTTTGGCGCGCTCACGGAAACGAACAATCTCCCGAGCAGCGCTATGAGCACCCAAAGGAGGAATGCCATATTCCATACCAGGTAGGCGACGCCAAGAGCGACCCCAAATCCCACGCCGCTCGCGTGCCGTCGCCACTTCTTCCGAGGCAGGCGCTCCTTCGGCGGCTGAAGGTCGTTCAGGGTCCGAGCGGTGTAGACGGCGAAGGCCGCCGCGGCACAATCGGTGAGCAACAAAGCCAGCCAGAAAGAGGAGCCCGAGGATCGGTGCCGCAGGCCGTCGTAGGCTCGGGCCAGGATGCCAAGAACGAGCAGGACCACAAAGTGCCACTCTGCCGTCTCGGCGACCACGCGAAACCGCCGCACGGCACGACGGCTGTGCAACAGCCGCAGGACCCTCGTGTGAAGACCACCCTCGTGCTCGTTTGCCTGGATCAGTCGCGCCATCGCTACCCCTGTCACGCCAGCCACCTCAGCTTGAGGATTCGCCCATTGTCGTTCCTTGGGGAGCTGCGCTGCGAGCGCCGCGACAAGCGGTACGGGCGCCGCCGACCGGCTGCCCGCCGACGAGCTGGACCGCGGCTGAGGTCGCTGCCCGGATGTAGGGAGCGCAAGGCAAGACCTGGGTCGCACCTCCATGCCTCGAATGGTGAGAGCCTACGACTCGCAGCCCAGGCCGTTGCCGTCGCGATCCAGGTCGAACGGGTCGGGAGCCAGCACCCGGATCGGACCTTCCACGTAGTTGGGCCCGTTCCCTGCGCCGCCCGCGCAGTCGTAGTCTCCGACGCCGTCGTGGAGGCAGAAGTTGTCCGCCGAAAGCCGCAAGACACCGCAATCCAGCGTGCCGCCCGCCGTGAAGTATTCGATTGGCTGTGGTCCTGTCAGACGCAGCCCGATCAGGCTCCATGAGCGCCGCAATACGGCATCTCGGCTGCAGGATGAAGTTGCCCGGTTCTCCGGGGCGAGGTCCGCCGCCGCCAGGGTAGGGTCGGCCGCAGGGCGAGCCGTCGGGTCATAGCCTCGATGCGGCTCAGCGGCTCCTGCGCCTGCTGGCGATGCGCAGGCGCAGGAGCCGCTATGGATTTGACGAGTCGGATTGGTCCGGTCAGGCGGCCGGGACGGCGAAGAGGGCGATGTCGTCGATTTGGATCCAGGAGTCGTAACCTCCGGGGCCCAGTAACCGACGAATACCGTCATGGTGGTGTTGTCGCCCGTGTCGAAGTCAGGGACCGTGAGCTGTTGGTAACCATTAAGGTTGTACGCGCCGATCGCGGGCGAGTAGTCCTGCCCATCGTGGTGGGTTGCGGTTTGCGCCTCGGGCCGGCCCTTCCGGGCACCGACGTTGCATCAGCCACCGGTCTACTTCCAGAAGTAGTAGTCGGCGGTGTACGGGACCTCGGCCACGGTACCTGCCGTTGTCGCGTTGCATTCCGCGGCCGGGGGGGCGAGGCCGCCGGTGGTCGCGATCCGTTGGATGTAGGTCGTGGCCACGAGCCGGTCGCCGTCAGGGCCAGCGGCCGTCGAAGCAGCCGACAGCAGCAGCCATGGAATGGCGGTGGCATCGACGGTGACGAAGTCCACGAGCCGGCCCACGACCTTGCTGCCATCCATGGCCTGCCACGTTGGCCCGCCGAAGTGGGTGATGATGAGCTTGCCGTGGTCGTCGTACAGATTCGCCCGGGGCGCGACGAAACCCCAGCCGAAGCCGCTCGAGGTAGCATTGCACGAGTAGATCTGGACGCCGACCCCGTGACCGACCAGGAATACCTTGTTGCCGTCAGGAACCTCGATTTTGCTCGGAACCACAGGCGCTGGCGGTCCGGCCTGGGCCACCTGCGTCAGAGACAATACCGCCGCGGCAGCGACGATCCCCACGAGCAGCAGGCGGTTGAAACGGATGAAACGCCTCATGCATTTACCTCCATTAGTCGGTGGCGACCTTGTTGCCGGTCGAGGCCAGGACGTACCACGTGGCACCGAACTGGTTCAACCCTGCCCTGCGGCGTCCCCCGGCCGGTTGTCGCCGGCGTAGTAGTAGAGCGGGTGACCATTCCCTACCTTGTCCGCCTCGAATAGGTAGAGCGTGCGTCCCTGACCGTCGACGAGGGTCGTCGCCGTTGACTGAGGACGCTCGCGGTGGGCCTCTCGTGCGCCGCGGCGGTCTTCCTGGACGCATGCAAGTCGCGCTCCTCTGGAGCATATCGTCGGACCTTCTGAGTCCCAAGCGGTCCGAGCGGCGGTTGAGACGGCGGCCCGATCGGCCGCTCCGGTGTGAGCACCCTACGGCGCGGCGGCGGCCCCGGCATCGGACAATGCGCCAATGCCGCGTCGCCGGGAAGCCCTATTTCTTGCCGGCGACCCTCCTGGTCAGCATGGAACGGCCGGCTCCGGTCGCGCATCTACGTGGGTCACCCACACTGAACGGGCGGAGCCAACATACGGGAGGAGCCGGCCGTGTGGCCAGTGTCTCGCATCTTGCCGTGATCCATCTCGGGTTGGACGTCCACAAGCGCATGGTGCGCTCGGGTGGGTTATGGCAAGGGAACGATCTTCCATGGGGCGTTGGGCTGGCAGGGGAAGCGGGGGTCTTGGATCGAACGGGGTGGGAGCGGCCGGGTCGTGGACGCGTCGCTGTCGGTGGTGACCCGCACGCGAGCCTGCGGCAGCGGCTGCTTGCACCAGTTGTCCCAGCCCCAGAGCCGCATGGTGGCCGTTCGCATGACGTCGCCTGCCGCGCCGCCATCCTCGGGGAGGTCCGCCTCGACCGTCAGCGCCGACGGGGTGCCAGGAACCGCGACCGCCGTGCCGTCGGCCCGCTCCACGGTCAGCCGCAGGGTAGCCCGCAGGTGGCAGGCAGGCCCCTGCAGATATTGGATGTCGCCCCCGATGACCCACCGGGGGCGGTCAAAGGCGAGCTTGGATCGGGATGCGAACACGGGCCGCCACTGGTCCTGGCGGCAGGCTGGCCGGGTCGGGTCCCCGGTTGAGGCTTGGGTCGGGCGCATCGGCGCGAACGTGCCGACGATCCGCTCAGCGACCGGGCCATACCGGTCCAGCAGCGCCCGGCTGGTCGCTTGGATGGCTGCGCGGACCGAATGGGAGCCGCAGTACGGGCCGACCCCGAGGCAGTACCGGCCCCAGTCGATGTTGTAGTTGATGAAGCGGGCACCCGACACCACGTCGGTCCAGCGGATGAACGCCCGTCCGCCGAGCAGGCTGCCCGGCGTGACCTGCGTGCCATTCTGGATCACGAAGAGGTAGTAGTCGGTACTGAACCCGACCGTGATGGCGAACGGCCCGGACGGTCCGACATTGGACGGCTTGGAGCTGTTCGGGCTGAGTTCCCGCGGGACGATCACGAAGCCACCCTGCTGCTCGACCACCCAGTCCGGCGGGTAGCGGAACTGCACGTTGTAGGTCCTGTTCTGGAACGTCTTCCAGTCCGGTGGCACGGCCGGCGCGACTGGCGGCGCGACCGGCAGCGTCGGCTTGGTGCCAAGGGCACGGACCCCGGCGACCACGACCGTCGCAGTGAGCAGCAGGGCCATCGCAACCACCGCGGCGCGCAGGGGGCGCCGGCGGCGGCGCCGGACCGCTTGCTCGAAGGGCGCGCCGGAGGGCGCGGGCTCGACGGTGACCGCCTCGGTGAGCATGCGGCGGACCCGCTCCTCGATGGTCATGGCCGTGCCTCCCCGTCGCTCTGCAACGGCTCGTTGCCGTACTCCACGCCAAGGCGGACGCGCAGCCGGGCCAAGCCCCGATGGGTCCAGGACTTGACCGTCCCCGTCGGCACGCCAAGCACGCGCGCGACCTCTGCCTCGGGCAGGTCGAGGTAGTAGCGCAGCACGATGGCACTCCGCTGGCGGGCGGGAAGCCGGTGCAGCGCTGCCCACAGCAGCGGGCCGTCGCCGCTGAAGTCCGGCTCGTAGCGGTCCTGGTCCTCGGGCCGGCTGGCGAGCAGGTGCCGCGCCTCGACCCGCGCCCGGCGCGCCAGCGAGCGGTAGCGGTTGACCAGGACCTTGCGGGCGTACGCCGCCGCCCGCTCGCGCTGCCGCACCCGGCCCCAGGCGGCGTAGGTGCGCGCCATGGCTTCCTGGGCCAGCTCGTCGGCCTCGTGCCAGTCGCCGGTCAGCAGGAAACCGACGCGCCGCAGCGGCCAGTACTGGTCGGCGAAGAAGTCCAGGAACTCCCGCTCATCTGCTGCCATGATGCTCACATTGACGCAATGCAAGGCGGTGCGGTTGCAGTCTGTTCCCGGTCTGAGCGACGCCGGTGCCGGTGACCAGACGGCTAAATGCTTCCTGGGAGTCGCTGCGTGCATGGGTGGACCATGAGGCAGGAGGGAGGAGGGAGGACCGTGTGGCCGGGTACGCGTTCAGGGACGGGGCGGCGGCCGCGCGGCGGCTGGCACTGGTCGCCGAGGCGTTCGAGCCGTCCAGCCGCGCCTTCCTGGAGCGGTTTGCGGGCAAGACGCTAGGTCTGCGGGTGGGCGTCACAGCTTGCTCCGGAAGGGCTGTTGCTGCTCGACGAGGTCGAGCGGATTCACACCGACGATCCCGTCCTGCGCGCCTACCTGGACACGGTCGCGGAGCTGCTTGCTGTGCGCGGGCACCGGCTCGAGGTGGGTCAACTGTCGGAGGCGCTGATCGGCCCGGCAGGTTTGCGCCGCGTCGACAGCCGCGTGGTGGCATTGTCCCTGCCCGCGCGGCTGGTCGGCGAGATGTTCGGTCTGAACCTCACGGTGTGGCGTGACGACCCGCTCGTGGCTGAGGTGACCACCCCGGGCATCCTGGATGAGATCGCCGCCGGCTTGCGGGCGCTCGCCCGCGCCGGGGAGCCCGCCACGATCACCTGGCACCTGCGCCAACTCGCCACGGAGCGCTCGAGGCAGGTCGAGAGCCGCCCGGTCATCACGCCAAGGCCCGCCGCGTCGGGTGCCTCGGTCACCAACGGGGCGTCCCCAGGCGCTGAACCCTGGGTGTGGGCGACCTGGGATACGCTGCGCTGGTGAGGTTTATCGACGTGCGACGGCTCCGTGGACGACGGCTCCGTGGGCTCCCTCCACGGCGCCGCTACCTGGCGGGCGCCGCGTTGCTGCTCGCGATCTATGGCGCCGTCGCGGTCACGCTGGCTGCTACCCGCGACTTCGTGGACCGCGGGCCGCTGTCGCTGTACGAGCCGGCTCGGTCCGAGCCGCTGCCCGGCGCGGTCAATCCCGCCCGGGCGCTGGACGCCTGCTTTCCCGAGCGGTCACACGGCAACCGCTACAAGGTCGTCGGCGGGATCGTCGACGGCCGTCCCTACTATGCCTGCTACGAGCTGGCCGCCGACGACGGCAGTGTGCAGGAGGCCGTCGTGGTCGACGCCGACGGCTTCAAGGTCTCGGATGTCCGGCTGCTCAAGCGGAGCGGTGCGGGGCCTTGGATCGGCACGGTCAAGTCCGGCGCGGACCTGGCTGTCGGCGCGGTCGGCATCGCGGCCGTGCTCGGCCTGTTCGCGCTGTACTACCGCCGCGCCCGGCCGGGGCCGCCCCCTGGAGGGTCGCGGTGGTGGCGCAGCCAGCCCGTGCTGTGGCTGTTGCTTATCGGCGTGCCGGTGGTCGGCTGGCTGGCGGTCCTGCTCATGCCCGGCGTCAGCCGTGCGCGCAAGCGCCGGCTGACCTTCCAGCTCGCCATCGTCTGGTCGGGCGTGCTCCTGTTCGCTGTGTTCTCGGGCGTCGCCGAGCACCCCGACCTTTGGGGTCTGGCAGTCCTCGGCCTGGAGGTGGCAGCGTTCGTCTACGGCCTGGCGGCCGGTCGGCGCTGGCTTCGCCCGGCCGGGTTCGGGACGCCGGACGGCTTCTCCGCTCCCACTCCCGTGGGTGCTGGGGCGGCAGCGCCTACCTGGGGTCGCCCCGGGCCGGCCCCGACGGCGGGTCGGGGGGTGCCCTCGCCTTCGGCGGGTTCGGCGGGCGTCCCGGCCCCGACGGCCGCTGATCCCCGACCTGTGGTCCGACCCGACCGTAGCGACGGCTCGTCCCCGCGGGTCCAGCGCCCGGGCGAGCTGCCCAGTTTCGCCGACGTTGGCGGCATGGAGCCGCTCAAGCAGGAGCTCAGGGACACCGTCGGCCTCATGCTGGCGTTCGCAGGCGAGGCGGAGTCGTACCGGATCACTTGGAACGGCCTGCTGCTGCACGGGCGCCCCGGCGTGGGCAAGACCTTCGTGGCCAAGGCCACAGCTGGCGAGTTCGGGCTCAACTTCGTCCACGCCACCACCGGCGACCTGGTCTCCTCCTACCGGGGCGAGTTCGCCCGCAATGTCGAGGCGATGTTCCGGCTCGCCACCGCCCATGTCCCTTGCGTGCTGTTCTTCGACGAGTTCGACTCGATCGCCCAGCGTCGCGAGGACTGGCCCGACCAGGAGTCACGCCGCACTGTGAACCAGCTGTTGCAGACCCTCGAGGCGTACCGGGAGGTGCGGGCGCTGGTCGTCGCGGCAGCCACCAACGACCTCGACGGCCTCGACCCGGCAGTCATCCGGCCCGGGCGGTTCGACCGCCATATCCGCGTCGACCTTCCCGACGCCGCGGGCCGGGCGGCCATTTTCCGCGCGAAGCTCCGTGACAGGCCGACAAGCCCCGACCTGGACGTCGGCCTGCTGGCCGCCCGCTCGGAGAGCCTGTCTCCGGCGGCCATCGCGCGGGCGGTGGAAGCCGCCGCGCTCGGCGCACTGCGGGAGACGGCTGTCGGCGGCGCCCTGGTGCGGCTCGACACGGCTCGCCTGCTCGCCGCGCTCACCGAGCAGGGCGGCAAGGACCGCCCGGCGGTCGGGGCCCACACCTGGGACGACCTGGTGCTCCCCGCTGCCGTCAAGGCCGAGCTGCGGCAGCTCCAAGTGCTCATCGAGCGGCCGGACGAGGCACGGGCCCTCGGCGTCGAGCCGCCGAGCGGCGTGCTGCTCACCGGCCCGCCCGGCACCGGCAAGACCACCATCGCCAGGGTGCTCGCCGCCCAGACACGATGCTCGTTCTACCCGGTTACCGCTGCGGACCTGACCAGCATGTGGCTCGGCGAGTCCGAGCGGAAGGTGCGGCGCCTGTTCGAACGTGCCAGGGAGAACCAGCCGTCGATCGTGTTCGTCGACGAGATCGACGCGATCGCGTCGGAGCGGGGCGCTTCGCGTTCCTTCGACCCCCAGGTGAACCAGCTCCTCGCCGAGATCGACGGGATCGCCGGCCAGCGCGGCGTCCTCGTGCTCGCCGCCACCAACCGGCCCGAGCAGCTCGACCCGGCCCTCCTGCGTGGTGGCCGGCTGTCCCGGCGCATCGAGATCCCTCCGCCGGACCTCGCGGCCCGGACGCAGCTCCTGCAGCTGCAGACCAAGGCCATGCCGCTCGAGGGCGTCGACCTCGCGGCGGTCGCCGCCCGCACCGACGGCTACACCGGCGCCGACCTGGAGGCGCTGTGCCAGCAGGCGGCGCTGGCCGCGATGGTCCGCACCGGCGCAGGGCCGGTCACCGTCGGCCGGGCTGACTTCGAGTCGGCCATCGCCGCCATCAAGCCCGGGCAGACCAGTCCGCCTAAGTCCGGCCAGTACCTGTGAGGAGGCTCTCGTGCCGTGCATCTTCTGCATCGCGGTCTTCTTGATCGCCGCCTCGGTGGTGACCGCGGCGACGGTTGACGAGCTGGAGGACCGCCTCGAGGAGACCGCCTCAGAGCCCGTCGAGCGCGCTGCCGACACCGAGTCGGTCACGGTCTGGAACGCCACCTTCCGGGTCGGGCGGGATGCCGCGCCGGTGGCGATCACCGTCTACAAGCAGTGGGGTCGGGTACGCATCCAGGTCCTCACCCACGACCTCAACCGCGAGCAGGTAGGGGAACTCCAGAACCGCATCGCTGAGCTGCTGGGCCTGCGCATCGTCGACCGCTCCACTGAGCAGGACGAGGAGCCGGTGCGGGAGGCGCAGGCAGTCGAGACCGAGGCGCGGGCCGAGGAAACCCGCCCCGAGGACCGGCAGCCCGAGGACCGCCCCAAGGCCCGCCGGGCGCCCCCGCCACCGAAGAGCTGAGCGCCTCGGCGTGGGCATATCCCAGCTACAACACCGATGCCCGGCTCCTGCCCGCCAGCTTCCTACCGCGGACCAAGCCAACGGGAGTTGCGGTAGAACGTCGCCAACGATCACGCCGTGTTGCCGAGCGAGGCGGGGCTGCTCGCCCTCGGCGAGCTCGCTCTGGCCGTCCCCGACGATCCACAGATCACCTTCCATCGGGAGCTGCTTGCCCGGAGCCGCACCGAGGGACTCGATGGCCCTACCGGCCACTGCTGTCCGGCAAGTTGCTGGACACCTGGCTTGCGGCCGATGACCTCGCCGGGTTCTTCTCCGAGCATGAGGATGCCCTCCTCAGCAACGACGTCCAAGCGGCCATCTCGCCCCGGACCGACGAGCCGGGCCTCCGCGCCGACACGCTTGTCAGCGCGCGCGCCGCCAAGGCAACATCGAGCGCCTCCGGCCGGTCGTGACGATCACCCTGGCGGTCGCGGATACCGACCGACCCTGAAGCGGCTGTGGCGTGTACCCACCTCGCCGTCGTTTGGACATAGACTGATGGCCATGCGCTACTACCTTATGGTGTACGACCGCAGTGCTGGAAGGATCGTCGAACTGAAAGAGTTCGATGAGGGCGAGCGCGCCGAGGCCCTCCGAGAGCGCTTTTTGTGTGAACTCCTCGAAGTGCGCAATCCTGACATTGAAGTTGTGGTACTCGGCGCTGCTTCACGGAATGGGCTGCTGCACACTCATTCTCGTTACTTCAAGACGCTACAGGAGCTGGCTGAGCTAGCCCCATCGGCTCCGTAGACATCAGCAGGGCCGGCACGACCACCAAGGAGCTGATGGCGCGGATGGGCACGTCCTAGACCTGCGAACCGCCGTGCGCCTAAACGCGCAGGTCAGGCTGGCCGGGACCTCGTCGGGGGCCGTCAAGCGGTAGCACTGACCTCGGCGGCGTCGGACGCTGCTTCTGTCGGAGAGCGGTCGGTGCTGGGCGGTGACGATCGCGGCTGGATGCGGCGGCGCGCTGGGCTGACCATGGAGTCCGCCTTCTCTGGAAGTGGCGGTGTCGGCGGGTGGGCGCCGGTCAGGCGGCGAGCGCCTCCAGCATCTGGAGACGGGAGGGACCGGGTGGTGGGAGCGCCTCTTGCTCGCCCATCCCGCGGAAGATATCGATGGCCAGCTCATGGAGCTCGCGGTTCTGCTCCAGCCAATTGGGCGGGTCGAGCAGGTCGATTCGCCGGACCACGGCACGCAGCAGCCCCGGGTGAGCAGGGGCGACCTTCTAGACGACCGCTCGCAGGAACAGGGGCAGGCTGGCGGCCGGGTCGGTGACGTCGATCGGCTCGCCGGCCCAAAGCCGGGCCCGGTCGCGGTCCTCGTCCGCGACCGCCTGGTAGCGGCGCTCGAGATCCCTGCCGACCGCCACGTCGAACCGCCGAGCGAGGTCAACGCGGTCGGCCGCGACCGGCAGGAGGTCGGCCAGCGTGAACGCATGCTGCAGTGAGAGCGAGGCGCCGAAGGCGAAGGTCGGGTTGGTGTGGCAGAGCGCGTCGCCGATCGGCTGCAGGCCGGGCGCGACCGGTCCGGCGGCGGTCATGTAGTGCCGGATCGCGTTGCTGACCTGGCCCATCGGCAGGACTGGGGTGACGGGCAGTGCCGGAGAGAGCGGAGGCTCCGGTCCCAGGGCGGCGGCATGATGCACAGGCAGAAGGTGCGGTTGTCACCAACGAAGACGGCGTAGGCGAGGTAGCCAAGGTCGCCCCGCGGCCCCGCTAGCACCGATGCGTAGGGCGGGTCGGGCACGCCATCGCGAAGCTGGAAGTGGCGGCTGTAGTAGATGAGCCCGCAACTTGAGGTCCGCTCGGCGACGGGGCCGAGGCCGACGGCCGCGAGCCAGGCCGCCGTGTGGCTGCTGCGCCCGGATGCGTCCACGACCAGGTCGGCGGCCACCAGCTCCCCGCTGGCGAGGACCGCGCCCGCCACATGCGGTGGACGGCCTCCAGACAGCGCAAGGCCGGTCACCCGGCATCCCGCCCGCACGTCGACCGTCGGCTCTGCCTCGACCGCTCGTCGAAGTATCGCCTCGAACACGGGCCTGCGACAGCCGATTGTGGCCAAGTCGTCGTCCCCGGGCTCCGGCATGGCGCCGGCCAGGAAGCGGAACTGCTCGATTTCGACCGCCCCGGCCGCGATCAGGGCGCTGTAGACGTCAGGCACGCGGTCGCGAAGCAGCCGCCGGCCCAGGCCGAGGAAGTTGTGTGGCTGCCGGAACTGCGCCACACCGGTCCGCTCCTAGCCCCGTTTTCCGCACTGTAGGGGGTCAAGGGTGGCCCCCAGGGGTGTGTTTGGCTTGTCGTTGCTGGGTTTGCGGGGTGGTCACGCTCGGGTGCTGTTGTGCCAATAGTTGAGGTTCTTCTACGGCCAGGAACCCGTGTGGTGCACGGTTGTAGTTCGGGACAGGCCGGGGTATGGTTGTGTCAACCATGTACCCGAGGGTGAAGCGTGTGCGCCGCGGTGCGCGCACCTACGAGTACCTGCAGCTGGTCGAGGGCCGCCGGGACGGCGCCAAGGTCCGCCAGCGGGTTGTGGCAAACCTCGGCCGCCTCGACGAGCTCAAGGCGTCCGGTCAGCTCGACCGTTGGGCGGGATCGTGGACGCGGCTGGACCCACCAGCGGCCGGCACGCGGCGCCAGGTCGGGCCGCTGCTGCTGGTCCGCCACTACCTGGACCGGCTGGGCCTGGCGGGACTGGTCGACCGCGCCGCGCCGATGCGCGGGCGTGCCCAGCTCACCCACGGTGAGGTCATCGCCGCGCTGGTGGCCAACCGGCTCAGCGCGCCGTCCCCGCTGTATGACGTGGCGGGCTGGGCCTCGTCGGCGGCGTTGGCTGAGCTGTTCGACATCCCGGCGATGCTGCTCAACGACGACCGGCTGGGCCGCGCCCTGGAAGCCTTGGCGCCGGTCGCCGAGCACGTGCGCGGCGAACTCGCCCTGGCCGCCGCGCACCGCGGCGGCGCCGACCTATCCCGCCTGCACCTGGACCTGACCGCGGTCCGGTTCGCCGGCGCCTACGAGGACTCCTCGCTGGTCCAAAAGGGCTGGGCCGCCGACCGCAGCATCGCCCGGCAGGTGCGCACCCTGCAGGCATCCACCCCCCAGGGGGTGGCGGTCTACCTGCGCCCCCACACCGGCTCGCGGTCGGAGCTGCCATGCTTTGCCGAGGCGCTGGACCGGCTGCGCGAGCTGGCACCCCCGGGCCTGGTCGTGGTCGCCGACTCCGGCCTGGGCTACCTGGCCCACCTGTGCGCCGCCGACCGCGCGGGCCTGCGCTTTGTGGTCCCGCTGCGCGCCGACACCGGCTGGGCGCACGCCTTCACCAGCGACGTGGGCGCCCTGGACCGGCTGGCAGACCTGGACTACTGCTCGGCCCGCCAGCAGCGCCTGCCCCCAGTCGACCGCACCGTCTGGCGTGGGCTGCTGCGCCCCTTTGCGGTCACCGACCCCGACACCGGCACCCACCACGACCTGCACGTGGCCTACATCTGGTCCTCCGAGGAGGCCACCTCGGTCGCCGACGGCCGCGCCCGCGCCCTCCAACGGGCCGAAGCCGCGCTCGCCAAGGTCCGCAACGGCCTGGGCGGCCGCTACTACAAGACCCGCAAGCAGGTCGACACCAAAGTCGCCAAGCTCATCGGGGCCAACCTCGCCGGCCTGCTGCACGTGGCCACCGGCACCCGAGCCGGCAAACCCACCCTGACCTGGCACCGCGACGAGCAGGCGATCACCGCCGCGGGCCGCCTCGACGGGCTCTACGCCCTGGCCACCAACCTACCCGGCCACCCCGACCGGCCGCTTGCCGCCATGGACGTGCTGCGCCTCCACAAAGACCAGTGGATCGTGGAGCAACGCCACCGCGATCTCAAACAGACCCTCAAGGTCCGCCCGATCTTCCTGCACAACGACGACCGCATCGCCGCGCTGGTCGCCGTCGTCGGCATCGCCCTGCTCGTCTTCGGCCTCATCGAAGCCGACCTGCGCCGCGCCCTCGGCCCCAACGCCCAACTGCCCGGCCTGCTCGGCGAAGGCCGCGCCGCCAAACCCACCGGTCGCAGCATCCTCGCCGCCTTCCACGACCTGCACCTCACCTACACTGCCACCGGGCCCGTCCTCGACCGGCTCACCCCCACCCAGCGGATCATCCTCGCCCACCTCGACATCCCCCTCCCCTGGCCCGAGAAGAGCACCTGATCCACCAACCCACACAGGCAGACACCACGCAGTGCGGAAAACGCGCCTAGCTGTCGAACACCTTGGCTGCGTTGCCCGCTGGCGCGGCGGCATCGCGTTCGAGCAGCACAACCTCGTGGCCGGCGCGGCCCATGGCCAGCGCCGTAGCCAGGCCCGCCACTCCACCTCCCAGCACCAGCATCTTCACTGCTCCGTCCCCCGACATTGATTACCGGGTCCAGTCTGCACGTCACCGGCCTCGGGAACATCGGCCGAACGCTTATCTTCACATCGGCTGGGCTCATCGGCCCCTGTCCGCCGTTCGCCGTGCCACCTCTGCCGCAAGCTGCGCCCGCGAGCGGACGCCCAGCTTGGCATACGCGTGGGCGAGGTGGACGTGGACGGTAGACGGGGCCAGGAACAGGCGGCGACCGATCTCAGCGTTGGACAGCCCCTCGGCGAGGAGGGCCGCGACCTGGCGCTCGGCCGGGGTCAGGCTCCTCCAGCCCGCGGGCGGGCGCTTGCGCTTCCCGCGGCCGCCCCGACAAGCCGGAGCGCCTCCTCCGTGGACCCGTCCTCGGCACGGAGCGCCGCGAAAAGCTCAAGTACGGCCAGGGCGTCGGGCACGCAACCCAGACCGGTCAGCGTGACCAGCGCCTCGTGCGCAGCTCGCACTCGATCGCGTCAAGGCCGCCGTGCGGCCGAAGTGCAACTCCTCGGCCAAGACCAAGAACGCCTCGATCTCGCGAATCTCCAGCACGATCTCCCGGCGACAAAGCGTGCTCAACGACCAGTGAACCATCCGCTCTTGCTTCGCTGGCCGTCAGGAATCGCCCACACACCGGTAGAGAGCGTCGATCAGCCCGGCGGAGAACGTTCCGATCATGTCGAACTGGCTGCGCACGAAGCCGACGGAGATCCGAT
>Ga0137366_10002209_pt1 | contig 14831 bp, 6 predicted proteins | sample SagtaG_8_FD_104938 | JGI IMG/M metagenome (GOLD analysis project Ga0137366, IMG submission 104938) | Vadose zone soil microbial communities from Sagehorn Ranch, Mendocino, California, USA - Sage1_L_60_16 metaG | ecosystem: Environmental > Terrestrial > Soil > Vadose zone | place: USA: California... | reverse complement strand
GCTGCCGGGCCAGCCGGCGCGCATGGGCAAGCTGACGGTCACCGGCGACCCAACTCTCTCTGCCGCGGATGCGATACAGATAACCCGCATGCGCCCCGGCAGGCGCGTGAAGCGCGAGATGTTCCAGCGCGGTGTGGAGCGCCTGCGCTGGCGGTATGTGAAACAGAACCGTCTGAGGGCCGAGCTGACGGCAGGCCTGCCGGTCTATCATCCCGAAAACAACACGGTGGACTACAGCATCGAAGTGGACCGGGGACCGGTGGTGGAGATCGGTGTCGAAGGCTACAAGCTTCCGCGGAGCAAATTGAAGCGCTACGTGCCGGTGTGGGAGGAGCACGCAGTGGACGAAGACCTGCTGAACGAGGGCCGGCGCAACCTGCGCGACTATCTCGAGAGCCAGGGTTATTTCAATGCGACGGTGCAGGTCAGGCAGGACGAGGACAAGGAGCACGACCGCCAGCGGGTCGTCTACACCATCGACCCTAAGGAAAAGCACAGGCTGCGCGCCATTGAGATCCAGGGGAACAAGCGCTTCGACCGGGCCACGTTGCGCGAGCGCATGGGCACGCGGGTTTCCAGCTTTTTGCTGAAGAGCGGCCGCTACAGCCAATCCCTGGTGAACCAGGACCTGAAGGCGATCGAGGCGCTTTACCGGGCCAACGGTTATGAAAGTGTAAAAGTCACAAGCCAGGTGATCGACGACTGGGCAGGCAAGCGCGGCGACATGAAGCTGGTGGTCAAGGTCGAGGAGGGGCCGCTGGTGCGCGTAGGCCGGCTGGAAATCCGGGGCATACATTCGGTGAGCGAGGCCGAGCTGCGCGGGCTGATCAACACACGCGAAGGGCAGCCGTTCAGCGAGACAACCATTGCCGACGACCGCGACGTGGTGCTGACGTACTACTTCAATCGCGGCTTTCAGTCGGTGCAGTTGGAGAGCGCAGCCAAATACGAGCCCGGCTCACACGAGCTGATGGACGTGATGATGGAGATACGTGAAGGCCCCCAGCAATTTGTGAAAGATGTACTGGTGAGCGGAGTGAAGCACACCCGGCCTCACGTAGTGCACCGGGCAGTGGTGATCGAGCCGCGCCAGCCGCTGAGCCAGGAGAAGATGTTCCTGACGCAACGCAATTTTTACGACCTGCGCCTGTTTACGGAGGTGAAGACGGGGATCCAGAATCCGGAGGGCGAGGAGACGTACAAGAACGTGCTCTTTCAGATCCAGGAAGCGAAGCGGTGGACCTTCGATTACGGCTTCGGAATCGAGGCAGGCAGCGGCCTGAACACTTCGGGGACTTCGGCGCAAGGGGACACCGGCGTGAGCCCGCGAGGGACGTTGAACGTCACGCGCATCAACTTCCGCGGCCGCGACGAGTCCATCATCTTCAAATCGCATTTCGGCACTCTGCAGAGGCGCGCGTCGCTGAGCTTCGACCAGCAGCACTGGTTTGACCTGGCAAACTGGCGGCTCACGCTGACCGGTATCTACGACAACACCCGCGACGTGAACACCTTTACCAGCAACCGGCAGGAGTTTGCGGTCCAGCTTACGCAGCGGGTGAGCAAGGCCATGCAGATGCTGTACCGCTTCTCCTACCGACGGGTGGTGGCTGACCCGAGTGTCGGCTTCTCGCGGGACTTGATTCCGCTGTTCTCAAGGCCAGTGCGCGTGGGCATGCCGAGTCTGATCTTCCTGCGCGACAGGCGCGACGACCCGGTGAACTCGACCAAGGGCACCTACATCACCTCTGAGGTCGGAATCGCCAGCGGCATCTTCGGCTCCGAGGCAGACTTTACCCGCGTGCTGGCTCAACATTCCAGCTATCACAAATTTCACCATAACTGGGTCTTCGCCCGGTCGCTGCGCATTGGCGTGGAGTCTCCGTACGGGAGGACGATGCTCATTCCCCAGGGGGACAGCACGAACGTTATTCCTCTGCCGGAGCGCTTTTTTGTAGGCGGATCGAACTCGCACCGCGGCTTTTCCATCAACCAAGCAGGCCCGCGCGATCCGAGTACCGGTTTTCCGGTGGGCGGCACCGCGATGATCGTCAACAGCTTTGAGCTGAGGACACCTATAGTACCCCTGCCCTTTCTCGGAAATAATTTGAGCTTCGTCATCTTTCACGATATGGGCAACAACTTCGACTCGGCGGCCCACATGTGGGAGAACCTTGCACGTTTCTCGCAGCGGGACCAGGCCAGTTGCCGCGCTTTTCAGGATCCGAACTCGACTTGCGACTTTAACTACATTTCGCACGCCATCGGCGGCGGAATTCGCTACCGGACACCCATTGGGCCTGTGCGCGTGGACCTGGGGTACAACCTGAATCCAGCGTTCTTTCCCGTCAAAGATCCCTGTTCGAACGTAGTGTCGGATCCAAATCATCCCTGTACTTTGCAACCGCACTTCGAGCAGCTTCGCCACTTCAATTTCTATTTCAGTATCGGGCAGACGTTCTGATGAGAAGCGGAAGAGAATTCGTGTGTCGTGGCCAGAAAGCCTTACGGGCGGCACCGCAGATTTGTGCGGTGCTGGGGGCCTTCCCCTTCGCGCTGCTCAGGGTCAGGATGACACTGCTGCTGGTAATGGTTACAGCTTGCGGGCTGGCGCCCGCCGAAGTTGTGGACCGCACGATCGCAGTGGTGAACGGGCATCTCATCACCTGGAGCGACCTGGATGAGCAGATGCGCTTTGAGGCGCTGGAGAACCAGCGCCCGCTGCGGGAACTTGCGGCCGAAGAGCGTCGCACCGCCTTCGACCACCTGGTGCAGAACTGGATCCTGCGCGACCAGATGCAGGGAATGTTTCCCGCGGCGGATGAAGACGTGGAGGCCCACATCGCACAGCTGCGCGAGGCCTGGCATGTGCAGAACGATCCTGCAAAGTGGAACTCGCTCGTCGAGAGCTATGGACTCACTGCGGAAGCGCTGCGCAAGCTGGTGGCAAACCAATTAGAGACTCTGCGATTCCTGGAATTCCGTGTGCGGCCGCTGGTGCGCGTCACGCGCCAGGAGGTAGAGGACTACTATAGAACGACGCTGACGCCGCAGATTGAAGCGAAGGGAGAGACTCCGGAGCCGGTGCAGAAGCTGGCCCCCAAAATCCGTGAGCTGCTCGTGCAGCAAAAGATGAACGTGGAGCTCGATAAATGGCTGGCGAACCTGCGCTCGCAGGCTCAGGTTCGGCTGCTGTGGAACGGCGTGCAGTAGAAGAAAGTTTCAAAGAGAAGAGCGACAACATCAGAGTCAACTACCCCACCAAGCCAAAGGAAGGCTTGGATGGGGCACCCTGAGTTTTCTGATTTGGGTCAGCGATGAGCGAAGAGCCGGAGCCGGAAAAATCCGGGAAGGAGCAAGGCCACAGAGGACCGTCGCCGAGGCGGCTGGCTGCGTCTCGCGATGCGTTCAGGCATCCGCTGGCCTTTGCGCACCGGCACGCGCTGCTGGTTGTGTGGCTCTCGGTGTTGGCGCTCATGCTGATGGGTGGCGCGTGGTGGGTCGCGCACTATCTTGAGAGTCCGGAGCTGCATGAGCGAGTTCGGCAAACGGCCATCGCGCAGCTGGAGAAGGCGACCGGCGGACGGGTGGAGCTCGACAGCGTGGGCTGGATACTGCATCGGCTGGAGTTCGAGCTGAATGGGCTCACCATTCACGGTACCGAAGGCCCCGGCGAAGCGCCGCTGCTCCATGTTGACCATGTGCTGGCGCGGCTGAAGTGGAGCGATCTGATCGCCGGACGCGTGACCCTGCAGCGATTGCGACTCATGCATCCGATGGCGAACCTGACGGTTGCCAAGGACGGCTCGACGAACCTTCCGCACCCAGAGGCCCAGGAGAATCGCCCGCTGGAAATCGATCAAATCGAATTTGTGGACGGGCGGCTGGACTGGAACCTTCGGAAGCTTCCTCTGGATGGTGTTGCGACAGGTGTCTTCGTGCAACTGGTGCATCGCCCCGCGGACGATCATTACGATGGCAGCGCACGGGTGGGTGTGGCAAGGATGCGAATGCCGGATGCCGGGCCGCTCGTGCTGAGCGCCGAGACGCAGTTCCGGATCTTTCACGATCGCATCGAGGTCCCACGGCTGCGGCTGAACCAGCGCGGTTGGGTAGTGGAGGCCAACGGCGTTGTGCAAGATCTGGCTTCACCGGCCGTGCAGCTCACCTATCGCGCTTCGGGCGACGCCGAGGAACTCGCGCGCCTGCTGCACTATCGCGAGCTCAAGAACGGCAGACTTCAGTTAAGCGGGCAGGGAACCTATCGCCAGGCCACCGGGGAGTATCTTGCGAGCGGCAAGGCGCAGGCCGCAGGCGTGAGCTGGCAGAACCAGAGCGTGCGCCTGGAGAAGATCAGCGGCGGCTTCAACTACTCGCTTGACCGCGAGAAGTTCAACGTTTCATCGCTCTTTGCCACGGCCCTGGGCGGCACGGTGAGCGGCAAGATGTCCCTTAGCCATCCAGGCGGAAACGACTCAACGGGCCGCGTGGAATTGCAACTCACGCGGGTGGACGTGGAGCAGACGCGCCGCGCGTTTTCTACCCACGAATTGCCGCTGGAGCGGCTGCCGCTTGCGGGAGAAACGGCGGGCACGCTGGCCGTGAACTGGCAAGGCAGTCCGCAGAATTCGCGTCTTGAAGCGCACCTTCGAGTGGACCCAGTGGCGCGTCCTGGGCAGATGCCGCTCACGGCCGTGGTTGAGACCACGGTGGATTTTCGGAACGAGTCGACCGAGGTGCACAAGCTCGAGGCGCATACGAAAGGCACCTACCTCTCGGCACAGGGACAGCTCTCGGCGAATTCGAATTTGAAGCTGGACTTCCGGACCGCGGAGCTGCGCGAGATGACCCCGCTGGTGACCGCGTGGCGCGGCACACGCGCGCAGGAGATGCCGGTTGAGTTCGGCGGGAGCGCGTCGTTCCAGGGGAAGCTTGAGGGGAGAATGCGGTCTCCCGCAGTCGGTGGGAATTTGGTGCTGCACGATTTCTCCACCGTGCTGCGAGTGCCGGCCAAACTGGCCACGGGTGTCGCAGCGCCGGCCGCCGGGCGCGTGGCGCGCAATCACTGGGACCTGCTGCAGGGCGACGTTTGGTATTCGGCCAACGGCGAGTATCTGCGCAACGGCCTGCTGCAGTCGGGCGAGACGAAAGTTTCCGTGGATGCCAGCGTGGGTCTGGTCAACGGAGATTACAACGCAAGCCTGCCCTTCTCCGCCCGCGTGAAGGTAGAGAACGTGCAGGCCCGAGAGCTGCAGAAGCTGCTGGCTGTCGACTATCCGGTGACCGGCCGAGTCAGCGGCGAGCTGCGCATGAGCGGCACCGCGGAGCGCTGGAAGGGTGGCGGCACCTTTGCGATGGCCGACGCAACCGCATGGGAACAGCCGCTGCGCTCGGCATCGGCCGAATTAGACCTGACAAAGAACGAGGGCGGCCTCGCGGGACAGCACGCGCGCTTGCGCAACGTGATCGTGCGCAGCGACGCCATGCAGTTGACCGCCGATGCTCGCCTCAATCTGGACACCACCGAGTTCTCCTTCGATGCGAAGGGGACGGATATTCGGCTGGAGAAGATTCGCGCGCTGGCCGAGCGCAAGTTCGCGCTCTCGGGGACTGCGGCATTCGAAGCGCGCGGCGAGGGCACGCCTGCAGCGCCGGTAATCAACGGCAAGCTGAATCTGCGCAACCTGGTCTATCGTGGCCAGCCCATGGGCGACATGGAGCTTGACGCCGTTACCCATGGCCCGGCGATGAAGGTGACCGCGCGCTCGAACTTCAGGGACGCGGACCTGAAGCTTGACGGCGAAATTCAACTACGTGGGCAGATGCCGGTGCGCCTCACCGCCGATCTGCAGAGCACCCATCTCGACTCGCTGCTTGCGTCCTATCTGCCGGTGCGGCTGGACCAGCCCTCCGAAGTTAAAATGCACCTCGAGGCTTCGGGTGAGGCAAAGCGTCCGCGGGAGATGACGGCCGCACTCGAAGTGCAGCGGCTAGCCGCAAGCTACGGCGGCATAGTCGTGAGCAACGAAGGCGCGATCCGGCTGACGCTGCAAAACCAGGTGGTGCGGGTGGAGCAGTTCCGTCTAACCGGCGAGCGCGGCGCGCGCTTCCTGCGGGTGCGCGGCCAGGTGCAGCTCGCTGGACGGCGCGAGATCGAGCTGCGCGTGGACGGCAGCATGAGCCTGAAGCTGCTGGAGACGGCCAATCCCAATCTGATGTCGGGCGGTGCGGCGAACTTGAACCTTCAGGTGCGCGGGACGCTGGACCGTCCCACCATGCGCGGACGGCTGAACGTGCAGGACGGCGAGCTCGCCTACATCGATTTTCCCAACGGCCTCAGTGACATCAACGGCTCGCTGGTCTTCAGCGAAGACCGGCTCCAGTTGCAGGAGCTGACGGCGCGCACCGGAGGCGGGCTGCTGCATTGCAGCGGCTTCCTGAGCTACGTGCCTTCGCAGGGCCTCGGATTCAATCTCTCGGCCAAAGGGCAGGGGATCCGCCTGCGTTATCCGCAGGGGTTGAGCTCCGCCGCCGACGCAACGCTCTCGCTCACCGGCACCAGGAAAAATGCGCTGCTCTCGGGCGAGGTCACGGTGACGCGGATGGGAATGAATCCGCGCTTCGACGTCGCCGACTACCTTGCCAAAGGTAAGCGCGGCGCGCCGGTGCAGCGCATCGACTCGCCGCTTAACGCGCTGCATCTGGAAGTCCGTGTGACCTCGGCGCAGGAGCTGCAGGTGCAGACCTCGCAGGCGCGGCTAAGCGGCAACCTGGACCTGCGCCTGCGCGGCACGGCCTTTCGCCCGGTGGTGCTGGGCCGCGTGAACCTGGTCGAAGGCCAGGTGGAATTCAATGGGACCAAGTACAGGCTGGAGCGCGGCGACATCACATTCACCAATCCGGTGCGTATCGCTCCCACCATTGACATGGAGCTCTCCGCCAGGGTGCGCGATTATGACATCACGCTGGGCTTCCAGGGACCCATCGAGAAGCTGAACACAACCTACCGCTCCGACCCGCCACTCTCAAGCAGCGACATCATCTCCCTGCTGGCGCTGGGCCGGACCGTGGAGGAGGCGGGCAATCCGGCGATGCTGGGCTCGACGTCGCAATACCAGCCCACGGTGACCGAGAGCGCCTCGTCCGCCATCATCGGCCAGGCGCTGAATGCAACCGTGAGCAGCCGCGTGCAGAAGCTCTTCGGCGTCAGCCGCGTCAAGATCGATCCCAACGTCGGTCAGGCGCTGAGCGCGGGACTGGCGCGCGTGACCGTGGAGCAGCAGGTTTCCAACAAGCTGACGCTTACCTACATCAGCAACCTCAACCAGTCGGCGCAGGAGATCATCCAGTTCGAGTACAACGTGAACCGGGACGTTCGGGTGGTCGGCATCCGCGACCAGAGCGGCGTGGTTTCCTTCGATGTGCTCTTCCGTAAACGCAAGAAGTAGGGAAACAGATCATGTGTGGACGCTTCCGGCTGGCCCGCAAGAAAGAGATTCTGGAAGAATGCTTCGGCGCTGAGTGCGCGCTCTCGCCCCAGCACGCCGACACCAGGCGTGCTGGGGACCCCGATGATGCGGAGTGGGCGGCGCGTTACAACGTGGCGCCGGGGCAGCAGATCGCCGTGGTGTGCCAGGATCCCATTGAGCCCGTGCGGCGGCTGGAGCGGCTTCGCTGGGGGCTTGTGCCGTGGTGGGCCAAGGAGCCGACAATCGGCTACAAGATGATCAACGCGCGGGCGGAGACCGCGGCCGAGCGGCCCGCGTTTGGCGACGCGCTGCTCGCGCGGCGCTGCCTGGTTCCGGCCGATGGATTTTACGAGTGGAAGCGCGAGGGCAAGCAGAAGCTGCCCTTCTGCTTTGCCATGGCCGATGACGCGGTCTTCGCCTTCGCCGGATTGTGGGAGCGTTGGCGAAGTCCCGAGGGCCAGACGCTGGATAGCTGCGCGATCCTCACCACCGAGCCGAACGAACTGATGAGGAACGTGCACGACCGCATGCCGGTGATCCTGCCGCCGGAGAGCTATGAGCTGTGGCTCGATCCCGGATTCCATAAGCTCTCGGGGCTGAGGCCATTGCTCAGGACCTATCCCGCGGCGGGAATGCGCCGATATCGGGTGAGCGAACGCGTGAATTACGTCCAGAACGATGACGCTGAGTGCGCGGCGGGAATCGGGGTCCCCAGCGAGCCCGGGTTTGGCTTGCTGGGGTGAAAGATCGGTGCGGCGTAGAATGCTGTGCGGGTACATGCAGCGCGAATTCGGCAGCCCGCCGCATCCAGCGAGGGTCCCCAGCAATCCCGTAGTTGGCTTGCTCGGGTAAAAATCACAAGGTGCATCGATGAGTGCTCTGGAACAGTTTCCGCGAATTACGCCGTTCCTCTGGTTCAATTCCAATGTTGAGGAGGCGGTGAACTTTTACCTCGCGATCTTCAAGAACTCGCGCTGCCTCGATGAGCTGAGGCAGGACGGAAAGGTGATGACCATCGCCTTCGAACTCGACGGCCAGCGCTTCACCGGCTTCAATGGCGGCCCCATGTACAAGTTCACCGAGGCCATCTCGCTGGTGGTGCGCTGCGACTCGCAGGAGGAGGTGGACTACTACTGGTCGCGCCTCGTCGAAGGCGGCAAGGAGATCCAGTGCGGCTGGCTCAAGGACCGCTTCGGGCTGTTCTGGCAAATCGTGCCCGCGCGCTTGCCGGACCTGCTGAAGAACCACGAGGCGATGCAGGCGATGATGCAGATGAAGAAGCTCGACATCGCGGAGCTGGAACGGGCCGCCGCAGGAGTGGCAGGGGAGAACTTCGAGGTATAACGCGGGTTCGAGCAACGCAGTTCGCTGGTGGGCCACTTACCGAATATGAGCCCAGATTTGATAACATCACTCGTCAGCAGTGAATCAGAATGTCGCACGCGCGTAAGCTGCGTAGGCGAAGTCCCGCGAGGGGCCTGTAAGCTGCCTTTCCGGAGAAGCATCCAATAAAGCGGCGACAAGACCGAACACTTGCGAAGCGCCTGGGATAGCGGCGAGTACTTTGAAGCTTGCCTTGACGGTCTCCCAGCCAGCACCGCTCATTGCTGCCTGAATTTCCTCAATGCTGGCGTCAGACTCGTTGAAAAAAATATCTAGCCGGCGTTGACGCAAAGTGTCGTCGTTTATGGCTGCGGCTGCGACCAGCTCTCTTTCGACACGCCGTCGAAAATCGTCAAGCAGCTTGGCATGTTTATTCTTGAATGCTCGAATTGCAGTCGGCTCGATGGGATCGCTCGGAACCGGAAGCACTCTTTCCAGTACCTGAATTCGCAGTGCCTGAAGCTGTTGATCCACGCAGTCTTCCGCGACGCCGACGTGTGCGAAACGTTCGAGGAATGCCACCTCGTCGGTGAAGGGTGATGAATCGACCGACGGTAACTGACCTAGGACTATGGCCAAATACGACATAAAATCTGTTGCTGTATCAGCTTCGACTTCGTACCAGGAGGATCTCGAATACTTCGCGAGCTTTTGGTGAACAAGCGCGTCACCGATTCCTCCCATTTTCTCGATGTGAATCTCGAAGGTGTTGCCCTCTGCAAACTGCGCCCTGCGCCGATCCGCTTCTGCGCCGAGATCGTCGAGATAACCCTGAAAGGCCCCTTCGAAATTTGAGATTTCGTAAATGTGCTGCCCGGGAATCACCTGGAATACGAGTTCTTCCTCCACGAGGCTTCGCATGTAGCGCCCGAGCTTGCCCGGTCTCTGAATGAACTCGTATGGCACAATGCTCGCCACTTGGTCCCAGTAGAGGAGCATCTGCGTGAGCCAGGTCGACTTAGGAATCCGAATGTACGGGAAATACAGCACACGATTCTTCATTTCAGCCCCCTTTGGGCAAGTACAGCCATCATAGTATTGGCTTGCGGCTTGTAATTAGGCCACAACTCGATCCGCGGGGCAAGGTGATGAATCGACAATGCGCCCATAACCGTTGTTTTCCATTCCCGCGCTGGGCCAGAGCGACGGGCATCGGGAACACATAACTTCCTTGAGCGCCGCGTTCTTTCAGCGAAAGTCGTGCGAACGAATATCTGCCTGGCTGATTCGCAGCGGCAGGATCGAGCGCGCCTTCACCGAGACAACATTCTCCTGGTTCTGCAACTCGCCTTCGATGAGCAGGAATTTTTCGTACACCACCACGTGCTTGTGCTGCTCGTAGATGGTAGGCGTGAGGATTGCGTTGGCGATGCCGGTCTCATCTTCGAGGCTGAGAAAAACGAATCCCTTTGCAGTGCCGGGGCGCTGCCGCGCAATCACCGATCCTGCAACGCGTACAACACGTCCATGCGGCAGGTGCGGCAACTCAGCGGCCGACAGGATGCCCTCACGCCGCAGCTCCGCGCGATGGTGCGCCATGGGATGCTTGCCCACGGTCACTCCGGTGCCGCTGAAATCAGCCACAAGGCGCTCTTCCAGCGTCATCGGCTGCAGCGGGGAAGTGTGCTCTCGTTCTCCGCCATTCCCACTTCTGCCAGAAACAGGCAGAAGTGGGGCACCATCCTCTGTCTCACCTTCTGCGGTCAGTTGTTCAGACAACGAATCCAGTAGCGGCCCGGCCGGGCGGCCTGCGTATTCGACCTGCCACAGCGCGTCGCGGCGGTGGGCGACATCTCCCAATGAGTTCAGCGCGCCGATGCGGGCCAGCAGCGCGAGCTCATTTTTATGCAGCTCGGGCACGCGCAGAGCGAGGTCCTGCACCGAGGTGAAGGCGTGTTGCCCGTGCGCGGCGATCAGCGCCTTCGCCGCATCTTCGCGCAGGCCTCGCGCATAGCGCAGGCCCAGGCGCAGAGAAAAAGGTTCATTCTCGGGTGCCCCATTCAAGCATTCTTTTGGCTTGAGTGGGGTAGTTGACCTTGATCTTGACTTTGATTTTGAAACGCCTCTCGGACCATTGCGAATAATTGTGCTCCACTGGGGTCCTTCCCCTTCGCGTTGCTCAGGGTCAGGATGACACAGCAAAGAAGTGAGCGCTTCACGCTGCTCACGCTCAGCAGGGTCTTCGTCTATCTCTTCCAGCGTGCAATTCCAATCCGAGTGCACCACATCCACGGGCAGCACGCGCAGGCCGTGGCGCTGCGCGTCCTTGACGACCGTCGCCGGCGAGTAGAAGCCCATCGGCTGGTTGTTCAGCAGCGCGGCGGTGAAGGCTGCCAGATAGTGCGTCTTGATGTAGGCGCTGGCGTAGGCGATGAGCGCGAAGCTGGCCGCGTGCGATTCGGGAAAGCCGTAAAGTGCAAACGAGGCGATGGAGTTGACGATATCGTCCTGATTCTTGGGCTCGATGCCGTTGGCTGTCATGCCACGGCGCAGCCTGGTCTCCAGCTCTTTCATGCGCGCCATGGAGCGGCGCATGCCCACGGCGCGGCGCAGCTCTTCGGCCTCGCCTCCGCTGAATCCCGCCACCAGCATCGCCATGCGGATAATTTGCTCCTGAAAGAGCGGGACGCCCAGCGTGCGCTTGAGCACCGGCTCGAGCAGCGGATGATAGTACGTCACCGGCTCCTTGCCGCGACGCCGCTTCATGTAGGGGTTCATCATATTGCCCGCGATCGGCCCCGGGCGGATGATGGCAACCTGCACCACAAGATCGTAAAAGCAGGTGGGATGATTGCGCGGCAGCGCCGCCATCTGCGCGCGGCTCTCCACCTGAAACATACCCACGGTGTCGGCCTGCTGCAGCGCGCGATAGGTGGGCGGATCGTTTTGCGGAAGCTGTGCCAGCTCGAGCGGCACGCCGTAGTGCCGCGGCACCAGCTCCAGGCAGTCCTTGAGCGCGGCCATCATGCCCAGTCCGAGCAGGTCGACCTTGATGATCTTCATGTCGGCGCAGTCTTCTTTGTCCCACTGGATCACGGTGCGCCCCGGCATCGAGGCGGGCTCGATCGGCACCACGGAGTCGAGCTGGCCGCCGCAGATGACCATGCCGCCGGAGTGCTGTCCGAGGTGGCGCGGCAGGTCCTGCATGCGCTCGCAGAGCTCGATGTACTTGGCGATGCGGCGGTGCTGGACATCGAAGCCGGCCGATTGGAACTGGCGCGCCAGCGTGTCCTCTGGGCCGCGCCACTCCCATGCGCCGACGATTTTGTTCAGGCGATTGAGCGTTTCGGCGTCGAAGCCCAGCGCTTTGCCGGCCTCGCGCGCGGCGGAGCGTCCGCGGTACGTGATGACGTTCGCCGTCATTGCCGCGCCGAGCCGGCCGTAGCGCTCATAAACGTACTGAATCGCGCGCTCGCGCTCAGTGCCGCTGGGCAGGTCGAGATCGATGTCCGGCCACTCGCCGCGCTCCTCCGACAGGAACCGCTCGAAGAGCAGGTCCATGCCGACCGGATCGATGGCCGTGATGCCGAGCGCGTAGCAGACCACGCTGTTTGCAGCCGAGCCGCGCCCCTGCACCAGAATGCCTTGGCGATTGCAGAACTGCACGATGTCCCAGACGATGAGGAAATAGCCTGCCAGCCCGAGCTTATCGATCAGCGCCAGCTCGCGCTGCGCCTGCTGCTCGGCGCGCGCAAAAAGCTTCGGGTCGCGCTTGGGGAGATAGCGGTTGCGGATGCCTTCCGCGGTGCGCTTTTCGAGGAAGCTCTGCATCGGCTCACGACCAGCTTCAGTAGAACCAGGCACGGGGTAATCGGGGAAGCGATAGCCGAGGTCGCTCATCTGGTAGGTGAGCCGCGCGGAGAGCTCTGCGGTGTTGGCGATCGCCTCGGGGAGATCGCAAAAGAGCTCCTGCATCTCGCGCGGCGAGCGCAAATAGTGTTCGGCGTTTGCCGAGAGCAGGCGGCCGGCAGTGTCGAGCGTGCAGTGATTGCGAATGCAGGTGAGCAGGTCGAGCACCTCGCGCTCCTCGGGCAAGGCATAGTTGACGCCGCCGGTGGCCACGAGCGGCAGTCCGAGCGCGCGAGCAATGCGCACGGCGGCCTGATTGCGATGCTCCTCGGCGCGCTCGAAGTGGCGCTGCAGCTCGACGAAAACATTGCTCGGGCCGAAGATGCGCACCAGCCGCTCGACCTCGCGCCGCGCCTCGCCGTAGCCGCCGCGCTCGAGCGCCGCGGCCAATGGGCCTTCATCGCCGCCGGTGAGGCAGACGAGGCCTTGGCTGTGCTCAGCGACGTCGCTCAGAAGCGCCGCGCCTTCGGCCTTACCGGGCCAGCCGTTCGCTTTAAAGTTCGCGGCGGGTACGCGGCAACAACTGCCGCTCCGGCCGCAGGCGCTCAGCTTCGTACGCAACTTGAAGCGCGTGATCAGGCGGCAGAGATTCTGGTAGCCGGTCTGAGTCTCCACCAGCAGCGGCCAGCGCACCGGCTCGGGCGGAATGCGATTTGGCAGCCATTGCGGCGGACGAGCCCGCTCGCCCGCGTCGCCCACTGCGATCTCCGCGCCTACATGCGCGTGCAGGCCCGCGCGCTGCGCGGCCAGATGCATGCGCGGCGAGCCGTAGAGGCCGTTGCGGTCGAGCAGCGCCATGGCGGGCATCTCTAGCTCTGCGCAGCGCGCCATGAGCAGTTCGGGCAGGGATCCGCCTTCCAGAAAGCTGAAGGCGGAGCGGGCGTGAAGTTCTATATACATCAGAGCAAGGTTTCAAGGTTTCAAAGTTGACCATTTCGCTTCTGCACCACACTTGAAGGATCATCCTGACCCTGAGCGTAGCGAAGGACCCCAGCACTCTTTTCCTCTCCTGTGCTGTGGCGAGGCCATTTCGACGGGCAATGCGCGTCCCGCGTGTATTTGCTGTTGCCTTTGCGCCGTAAGAAATCGAACAGATGAAGCACGACGGAAATTGCGTTGGAGCACGTAAAAGGCGCGCATTTGTTGGTTAAAAACTTGGAGCAGCACCATAAGCCCGAAATCTCGCTGGGGTCCTTCGCTTCGCTCAGGATGACCCTCAAACAAAAATCTTGAAATTTGAAATTCAAAGCCGAAAGCTTCAGTCATAAACTCCGATCACATACCAGCCGCCGTTCGCCGGATCGTGCGCCAGGCGCAATGTGTCACCGTGTAATGTTTCATTTTGGAATGTTGTATTCTGCAATTTTTCGTTTTGTGTAGCGTCCAAAACAACTTCCCATTCCTCCCGGCACCAGCCCGGATGCGTCCACCACTCTCCGCTTGTTCGCCAGGGGCCGGAGCTGCTCTGCACAACGCGTCGTTTTCCCTCGCAGCGCATGGCCACCGGCGCGCCACGGCACAGCTCCATTGCAATCTCGCGCGGCGGACGAAGCATGCGCAGCGCCGGGGGGCTTGCTGAATTCTGCTCTCCCATATCTGCCAAAGACGGGCAGATATGGGGCACCTGCGCAACTACCCCACTCAAGCCAATAACGGGCTTCCACCCCAGCAAGCCAGACGCGGGCTTGCTGGGGACCCCGGGCTTGAATGGGGCACCTGCAACCTTCTTCTGTATCGGTTCCACATCTGCCGAATCTTCCTCGCTAGCATCAGGCGCAAAGCCGGTCATACGAAAGGCCTCGGGCGCATGGCTGTCGAGCAGTTCGGGCGAGCCGGAGCGGCCTTCGCCTACCAGCTTGCGCAGTCGCGCCAGCAGGACGGCCATGCGTCCCGGCTCAGGGGCCTGCGCCGCAAAAAGTCCCTGCTGCGCCGTCTGCGGACGCGCCGGATGGGCCACCATGCGCAGGCCCACGACAGCCGAAGCAGGCGGGCGCAGCTCCAGCTCAAGCTGAATGAGTTTGAGCAGTACCAGGGGGTCGCGTTCCGGAAGCGCGGGGCGGATGGTGCGATACTCTTTTGCTCGCGCTTCGAAGAGGAGCGTGAGCTCCAGCGAGGCGATTGCCAAGGCGC
>Ga0137366_10002197_pt1 | contig 14858 bp, 4 predicted proteins | sample SagtaG_8_FD_104938 | JGI IMG/M metagenome (GOLD analysis project Ga0137366, IMG submission 104938) | Vadose zone soil microbial communities from Sagehorn Ranch, Mendocino, California, USA - Sage1_L_60_16 metaG | ecosystem: Environmental > Terrestrial > Soil > Vadose zone | place: USA: California... | reverse complement strand
TTCCGCATCAATTCTGCAGGCTTACAATTGCTTCCACGTGCTGAAAGACATACGAAGCGAACCAGACCTTCGATGGCGCTGGTTTGCCTGCTGGTTTTGCATCAGTATATGAGAGAATCGCATATGTATGCTCACTACCGTACTCTTTTTTGCTTTCAGCATTATTTGCGATCTTGCTTCTGCAACGATCTTAGTTGAGTATAACATATTTTCGCCTCTCCAGTACATCTCTTCTGAAAAAGTCCTCCCCAACCGACCCAAACAAGAAATTAGCCTGCCTGAGCGATTGGCTGAAGGGTCACGTCATATCCTAAACGGGAAAGTTGGCGAACCAGCCGTTTCTCAGATCCTTGACGCTCCTGTTCCTCAAAGAAGGTTTCCCCTTTCTCCTGATAGGTGGTCTGGTTACTCAGAAGATGATAGATAATGACCAGGATACTGTGAGCAACGGCTATTGCCGCTCGTTTGGACCCTCGTCGTTTGGCAAGGCGACGATATTGCTCAGCCAGATAACACTGCTTCTGGTGAGAGGCCGAATGAGCAGCCTGAACCAGGAGGCATCGCAACCAGGGATTGCCTTTGCGCGTTTTCCCAGAGAGCCGTTTGCCCGCACTTTCATGATTGCCCGGACAAACCCCTGCCCACGAGGCCAGGTGCGCCGCTGTTGGAAACTGCTGCATATTGATCCCGATTTCAGCTAAGGTCCCAATGGCAGCACGTTCACCGATGCCTGGAATGCTACAGAGTAACACAACGGCTTCTGACCAATTCAAAGCCGCTTTTGGAGCGATTGCAGACGCTGGTGATACCGCTGAGTCTGGCAGCAGAAATGCTCCTGCTTCCTTCTGAGGAGAGATCGTATCTTCTGGAGGCTCTGGTGGAGTGAAACGTCGTGTAATTTCGGCGGTGACTCGCTCGATGGCTTGCTCTAGATGGCCGATCTGGGTTAAATGCTCAGAGAGCAAAAACCGATGATGATCGGTAACATTGCCTCTCAATGCCGCTTCTAATTGCTCTTGCGTCGCGCGAACGCGGCCCACAGCCAGGGCTGCTAATCGGCCAGGATCGGTTTCTCCATCGGCGATGGCCTGCAGGACCATGCGAGAAGCTTTCCCCATGATATCGCTGACCACATCGCCCAATTTCAGATTGGTGTCTTCCAGCGTTTTCTGGACACGATTCACCTCTCTTGCCTTCTCTTCAGTCAACCGGACCCGATAGCGTGTCAAGTCCCGCAACTCCCGTTGAGGAGCCGAGGGGATAAAGCTCGCTTTGAGCAGGCCGTGTTGTAACAGATCAGCAATCCATTCCGCATCCTTGACGTCCGTCTTGCGCCCGGGGACTGCTTTGATATGCTGAGCGTTGACTACTAGCACTTCAAAGCTGCCTTCCAGCAGGTTAAACACCGGTTTCCAATACACACCGGTTGCCTCGAATGCGATATGCGTACATCCCTGCTCCTTGAGCCAATCACAGAGCTTGAACAACTCCTGGGTGGTGGTAAAATAGGTCTGAAATTCTTTGTGGATCTGACCATCGGCCTTTCGTGTCAAGAGACAGACCTTCACGGTCTTCTTATGCACATCCAATCCTGCGCAGTTCGTGTAGAGAATTTCCATTCCAATGCTCCTGTGCTCTTGTTCCTCCTCATGAAGGGATGCTCCGGCGTGGGTGGGCAGAAACGAAGATTCTCTTCTGCGTGCTGCTAGCGAAAAGGCTCTCGCTAGCGCAACAAGGGGTGGTTCCTGCGCCCACCCAGATCAGTCTCGTGGTCTGGTTCAAAGACACAATATGCGCGCGATCTCTGGTGTCGGAGCATCTTCTCCTATTCTACTCTTTTTCCTTGGGGGTGGTGTAGCCCGACATGAGCGTCTCGTGAGAATACCCTTCCGCTCTGGGTCTTGAGTGCTGAGAAATATGTGCAAGAACATGCAGTTGCGATGCATGTTCGTCATCACTTACCTCATACTTTCCATTATAGATTGAGTTACTTCTTGCTCTATTTCAGGGTGATCAAGACGTAACCTCACATTCCATAACATCACAAATGTCACCACTCCGTTCAAGACATTCAAGCAACTCCCAGTCGCAAGCAATGTCACCGAACCGATACGATCTCCCAACATGCTGGTAATCAGCATGCCGAGTAAAAGCGCCAGGGAAGTGATCGCATTTAAGGCACCTGCTACACGACCTCTGTACTTGTCAGGAATATTGACCTGGAGCAAGGTCTGGGTAGTTACAAAAAAGCTAACGATGACTACTCCAATTAATGCTATAAGAAAAACAGCGGTAAGAAAGTGAGGGAATTTGAGGAGCAGCATTTCATCACAAAAGTGTGACGCATATCTCTCTCCGTGAGGGTAACAGGCACGGTACAATTAAGTCATGAATGAGATCAGGCAACCTGTTGGAAGGAGCGGAAGCGATGATAACTTCTCATCGTTCAGAGCAGATTGCGCCAGTGCTGGCATGGATCGACGAGCATCGCGAGGAAGCGATCGCTGATGTACAGCGTTTCTGCCGCCAGCCGAGTATTGCTGCTCAACATAAAGGCATGAAAGAGATGGCTGCGCTGGTGACGGCATCTCTTAAAGATCTGGGCGCTGAAACAAGCGTGATTCCCACCCCGGGCTATCCTGTGATAGTGGGCAATCTCGCCGGAGAAAGCACGCGCCGTTTGTTAATTTATGATCACTACGATGTGCAACCACCCGAGCCGCTTGACGAGTGGAAAACACCACCATTTGGGGCAGAGATTCACGATGGCACGCTCTATGCGCGTGGCTGCGCCGATAATAAGGGTAATCTGGTAGCACGTATCTGGGCGGCGCGCGCATGGCAGGCGACACATGGCACACTCCCCTGTCGGGTCACGTTCGTCGTCGAGGGGGAAGAGGAGGTCAGTAGCCCACATCTGGAACACTTTGCAGCCACACACCAGGATATCGTGCAAGCGGACGCCTGCCTGTGGGAAGCTGGCTATCGTACTGCACAGGGCGCTTTGACACTTTATGCCGGGATGAAAGGACAACTCTACATCACGCTCCGTGTACGTGGTGTGGGCTACGATCTGCATTCCAGCTATGCACCTATTGCTCCAAACGCCGCCTGGCGCTTGATAGAGGCGTTGAGTACTCTCTACGATCCATCCGGTCGTGTCTTGATTCCACACTTCTATGATGCCGTGCTGCCTCCAAATGAGCGCGAACATGAACTGATGGCACGTTTTCCTCTCGATATCGCAGCGCTAGAACAGAACTGGAACACGCAGCATCTCCTTGGTCCGGTCGATGATCCTGTCGCCATGACGGAGCGCCTGCTCTTTGAACCAACGTGCAATATCTGTGGCATATCGAGTGGCTATAACGGTCCTGGTTCCAAGACGATCGTTCCGGCAAATGCAAGTGTCAAGATCGATTTCCGACTCGTGCCTGATCAGGAACCACCTATGATCCTGGCACTACTGCTGCGACACCTGCGCGATCAGGGCTTCCGTGACGTAGAGGTCAGAGCAATGGAAGAGTCGTGGCCCGCGCAAAGTCCTGTGGATACGCCACTGATGGAAGCGCTTATCCGTTCGGCGAACATCGTCTACAACATCGAACCCCAGGTGCTACCACGCAACGCCGGTACAGGTCCGATGGAGCAGCTCTGTTTGCGCTATGGCGTGCCAATCGTGGGTGGTGCAGGCGTTGGCAACCACAATTCTCGTAGTCACGCGCCCAATGAAAATATCAAGATCGAAGATTATGTGCTCGGCATTAAGCATGTTGCCGCTACAATGGCCGAGTTTGCGGTGTAAACTTCCAGTAGGGGTTGGGTTCACCCCCACCCGGCTCGGGATGCAGGGTGGCTCCCAGTTCAAAGACGAAAAAGGAGGAGCACTATGAAGATGCACCTTACAAAACTTCCCTCGCTTGTCAGACGATTATGTTTGCCGTACGATGTTGAAGTGAGCGTTTCTATTGTGCCCGAAGAGGGTGCTGTGATTGTTGGTGAAGCCCTGGCGGACGTGGGAAGAAATCACTCGCTTGAGTTTACGAGTGGTAGGATCGGTAATCTCGTTGAAGGCGATATTCTTCCGGTCGTGCTGGGGAAACGCCAGGCATTGCGCGAGTATAGCGGCGATGTCCCTGCACACGTGGATGTCGGTGATGTCTTATATCTGTTGTGTGAGAGCGGGATCGTAGGCGAAATTCTCGGCCTGAATGAAGCGTGGGGCATTCCTATGGCGGTGAGAGTGCTGGGCAGCGTCATCGTAGAAGGCAAACAACTCAATATCAAAGATGTAGCGATTGAGCGCAAGCAACAACTGGGGAGCAGCGTCCCCATTATCGGGGTCGTCGGCACGAGCATGAATATCGGCAAAACAACGGCCATCTGCAAACTGATCAAGCATTTTCGCAAGCAAGGTTTGAAAGTTGCCAGCCTCAAGCTCACCGGAGTTGCCTCAACACAGGATCTCGACACCGTCAGCGACGTGGGGGCCTATCCCGCCCTGAGCTTTATGGACGGTGGCCTTCCCTCCACTTGCGGTGATCCCGAAGCGGTAGTTGAGGTTGCGCTGGGCCTTCTGCACGAGGTCAATACTAAGCAGCCAGATCTGATTATTGTCGAGTTTGGTGATGGTATTCTGGGTGAATACAATGTCGAGCATCTACTCAAGCACCCAGATATCCAGAAGCACATCTGTTCTTTCATTGTCGCCACTGGAGATTTCGTAGCTGCATGGGGAGCAAAAAAACTCCTGAGCCAGTACGGGATCAAGATCACTGCCATAACTGGTCCGGTAGCAAACAACGATACCGCGACGCTCTTCATCGAAAAGCACCTGCACATCCCCGCCGAAAGCAATCTGCACGAGATGAGCAAGACTATACGCCTGATAGAAGAGCACCTGCAACAAGCCCAGCTGGATATCGTAGGCGTTTAAACATCCCCGCAATGCCTGATCCTGCTTAACTCGATCCGCCGGTATTACCCGTAGAGGCAGGCCTTGCGTCTGCCGGACGAGCGGACGAAGGCCGCGAGAAGTCTGCTATTGGGACACTCGGCAGACGCAAGGCCTGCCTCTACGGATCACGGCTTTCAGCCTGCGATTTTGCGCCGGATAGCCAGCATACACAGATTTGTCAAGGTCCTACTTCACCGTAGCGATCAGTTTCCGCACATCGTCCCTGAACTTGCCGTTATCAGCCTTCGCAGTGTACTTCAGGTGTATCACTACATCCTTGATCGTGTTGAAATCGAAGCGGTTTGTATCTTTCGGCATCTCCAGGTGCCAGGTCGAGACCACTCCCGTGCCTTCGAACGGGAAGTAGCGGTTGTCGAAGATGAAGTCCAGCACGAACATGCCATTATCGCCGTCGGCATCGACTCGCGAAACTGCGATCTGCTGGTTGGCAGCCCAATTCGTGCGTACCTTGCTCGTATCTGGCTCTGTCGCGCCGTCCAGATGCAGGAGGAAGCGTACCGCATTGGTATCTGGCTGCAGTAGCACCTTGTCGCTTAGTTCAATCAATGTGGCATGGATCCCATCAATGTCATCGACGGCCTGAGAATCGATCGTCACAGCCAGTGTCTTGATGGTTCGGAAGTAGTGCCCCGGGAAGTCGCGGTCGAACAGCGCTTCACTCAGTTCGAACTCGCACGCTCCTTTGGTCTTCAGATCGGTCAGAGCCGCGGGCATGGTTCGCTGCAAGGAGATCTTCTTCTCGACCTGCAACCGCCGACGGTCGCGGTCAAGGAAAGCCTTATCCATGCGGTTCAGTTCCAGCAGCAGCGACTCGCCTGCCCTTAGCCCCTTCTTCAGGTTATCCCAGTGGCCGAAGCTGATGAAGCTATCATCGGTTCCCAACTCGTACTGCAGCGCCCGCTCAGCCGATTTTGCCATGTCGTAGGCCAGCCGGTAGGCCTGGAAATAGAGCCCGGAGAGCCGCGCAATCATCCAGGTGTAAAGGTCCTGACTGGAGAACTTGCTGTGCAGGAAAGCGGCAATCTCCAGGTTCTGCGCGATGGTCTTCTTATGGATCACCAGTTCCTGCCGGGCATTTGCCAGTTCGGCGGTCGCGTTATCGATCTGCTTCTCGACCTGCTGTAGCTCCTGCTCGATCAGGCTCTTCTCGTACTCCCAATCTTGCTTCCGACGAGCAAACTCGCCACTCATTGCCGCCACATCGGAAAATGCATCCAACGAGTCGGCTGCACCTTCGGAGGCTGCGCCTATGGCGTTGGCAATGGCACCAAGATTGAATCCACCAACCTCGATCGTTGCTAACGGGGTGCCGCCAATGCCAGCGAGACCTACCTCCTCCTGGGGCACACCGTCGAACCCTGCGCCTATCGCGTTGGCGACCCCCTGGACAATTCGCAAGGATGCGGCGGTAATCTTGAGGCCAAAAGCTGCATTTTCCTCGGAGATCCATCCGGTATCGATCAGCGACTGGTATCGCTGCTGGTTAGCCAGCAGCGAGTTCTTGCTCAGGTTCAGCGCTTCGAGGCTCGTCTGGGCGATGTCGACCTCGCGCATCTTGATATCGGTGGTGAGATTCAGGATCTGCTGCTCCTGGCTGTTCTCCAGCAGGGCCAGTGCCTCGCTGTCCCGGCTCTCCAGCGCCGCCTGCAGCGAGTTGCCCAGGTCGATGACGGTCGAGACCACGTCCCTGACTTTGTCAACCAGGAACATGTAGCGGTACGGCGGAACCGGCACAGTCAGGCCCGCCAGCACACCACCAATGTCGCGACCGCCAGCAACAGCCCGTACCAGGTCCATGGGATTGATTGGCGGCTGGAACAGGGCCAGTTGCCGGAAGACGCCCTCGATGTTCTGGCTATGGCGGATCTTGAATAGCCGGTCGCCGACGCGATCCCAGTAGCCTATAAACAGCTCGTTCTCCGGCACGCAGAAACTGGTAGTTATAGCGCTACTGTGCGGGGTGGAGGTGCCCCCGCCGTTCCCTCCACCAGTGCCGTTGCTGGACCCGATCAGGAAATCGGGCAGCGGACCGGTGTTCTGCTGCCTGACGTCGCGGTAGTCCCCGGGATCCTGGAACTTCTTAGCTGCCCTGGGCTGCGGCTTTGGTCCTAAGAGGGTGTAGGCCAGGACGTACAATGGGATGGCCTCGTTGATTGACTCGCGAGTATCCTGGCTGAACAAGTAATCGCCCCAGTCGATCAGATTGTCGATATACTTCATGACGATAGTTTTCTGATAGGCAACCAGGCGCAGCCGAGCAATGGCGTGCGGGTCGAAGGGATCGTCGCGATACGCTTGCAACGCGGCCTGGTCCGACAGCATCTGCGCCAGGGTTTGCATGTCCGTCTGTCTGAACGGCAGATAGCGCCAGTAGTGGGCGTTGCCCTGGCCGTTGCTTTCCTGCGCCATCGGATTGAAGATATAGTGGTACCAGCTTTGCGCTTCGGCAAAGCGCTGGTTTGTGTTAAGCTGATTAGCGATGAAGAACGGCACGTGGAAGAAGATCTCGCTATAATATATACCATAGGCGCCGTTGAAGTCGATAGTGGCCATCGGAGAGCCATCGACCAGGCTGGAGTTCGCATTGTAGCTGCCAAAGTCCCACTCTGGCGCACGCTGAGAATCGAGACTGAGTAGAGCATCTATACCGCCAGCGAACAGGCGCTTGCCCAACTCGTAGATGCCCTGAGTGCTCAGACGCTTGAAGGTGAAGTGGAACGGTGGTTTCGCCCCCTCCGAGTTTTGCAATACGGGATCAGCGTCGAAGTACATGTCGATCGGTACTGGATCACCAACTGTCTGAGTCGTCTGCGGCTGGACTTTGAATAGCAGGCGCTCTCTGGCCGTCTTGAGGCCGTCGAGCTCTGCCCGGACCAGAAATTGTTCTTCGCCAGTATCCAGGATATACCAGCCAGGCTGATTGCCGACATCGATCAGGGATGCCTGGTGCCGAGACAAATTCTTGAGCAAGTAGTTCTCGGACTCATAGGCATCCTCAACGGCACTCCAGACATTGACCCAGTACTGCAACCAGATCTGGCCAAAAGGGTTGCTCAGTGAGCTGGCCAGGTCCTTGAGCTGGCGCAAGGCCTGCGGCGTGTACCGGCTCAAAGTGGTCTTGCCGTCGAAGGCGTAATCGTTGATACTCAAGCCGTCGGTCTGGGTAACGGCCAGAGTGCTCAGCGTCAGATCCAGGTCGTAGTCGAGCTTGCCTCCGGCATTCTGCGACTTACGCAGCGTCAATGCAAAGTTCTGGTCTTCCAGATTGTCACGCAGGCTGCGATACTGGTTGCCATAGAGCAGTATCAGGCGCTCTCGCTTTTCCTGGGGCAGGGGTACGTTGATAGACACCGACGCCACGCGGAAGACGAGACCTTTGTCCTGAGGATCATCTGTTTTTTTAGAATCGACCAGCAACATCTGCGCACCTGGCTCAACACGATTCAGCGGTATGCGGAACAGACCAGCCTACGGGGCCGGGCGCAGGTCTTGTTGATCGTTGATGTCGCTCGCGCTGCGTACGCTGTCCCATAGCTCGAATTCCGCCATCTCGACCGTGTACGCGGTGTACGCCATGTTGTCGGCGGGCCTGCTGCCGATGCGCAGGATCTCTTGCGCGGGGATCAAACTGCTGGCCAGGGAGAGCGGGCCGACGACCAGATTGCCATCCTTATACAGCGACACGGTATAGCCGTTATTCTCATACTTCATGGTAATGGCTACGTGCTGCCAGCGATAGTCGAGCGTCATGTCTATCGACTTGTCCTGGTCGCCGACCTCGATGTGCAGTTTCAGCTCATTGGATTTCCTCTGGGGCTGCGCCTGCAAGTCCTTGACTCTGGCCTGCTTTGTGTCGGCGTCGGTCTGGAGCTGCTTCGCATTCTGATCCGCGGCGTCCGCTGCGGTCTGCGCATCAACCATCTGGGTATGCGCAGTCTGAGCCGCGTCATCGGCGATCCTGGCCTGAGCCTGAGCCTCGGTGAGGGCATTGGCAAGGTCCTTATTGTTGGGATCGACCTGGGCAGCAGCGCTCTTTTGATTGACATTAGATGTGGCCAGCGTGACTTGTGTGGCGAGTGTCGTTGCCTGATCAGCCTTCTGCCTAGCATCGGCCTGCAGGGCATCTGCATGCTGCCTGGCCGATGTGGCGTTTGCCTGGGCATCCTGCGCGTCCTGTTTGGCCTTTTGCAGCGTCTCAACCACGTCGGTGAGCATTAAGATGTTGCTCACCGTAGCCCTGACCTGCGCTTCGTCGTAGCTGAACAGCGCCACCGATTGCGACGTAGCTATGTTATTAACGAAGTTGACCCAGAAAGACCAGGTCAGGCCTTGCATGGAGTAATTCGGCACGTTCTCCTGAATATCCATATCGGTTGTGAACTGCAGGACCTTCGCGTTGTTTTCCGGCTCTGGCGCAACAGAGGTCCCGGCTTGCGAAGCGGGGGAACTGAATTCGAACAACTGCTGCGCATAGACCCGCTGCCATTCCGGGCGCAAGTGTTGTTCGGTAGTCAGCTCCTGACCAGTCGTGCCGAAGAACGGGAACGTCTGCGGCTGTACCCAGGATTTGTCAAAGTTGAAGTAGGTGTACTTGACAGTGGCCTGCCAGGTGTCCTGGTTTTCTTGCAGCCGGATGCCGTGCGAGGTCAGATAGTTCTGACTGTCGATCTCCTTGCCGGCCTGCCGATCAGCCGGGGTCGCCACCTTGTCTACTGTTTTGACGCTCTTGATGAACTCCGGCCAGAACAGGAACAGGCGGTTGAACGCGAAGACGGGCGAGACAAAATCGGCAGGGATCTGTGCATCTATCTTTTGCCAGGGGAACCACTGCTCGGTTTTGGGTTTGAATTGCCGATAATAGTAGGTCCGCGGCTCAGTATCCGTTCGACCCATCAGATAGAGCACCAGGTCCTGGTCCGCACCCGAGATCTGATCCTGGGGCGGATCGTACAGGTAGCTGCCTGTGATTTTGAGGCTGGCGATCTCCTTGAACTGGTCCAGATAGCTGACGTATGCTTTCTGCACCGTCACCTGCGACATTTCGCCCTGCGTCAGGTCTTGCTGCAACTGAGCAAAGAGAGGTGTCTTGTCGTTGCGCAGTTCCGGCTCGATATAGTTTTCCGGGTAGAGAAAAACCTTGCGGTTGGCTTCCCAGACCCGGTAATTCTGCATCCACGCCCACTCTTGCGTCGGGATGCTCTCGGGACGCACCCCCTTCTCCAGGTTCATCAGGCAACGCTGCACATAGAGTTGCACGGAAGCAATGGCCTGTACGATGCGCGAGGTCTGCACCTCGCTGCCTGTCTGCACATCGAGCAGCAGGTACTCATAGAGGATGTCTGCATCCTTGCGCCCCTGGTAATCTTTACCCAATTGCTGTAACGCCAGGCTGAGTAGCCCGTCGCGCTGTTGCACAGCCAGACCGTCATGGATGGGCTGATAGACTCCAGTCCAGGTATTGTCATCATAGCCAGCCCGCAATACCTGTAGTAGGGAGGCTGCCTCCGTCTTGTAAAAATCATAGTCCGTATGATCGGTCGCGGTTAGCTGGATCAGGAAATTAATGTCTACCAGCATCGTCGCCGCCAGATCGAAGCACTGCTTGAGCCGATTCAACCAGGTCACCCTGTCCGTGCCGCCTGGGCCGAGATACGCGGTTAGCAAGGCGAGCTGGCCCGGTTCCCAGCCAGTCAGCGCCAGTACATCAGCGGTGATGCCTGCGGTGTCCCCGTTCGCCCGGCTTAACAGACTGATCAGGATCGCGCTGTTGTCCGGGTAGGCCGCGTTCAGCGCCTTGAAGGTGTATAGATGCTCCAGATCCTGGATGTCGGGCCTCACCGGCTGCTTGACCCCGAAGTTCACCGGGTAGTCCAGTAGCGCTCCGACGGCTTCGGCGCTCAGGTTAAACTGGTTCGCCAGGTAGAGTACCTTGTTCAGTCGATAAAGATAAGCGGCGATATCGGCTGGGATGGGCAGCGTGTCCTGGATGCTCAACATCTTGTTAAAGAACGTCACGATGTCCATCTCGGGTGCCAGGTGCGTGGTAGCGACACGTGTCAGGTCCGAGTTGGCTCCCAGTAGCCCGGACAGTCCCGTCAGCACCGCCTGATTCAGCCCGATCTGTGCAGCCGTCAGCCTCGTATCGATCTCGCTTCTGACCTGATTTAACTGCGTGGCGTTCCAGTTCGGTTGATTAGCCAGGGCATCCAGGTCACCGGGCTTCGTGTAGCGAGCTGTCACCGCGCCCGTGGTATCAATCAGCCCGGCTATGCCCAACCATGTAAAGAGCGCTAGCGCCTGGCTCTGACTGATCTGATTGGAGACAAAGGTGCTGGCGGTAATCAGGAAGTCCTTGCTCTGCGTAGTCAGGCTGGTAGCCAGATCGCGGAGAGCCGCATCGTTGTACGCCACGCTGACGAGCTTGCTCTGACGATCGTTGGCTAAAAAGTCGAGCTGCGCCACACTCAGACCGGTCTGCTGCAGCCAGACCGCGCGGTCGTTGACTTGTCGGAAGTCGTCCAGACGATCAATGCGTGTAATGCCCAGCATGTCCAGCAGACGCAAGAAATCGCTCACACCCAATCCGAGCAGGCCTGGGATGCGCGCCAGCCGGTAGAGATTGGTCAGGTACGCATTGTCCAGTTCGACGATCGTCTCGCCGGGGCTCAGACGAATAACGAGCATGATGAGATCGGGCAGCGCAAGGTGCAGCGCGGCCATCAAGCGGCTGCGGATCTTACGATCGCGGTCGGTGTTGCCGACCACTTCCCAGCGAATCGGCTGATTCAGGTAAGGGGGCCACGAGTCCAGCACCACGCCTTTGGGATTGAAGATCTGGTCCCAGAGGGTCGGCCCTCTGGCTATGCCAGTATGCCTGATAGTGTACCAGAGTGCAGAGAGCTGATTCAGCGGTACGCCCAGGTTATCCTTGAGGCGTTTTATGGTAACGATCTCGACCAGGGCTGGCTCATCCAGTACAGTCTGCGGCAGGCTGTAGATCGGCGGAGCGGCGAATGGTTGCCATTGGTCCGGGCGCTTGAGGGCCAGCGTCCCCACCTGACCGCCTGTCGCGCGGTCGAAGAACTTGAGGTCCTGCGGCAAGTCCTTCGCTTGCAGCCAGAGAACGAGGTGCGCATCTAGAGGTTGCCGGGGTACTTGCCGGTACAGCTCGATCTCGGCTGGCGTTCGCGCCGTGTCCCACAGACGCAGGTCCATAATCTGGCCTACCAGGAAGTGACCGCTGGTGTCGCCTGTTGGACCATCATGGAAACGGACAGCCTCACCCGTACCGCCCAGCGTAAGCATCTGGCCCATCTGCCACAGCTGTGAGCCGTCTCCCACGTCCACCAGCTTTCCATCCAGATAAGCCTGCAGCGCTTCTGGACGGATTTCGGCTCGTCCATCCAGTACGAGTGCGGCCTGATGCCAGATGTTGGCAGTGATGCGATCCGTTCGTAACCAGGTGCCTGGCCAGTTGCTTTCGTTGACCGGCAGGTTATAGCCACCAAAGTAGAGCGTACCATCGTGGACATAAATGATCAGTCCGCGCTGGTCGTCGCCTTCCCGGTAGATGATTTGCTTGCGGTGGGCGATAGTTGTGTCGTCGACCTTGAACCACACCTCCACCGTGCGGCGCTCCCTGGGCTGGTCGCCAGCGTCATCGCCCAGTTCGACATAATCGGTCGAGCCGACAAAGGCCAGCACGTGGCTGGGATGCAGTTCACGGCTATCGGGCGCAATCGCTTGCGGGGGCACAAGCGTGGGCCAGCGGGCTTCGGCAAGACCGCCGAGCCGCAAGTCATTGGCATGGCCTGAAGCATCCTGCACGATCAGCCCCGCCTCCTCGCCACATGGCCAGTAGGCGACCAGGTCCGGTGCGGGGAGCGGCGGTTGCACGAACTGGCCTGCAGCAATCTGCGCGGGCGTTCGTGCACTGTTCCACACGCGGATTTCCTTGACCTCACCAGCGAAGCAGGTGCCGTCCGTGCCGCGTCCGATTTCAATACTCAGGTCGTCCCCCAGGATCAAGGGGGCAGCCAGGGTCACCGCTGGATCGGGTGTGCCATTGACATAAAAGGTGGCCTGATTGTTGGCTACGCTGAGCGCGATGTGAGCAAAGACCCCGGGGTGAATCGTGGTCGCGCTTTGCAGGAACGTGGTGCTACCGCCTGCCGTCTGGATCGTGAGCTTGCCACTGGCGTCGATGCCCAGCGCAAGCTGTAAAGTGTCGGTCTGCCGCAGTGTAGCCAGCGGGTATATTCGGCTCGCGTCATCAGGATTGATCCAGGCCTCGAGCGTGAGGGCGTTGCCACTCAGCCCATGCAAGCCCGCAGCCGCGGCGTACTCCTGCTTGCCGTTAAAGTGTAGCGCTTTGCGGTTCAAAGGGTGCCTGAGGAGCGGATAGTCCGTGACCTGCGCCTCCCATTGCGCCCGGTTGTCCTTGAAGTCACGCGCCTCGAACAGCAGAGTAGCGTCTTGTGGTTGATTGCGCGTGGCCGTATCTGTCCAGCTATCCGGCACCTGATTCACCTGGCAGGCTCCAAAGTTGGTGGCCAGCGAGAGGTTGACCGTGGCTGCGGTCACTACTTTATGCCGCGTCTGGGTAGGTGCGTGGAACTCGTTACTGCTGAACAGCCAGGCTCCACCCTGTGCTGCATAGACGACCCAGCGAAACCAGCAGTGTGTGGCTGGCTTGTTGGGAGCGAACAGGTCCTTCGGATCGATAGCCCATGTTTTCCGCAGGCAATCCACGTCTTTCTCGTCGAGATGACCGTGCCAGATGTCGTGCCAGTCGTTCGATCCATCATCGCGGCGTTGTACTCCCGTCCACCAGATGGGGCTGGCGTTGCCATGTATTCGTAATTGGATGTAGCCCCAATCATCGTTGTTCCCTGACGCCTCTTCCCTGGGCGGTGTCAGATCGACATGCAGCACAGCCAGGCTATCTACCAACCTGGTGCCACTACCCACCGTCCAGACACCCACCGTGCCGGAGCGCAGGCGCCTGTCAGTATCGTCGTAAGCATCGATCTGGAAATTGGTCGGCTCGGCGGTGCCGTCCTGCCACAGCTTAGCCTTGATATTGGTGCGCGTGTCTGTCGACTGCACGTCGATGCGGAAGCGGTACCAGGTGGCTGGCGCCGGAGTCACCCCTGAATCGAGTTTACCGTTCAGCATTGGGCAGCCGAACGGGTGCCGATCCAGCTGGAAGGAGGGCTGCTCCTGGTAGCGCCGTATGCGGTAATATGCGTCGATCGTGGGATAGCCGCTGAGGAAGGTCAGGCCCAACGCGGCATTCGCATCACCCACGTATAGCCGCCCCTGGTACGTGTAATTGCTCCAGGCCACTGCCCCGGCACCCGAGAAGTGGGTATGGGCATCTTCCAAATCGGAGTGGGTTTCCGAACTGCCAAACGCAAGGCTATTTGCTCCAGGGAGGTTCGTGATGGTGAACAGGGTTGCATCCGGCACGATCTGCTGCTTTGTGCCCGTCTGGGACCAGCTATCCGGCTCGTCGCCAGTCGTGAATTCTTCAAAATGCTCGACCAGCAACGGCATAGCGAGGCCCTGTGCAGATGAGGAAAGGGGCTGTACCTGCAGATCGTCCACTGCAACACCACGGCCCCTGGCTGCACCGATACCCACTGTACCAGCCTTGACGCGCAGATGGCTGGCATCGTTGGCGTTCATCTGGAAATCTGTCGGTTCGGTCTCGTCCTCCGCCCAGACTTTTGCCTTAATGGCGGTTTGCATAGCATCGTCCGTCACTTCGACGCGGAAACGATACCAGATGCCAGGAGTCGGGCTGATGCTGGATTGCTGCCAGCCGCTGACCGGACGCAGGTCTAACGGATGCGCGATGATGTGGAACGTCGGGTCG
>Ga0137366_10002194_pt1 | contig 14864 bp, 11 predicted proteins | sample SagtaG_8_FD_104938 | JGI IMG/M metagenome (GOLD analysis project Ga0137366, IMG submission 104938) | Vadose zone soil microbial communities from Sagehorn Ranch, Mendocino, California, USA - Sage1_L_60_16 metaG | ecosystem: Environmental > Terrestrial > Soil > Vadose zone | place: USA... | reverse complement strand
CGCCCAGTTGAGGGTCTTCGTGAAGTGGAGGACGCGCGGGTTCGAGCCGGCGGCGACGAAGTCACCGGCCGGGTATGCCGTGCCGTTCAGGCTCGGGTTCGCGCTGCACAGGTAGTAGCTCGTGATGACGTCATTGCACGCCGCGCCGGACTGGTCGCAGGCTTCCGAGTACTGCGGCGACCAGTTGAAGGTGGGGAACTGGATGTTGCAGCTGAGCGGCGAGCCTCCGCAGCTCGAGCTGGTGACGGGCTGCCAGCTCTCGAAGATGGCCGACGTCGTCACCGCGACGTGGAACTCGAACGGCTCGAGCCCGTTCGCGACGCGATCGGTCTGCGCCTGCGCGAGGGCGGTGATGAACGCGTTGAAGTTGCGCGCGAGCCGAGCCTGCTCGGGGGCCATCGACCCGGAGTCGTCCACGACGAACAGGATGTCGGCCGTCGCCGTGCTGGCGAGCTGGACGCGCGACGACCCCGGCTGGATGACGCACTTCCCGACGGGGTTGAAGTTGTAGTCCTGGCAACCAGCGAGCGCGCACAGCGCGAGCGCGGCAATCGAGCGGCGAAGCATCGGACCTCCGAGGGGCGAATGATACCCTGTTCCTGGGACAGCGCGACAAGCGCGACGCGCGCCGAAGATAGGATCCGGGAGGGAGCGCGCGTAGGCCCGCGGCGTACCTCGACGTACCTGCCGGGCTCGACCCGCCCGCGCCCTACTCCCACTCGATGGTGGCGGGCGGCTTGGACGAGATGTCGTACACCACGCGGTTGATGCCGCGCACCTCGTTGATGATGCGCGAGGACAGCCTCGCGAGGAGGTCGTACGGGAGGCGCGCCCAGTCTCCGGTCATCCCGTCGGTGGACTCGATGGCGCGGACGGCGCAGGTGGCCTCGTAGGTGCGCTCGTCGCCCATGACGCCCACGCTGCGCACCGGGAGGAGCACCGCGAAGGCCTGCCACAGCTTCTCGTACAGCCCCGCGGCGCGGATCTCCTCCTGCACGATGACGTCGGCGCGGCGGAGCACGGCGAGGCGCTCCTCGGTCACCTCCCCGAGCACGCGGATCGCGAGCCCCGGCCCGGGGAAGGGCTGCCGCTGCACGATCTCGTTGGGCAGGCCGAGCTCGAGCCCGAGCCGGCGCACCTCGTCCTTGAAGAGCTCGCGCAGCGGCTCCACCAGCGCGAGCTTCATCACCTCGGGGAGCCCGCCCACGTTGTGGTGGCTCTTGATGGTGGCGCTCGGGCCCTTGAAGGAGATCGACTCGATGACGTCGGGGTAGAGCGTGCCCTGCACGAGGAACTGCGCGCGCTCGCCGTGCGCGGAGAGGCGCTCCACCTCCTCCTCGAAGACGCCGATGAACTCGCGGCCGATGATCTTCCGCTTCGCCTCCGGGTCGGTGACGCCGGCGAGCTTGCCGAGGAAGCGCGCCCGCGCGTCCACCGTCACGAGCGGCAGGTGGAACATGCGGCCGAAGACGTCCTCGACCTGCTCGCGCTCGCTGGCGCGCAGGACGCCGTTGTCGACGAAGATGCAGCGCAGCCGGTCGCCGATGGCGCGGTGGACGAGCAGCGCCGCGACCGCGGAGTCGACGCCGCCCGAGAGCGCGCAGATGGCGTGGCCGTCCTTCACCTGCGCGCGGATCTGCTCGACCGCGACCTCGGCGTAGGCGCGCATCGACCACGAGCCGGTGCAGCCGCACACGCCGTACGCGAAGTTCTTCAGGAGGTCCTTGCCGCGCGGGGTGTGGACCACCTCGGGGTGGAACTGGATGGCGTAGAACCGGCGGCGGCGGTCCTCGACGGCCGCGTAGGGCGACGAGGCGGTGGAGGCGATGGGCTCGAACCCGGGCGGCAGCGCCTCGACGCGGTCGCCGTGGCTCATCCACACGTCGAGCCGCGCCGGCAGGCCCTGGAAGAGCGCCGAGCTCTGCTTCACGTCGATGGCTGCGGGGCCGTACTCGCGGTGCGTCGCGTTCGCGACCTGGCCGCCCAGCTCGTGCGCGAAGAGCTGCAGGCCGTAGCAGATGCCGAGGACCGGGACGCCGAGCTCGTAGACGACGTGGTCCGGGCGCGGGCTCCCCTCTGCGAGCACGCTGGCCGGGCCGCCGGAGAGGACGACGCCGCGCGGCCTGAAGGCGCGGATCTGCTCCGCCTTGACGGTGCAGGGGTGGATCTCGCAGTAGACGCCGAGCTCGCGCAGCCGCCGCGCGATGAGCTGCGTGTACTGCGAGCCGAAGTCGAGGATGAGGATCTTCTCGGAGTGGAGGTCCACCAGGTCTTCCTCGCGTTGCGATCCCCTCTCCCTGGAAGGGAAGAGGGATTGATTGAAGCGCCCTCTCACTGGAAGCGAGAGGGCTTCGGTGAAGCCCCCTCTCCCTGGAAGGGAGAGGGCCGGGGAGAGGGTCGGCGTTCCGAGGTCAGTCCACCCGGTAGTTCGGCGCTTCCTGCACGATGATGACGTCGTGGACGTGGCTCTCGCGCAGGCCCGCGCTGGAGATGCGGATGAAGCGCGGCTTCGAGCGCAGCTCGGCGATGCTCTTGCAGCCGAGGTACCCCATGCCGCTGCGCAGGCCGCCCACGAGCTGGAACACGTTCATGAGGACGCTGCCCTTGTACGGCACGCGCCCCTCGATGCCCTCCGGCACGAGCTTGTCCGCGTCGGAGACGTCGGACTGGAAGTAGCGGTCCTTCGACCCCTCCTTCATCGCGCCGATGGAGCCCATGCCGCGGTAGCTCTTGTAGCTGCGGCCCTGGTACAGGATGACCTCGCCCGGCGCCTCCTCGGTGCCGGCCAGGAGCGAGCCGATCATGACGCTCGACGCGCCGGCGGCGAGCGCCTTCACCACGTCGCCCGAGTACTTCACGCCGCCGTCGGAGATGATGGGCACCCCAAGCTTCTCGGCGGCGCGCCCGCAGTCGTCGACCGCGGTGATCTGGGGGACGCCCACGCCGGCGACGACGCGCGTGGTGCAGATCGAGCCCGGACCGATCCCGACCTTCACCGCGTCCACCCCGGCCTTGCAGAGCGCCTCGGTGGCTTCGGCGGTGGCAACGTTCCCGGCGACGAGCTCGATGTTCCTGAAGTTCGCCTTGGTGGAGCGGACCGCGTCGATGACGCCCTTCGAGTGCCCGTGCGCCGTGTCGATCGCGATCACGTCCGCGCCCACCTTGAGCAGCGCCGCGATGCGCGCCTCGCGATCGGGGCCGACGCCGACGGCCGCGCCGCAGAGCAGGCGCCCGAGCCGGTCCTTGGCCGCGTTGGGGTGCTGCGAGATCTTCTCGATGTCCTTGATGGTGATGAGGCCCTTCAGCTCGAACGCGTCGTTCACGACGAGGAGCTTCTCGATCCGGTGCCGGTGGAGGAGATCCTTCGCCTCCTCGATCGTGACGCCCTCGCGCGCCGTGACGAGATCCTTCGTCATCACCTCCTCGACGCGCTGCTCGAGGTTGCGCTCGAAGCGGAGATCGCGGTTCGTCAGGATGCCGACGAGGCGGCCCTTCCTCGTCACCGGCACGCCGCTGATGCCGTGCTCGCGCAGGAGCGCGACCGCCTGGGCGAGCCGCGCCTCGGGCTCGATGGTCACCGGGTCGGCGACCACGGCCGACTCGTAGCGCTTCACCTTCGCCACCTCGGCCGCCTGCTGCTCCACCGAGAGGTTCTTGTGGACGAAGCCGAGGCCGCCGGCCGCCGCCATGGCGATCGCCATGCGCGCCTCGGTGACGGTGTCCATGGCCGCCGAGACGATGGGAATGTTGACCTGGATGTTGCGGGTGAGGCGGGTGACGGTCTCGACCGTCTTCGGGAGCACGTCGCTCTCGCCGGGGACCAGGAGGACGTCGTCGAAGGTGAGCGCCTCGCGCAGGTCGTCGCGGTTGAGCATGCGGACGTATAGCGATCTGGAGCGGAGAGGTCAAGACGCTGCGGAACGCGCGCGGCCCAGCAAATCGCGCACTTTCGCGGCGATCGCCGGCGCGGGGCGCGCCGACCTGCGCCTACCCGCACCCACCGTCCGGGCGCTCGGGGACCGTGTCATGCGGGGATGCGCTTGCCGGGACGGCAGGCGTCCCGGATGATGCAGGCCGTGACCCAGCAGGATCGTCGCGGCGAGGGCCGCATCGCGGTCGGGCTCCGCGTCCGGCTCACGTACGCGACCGTCGACGATCTCGTCGAGCGCTTCGCCGTCAACGTCTCGCGCGGCGGCTTCTTCGTCCGGACGCGCGAGGCGAAGGCCCCCGGCACGGAGCTCGCGTTCGAGCTGCTGCTCATGGGCGGCCAGCGAGCCGTGAGCGGACGCGGCGTCGTCCGCTGGGTGTCGCCCCAGGGGATGGGCATCGCCTTCACCGCCCTCGATGCCCAGAGCCGCGCCGTCGTGGACCGGATGATCGCGTCGCGCGAGCGGCAGGGGGCGCCTCTGCCCACTCCCGTCATCGCGGAGCGGCCCGAGCTCACCCCGCCCGCCACGCGCGCGCCGACGCCGGCCATCCCGGCCATGCCGGCCGCGCCGGCCCAGGCCGACCTCTCGGTGCCGCACGCCGTGCAGCGCCTCGCCGCCGGACCGGTCGAGCTCGATCTCGGGCTCCCCCGCGACCCGCGGCCGGCCGGCCCGCGCTCGCGCACGATCGTCGGCATCGACCTCGGGACGACGAACTCGTGCGCGGCCGTGGTGCGGAACGGCAAGCCCTACGTGATCCCGTCGCGCGAGGGGTACAACACCGTCCCGTCCATCGTCGCGCTCAACGCGCGCCACACGATCGTGGTCGGCCACCTCGCGAAGGCGCAGCGCCTCTCGAACCCCCGCGACACCGTCTACGGCGCGAAGCGGCTGGTGGGCCGCCCCTTCGACTCGAAGCCGGTGCAGCAGATCCGCGAGGCGTTCGCGTACGACGTCGTCTCGGGCGAGGACGGCATGGCGGCCGTCGAGCTGGCCGGGCACCGCCTCTCGCTCGAGCAGATCTCGGCGCTCGTGCTGAAGGAGGTGAAGGAGGTCGCGCAGAACCACCTCCGCGAGGAGGTGAACCGCGCCGTCATCACCGTCCCCGCCTACTACAACGAGCGGCAGCGCGAGGCCGTGCGGCGCGCAGGCGCGCTGGCGGGGCTGCACGTCGAGCGCATCGTGAACGAGCCGACCGCCGCCGCGCTCGCCTACGCCTACGGACGCAGCGTGCGGCAGCGCGTCCTCGTCTACGACCTCGGCGGCGGCACCTTCGACGCCTCGGTGCTCGAGCTGCAGGACAACGTGTACGAGGTCATCTCGACCGGCGGCGACACCTTCCTCGGCGGCGTGGACTTCGACAACCGCATCGTGTCTCGCCTGCTCGAGCTGTACGACGCGCAGGCGGGGTGCGCGTTCGACGGCGACCGGGTCGCGCTCTCGCGGCTGGTGGACGCCGCCGAGCGCGCGAAGTGCGCGCTCTCGGAGCGGCAGGAGTTCCGGATCCAGCTCCCGTTCCTCGCCATGAAGGCGGGCGCGCCGGTGGCGCTCGACGTGACGCTCTCGCGCGGCGACGTCGCTGCGCTCGTCGAGCCGCTCGTCGATCGCACGATCGCCGTCTGCCGCGACGTGCTCGAGGCGAAGGGCCTGCGGCCGCCCGACCTGGACGAGGTGATCCTGGTCGGCGGTCAGTCGCGCATGCCGCTCGTCCACGAGAAGGTGAAGGCGTTCTTCGGGAGGGCGCCGTCCCGCGCGGTCCACCCCGACGAGGCGGTCGCCATCGGCGCGGCGCTGCTCGCGCACTCGCTCGGCACGCCGGAGGGCGTCGTCCTCATCGACGTGCTCCCGATGGCGATCGGGATCGCCCAGCCCGACGGGAACGTGCGACCGGTCTTCGAGCGCAACATCCCCCTGCCCTCGCGCAAGCACTACGGGCTCGCGACCACCGAGGACGGCCAGACCGAGCTCGAGCTCGTCATCGTGCAGGGCGAGGCGAGCGCGGCCGACGACTGCGAATACCTGGGAACGGTGCGCCTCGACGGGCTCCCCTCGGGGCCGCGCGGGATGGTGAAGATCGCGGTCGTGCTCGAGCTCGGCGCGGAGTGCCTGCTCACGGTGACCGCCCGCGAGCTCAACACGAACCGCGTGGTGAAGACCTCGTTCGCGGCCCGCGCCCGCCGCCCTGTCCCGCGCGGCGCGGGCACGCGGCCTCGCAGGAGCGGCACCGGCGCGCGCGCGCTTCCGCCGGCCCCGCCGCCGCCGACGCCGGCGCGCCGCCTGGCCGGCTTCTTCCGGCGCCTGCTCGGGCGCGAGGCGCGCTGATCACCGCTCCGGCGCTTCCGCTTCCCCCCGCTCCAGCGCCTCCTGCTCGCGCGCGGCGGCGAGCGCGGCGCGCCGGCGCTGCAGCCAGCGGAAGGCGATGGCGGCCAGCACCACCGCGACCGCGAGCAGGATGTAGTGCCCGAAGCGCGACGCCTCGCGCGCGGCGCGCTCGATGTCGTCGCCGAACCAGAACCCGAGGCACACCCAGAGCGGCGCGGAGATGAGCGCGGCGAGCCCGTCGAAGAAGAGGAACTGCCAGTACGGCAGGTGCGAGTGCCCGACGGTGAAGTAGGTCGGCGCCCGCAGGCCCGGGAGGTAGCGCGCGATGACCACGACGATGTTGCCCTTCCGGCGGATCCGCTTCTCGACCTCCTCCAGCTTGTCGGGCGGGACGAGGCGGCGCAGGAGCCAGAACTCCGCGACGCGCGCGCCGAGCCGCCGGCCCATCCAGTAGATGATGGAGTCGCCGGCCAGGATGCCGGCCAGGCCACCGCGACCATCCAGCGCAGCCCGACGTCGGCCGCCATGCTCCGCAGCGAGACCGCGTCGAGCGGCGACGCGAGCCAGGCGAGCACGCCGCCCGTGACGAGCACGACGTCCTCGGGCATCGGGAACCCGAAGCCGCACAGGACCAGCACGCCGAAGACGAAGGCGAAGCCCACGTCGAGCGAGCGCTCCCCGAGCACGTCCACCAGCCGCTGCAGCATCAGGGTCCGTTCCGTCTTGTGGTTAGGTCTTGCGCGCCGCGAGCTCGCGCAGCGCTTCCTTGGTCTCGCCGACCCGGCGGGCCAGCTCGCCCGCGATCACGGCGGCGAGCTTGAGGCAGGTGACCGGCTTGTCCTGCGCCTTCTTGAAGAACTCGCGCCGGGTCAGCTCGAGCACCCGGCACTCGGGCCCCGCCACCGCCGAGACGAGCCGCACGGTGCGCGCGAGCAGGCCGAGGTCGCCGAGGTGCTCGCCCGCGCCGAGCGTCGCGAGGTCCTGCTCCTCGCCGCCGGCGCGCTGGACGACGCGCACCGTGCCGGCCACGACGACGAAGAGCGACTCGCCGACCATGCCCTCGACGAAGAGCGGGCTCCCGGCCGGGATCGTCCGCTCGTGCGCCATCTCGGCGAGCGTCTCGAGCCCGCCCGCGCTGAAGTCCTTGAAGAGGGGCGCCCGCTGCAGCGCCTCGAGCGCCGTCATCGGCCGGACCAGCCTTCCCTCAGGTACTGCGCCGCGTAGCGCACGTAGTTCTGCGCCGAGGTCCGGAAGTGAGCGATCTCGCCGGCGGTGAGGTCGCGCTTCACCTTGGCCGGCGCGCCGAGCGCGAGCGTCCCCGCCGGCACGATCGTCCCCGGCGAGACGAGCGCGCCCGCGCCGACCATCGCGTCCTCGCCGACGACGGCGCCGTCCATCACGATCGCGCCGATGCCGACGAGGCAACGGTCCTTGATCGTGCACCCGTGGAGCGTCACGCGGTGACCGAGCGTCACGTCGTCGCCGACGACGGTGGGGTGGGTCTTGCTCGTGACGTGCAGGATCGCGTGGTCCTGCACGTTCGTGCGCGCCCCGATGCGGATGGAGTTGACGTCGCCGCGCACGACGGTCCCGAACCAGAGCGACGACTGCTCGCCGATCTCGACGTCCCCGACGACGAGCGCGCTCTCCACCGCGAACACCGAGTCGTGGAGCTTGGGAGCCTTGCCGCCGAACGGACGGATCGTCGCCATGTCACGGCCTCCGCGGAACGGGGCGGATGCTAGCCCGCGCCTCCCGGAGCCGCAAGGTTGCCGCGGCGAGCGCCGCGCCGAGCGCGCCCCCGAGCGTGTCGGCGGCCCAGTCGCGGACGTCGCAGGAGCGGATCGGCACGAACGCCTGGTGGAGCTCGTCGCTCAGGCCGTAGAGGCTCGCGCCCGCGACGGCGAGGACGAGCGCGAGGCGCGGCCCGACGCCGCTCGACCGCAGCGAGAGGAGGAGCAGCCCGCCGACGGCGCCGTACTCGAGCGCGTGCAGCGCCTTGTCCCAGACGCGGGTCGTCAGCCCCGGCAACGGATCGGACTGGGACGACAGGTAGAAGATGAGCGCGAGGTAGAGCGCGGTCGGGAGCCACGGCAAGTGGCGCCGGCGCGCCGTCACGCGGCGGCACCGGCGATCTCGCCCGAGAGCGAGTTGGCGTGGGCGCGCGTGACGCGGACCGCGAGGAGCGCGCCCGCCGGCGCCTGCGTCGCTTCCGCGTCGAGGTGGACGGTGCGGTTCTCGGGGGTGCGGCCGAAGCGCCGCCGCTCCTCGCCGTCGAGCGCTCCCTCGACCAGCACCTCGACCGTCTCCCCGAGCTGGCGCGCCATCACCTCGGACGAGATGCGCCGCTGGACGGCCTGCAGCCGCTCGAGCCGCGCCACCGCGACCTCACGCGGGATGGGCGTCCACTCGGGCGCGGAGCCGAGCCGCCGCGCCGCGCCGGTGTGCGGCCGCGGGCTGTAGACGAAGGAGAAGGACTTGTCGAAGCGGGCGCGCTCGAGGAGGGCGAGCGAGCGCTCGAAGTCGTCTTCCGACTCGCCGGGGAACCCCACGATGAAGTCGGTGGTGATGGCGATGCCGGCGCGCGCGGCGCGCAGCTTCTCGAACCGCGCCATGTACTCCTCGACGCCGTAGTCGCGCCGCATGCGCGCCAGCACCGCATCGGAGCCCGACTGCACCGGCAGGTGGAAGTGCGGCATCACCTTCGGCTCGTCGCGGAAGGCCTCGACGAGCGCGTCGGAGAGGTCGTGCGGGTGACTCGTCGTGAAGCGCACCCGCGCGACGCCGGGCACCGCCGCGACGCGCCGCAAGAGGGCGGCGAAGTCGCAGCCGCCCTCGTACGAGTTCACGTTCTGCCCGATGAGCGTCACCTCGCGCACGCCGACGGCGGCCAGCGCGGCACACTCGTCCACGATCTCCGGGAAGGGGCGCGACACCTCGCGGCCGCGCGTGTGCGGCACGATGCAGAACGAGCAGACGTTGTCGCAGCCCTTCATGGCGGTGACGAAGGCGGTCGCCCGCCCCCGCGCCGCCTCGGGATCGGCGCGCGGGAAGAGGTACTCCTCGGAGGCCATCCAGCCCGTCTCGGCGAAGCGCTCGCGGCGCGCCCGCTCCACCATCTCGGGCAGCTTCGCGATGTTGTCGGGGCCGAAGACGAAGTCGAGATACGGCACGCGGGCGAGCAGGCGGTCCTTCTCCTGCTGGGCGACGCACCCGCCCACGGCGATGAGCGTCCCCCGCCTCGCCTTGTGCTCGCGGTAGCGTCCGAGCGCCGAGAGGAGCTTCTGCTCGGCCTTCTCGCGCACCGCGCAGGTGTTGAGGAGGATGACGTCGGCGTCCTCCGCGTGGGGCGTCGCGGCGAACCCGTGGCGGCCCAGCAGCTCGACCATCCGCGCGCTGTCGGAGTCGTTCATCTGGCAGCCGAAGGTGTGGACGAACACCTTGCGCGCCGCGGCGGCCGCCACCGGCGCCGCGCCGCGTGCGCGGGCGAGCATGCCCTGTAGCGAAACCGAGACGGGGTCGGACATGAGCGAGCGTGGAACCTAGGGGCTCCGGTGGACCGGAGTCAATGCCGCGCGCGTCTCGGAAGGAGCGCGTCCGCGACGCCCTCCAGCTCGGCGAGCGTGGTCACGGTCGCGACGCGCTCGACCTTGGACGCGTAGAGCGGCATCTCGCTGTCGCCCTGCCCCCACGCCCAGCGCTCCTCGGGGCAGATCCACACCACGCGCCGGGCGCGGCGCGACAGCTCCTCGAGGACCCACGCCGCGGGCGGGTTGTAGTTGTTGCGGCCATCGCCGATGACGATGACGGTCGTCCGCCGCGTGACGGCGCCGCGATAGCGGTCGTGGAACGTCTTCAGGGCGCGCCCGTAGTTGGAGTTCCCGTAGAGGCTCACCACCTGGCCGGCGGTCGCGAGATCGGCTGCGCGGGCGACGTCGCGCTCCTTGCGGAACGCCTCCGTGACCTCGCCCAGGTCGGAGACGAAGACGAAGCTCCGGACCCTCGTGAAGAGCCCCTGGAGCGTGTGCAGGAAGAGCAGCATGAGGCGCGAGACGTGCCGCACCGAGTCCGAGACGTCGCACAGGACGACGACGTCGGGCCGCTCGGGACGCTTGCGGCGGAAGGCGAGGCGCGCCGGGAGCCCGCCGAGGCCCATGTTGCGGCGCAGCGTGCGGCGCACGTGGAGCGCGCCGCGGCGGGCGCGTTCGCGCGCGGCGAGCCGGGCGCGCAGGCGCTCCGCGAGGCGCCGCACGGCGACCTCCATGCGCTCCACGTCGGCGCGCGAGAGCGAGGCGAAGCCCGAGGGCGTGAGGCTCTTCCGGCGCCGCGCCTCCGCGCGCGCGCGCTGCTCGAGCGCGGCGTAGCGGCGCGCCGCCTCCTCGAGCGCGTCGAGCGCCGCGCGGAGCCGCCCCGAGACGAGGTCGAGCGCGCGCGGCGAGAGCCCGCGCCGGCGGAGCGCCTCCTCCACCGAGGCGAGGTCGCGCGCGGCGGCGCCCCCGCCAGCCGCGCCGAAGAGGCGCCGCCCATAGAACCCGACCTGGGCCGAGGTGACGAGGGCGCTCCAGTCGAGCCCGGCCGCGGCGCCCTCGAAGAGGCGCGCCACGGCGCCGCGCTCGCCGGTGAGCGCCGCGCGCGCGAGGGGCGACAGGCCGTCGAGCAGCTGGTGCAGCGCCAGGGCCGCGTCGCGCAGCTCGTCGCCCTCGAGCAGGCCGGGCGCGTCGAGCTCGGCGAGGAGCCCGCGCTCCACCCCGTCGAGGAGGCGCCCCAGCCCGGAGAAGTAGATCGCGAAGAGCTGCTCGAACAGCGGGACGTCCGAGCTGCGCTTCACGAGCGTCGCGCGCAGCGCGGCGCGGAAGCCCTCGCGCTCGCCGGTCCCGACGAGGGCGAGCGCACGGCCGGCGTCCGCCACCTCGACCGGCGACACGCGCACGCCGCTCTGGCGCAAGAGCCGTGCGAACTCGACGAGGCGCGCCTCCACGAGGCGCGACTATAGTCTCCGCACCGTGAACGCGCCGCTCGTCGAGCTCGCCGCCGTGGACGTCCGCCTCGCCGGACACCCGGTGCTCTCCGACGTCTCGCTGGCGCTCCGCGAGGGGGAGTCGTGGGCGCTGCTCGGGCCGAACGGCTCGGGCAAGTCCACCTTGCTGCGCGTCCTGCGGGGCGAGGTCTGGCCGCACCACGAGGGGCCCGGCCGGCGCGTCTTCCGCCTCGCGGGGGCCGCCGAGGAGAGCCCGATCGGCGCGCGCGAGCGGATCGGCCTCGTCTCGCCTGAGCTGCAGCAGGAGTACGTGCGCCTCGACTGGGGCCTCGCGGTCGAGGCGGTAGTGCGGAGCGGCTTCACCGACACCGTCTGGCCACCCGAGCCCGCCAGCCCCGCCCAGGCGGACCGGATCGGGGAGGTCCTCGCGGACCTTGGCATCGGGCACCTCGCGGAGCGCTCGATCCTGGCGCTTTCGAGCGGTGAGGCGCGCAAGGTGCTGCTCGCGCGCGCGCTGGCAGGGCGCCCCCGGCTCCTCTTCCTGGACGAGCCGTGCCACGGGCTCGACGCGCCGTCCCGGGCGTCCTTCCTCGGGCTCGTCTCGCAGGTCGCGCGCGCCGGAACGCCCATCGTGCTCGCGACGCACCGCTACGACGAGCTCGTGCCGGAGATCGCGAAGGTGGCGGTGCTGCACGCCGGGCGCGTGCTGGCGCAGGGCGAGCGGAAGGAGATCCTGCACAGGCACCGGGCGCGAGCGGGGACGTCGACCCGGACCGCGATCCCGACCCCGACCGAACCGTCCCCCTCTCCCTGGAAAGCGAGCGGGGGGAGGGGGCCTGAGCCCTGGACCCCGACCCCGACCCGAACCCTGGTGGCCATCGCCCACGCCGACGTCCGCGTGGACGGACACCCCGTCCTCCACGACCTCTCCTGGACCATCCGCGCCGGCGAGAGCTGGGCCGTCGTCGGCCCGAACGGCGCCGGCAAGTCCACCCTGCTCCGCCTCCTCGCCGGCGACGAGCAGGCGATGCCCGGCGGGCGCGTCGCGCGGCTCGAGCTGGGGGAGCGCGCCAGCGTCTGGGACGTCAAGGCGCGGCTGGGGATCGTCTCGCCCGAGCTGCAGGCGCGCCACCGGATGGACGTCCGCGCTGACGACGTGGTCGCCTCCGGGTTCACGTCGAGCATCGGGCTCGACGTGGAGCCGACACCGGAGGAGCGCGCCGGCGCGGCGCGGTGCATGGCCCGCCTCGGCGTCGCGCACCTCGCCGGCCGCCACGTCCACGCGGTCTCGTACGGCGAGCTCCGCAAGCTGCTCCTGGCGCGGGCGCTGGTGCGCGACCCCGAGCTGCTCGTGCTCGACGAGCCGTGCGACGGGCTCGATCCGGAGAGCCGCGCCGCGTTGCTCGCGGCCATCCAGGGCCTGTGCGAGGCGGGCACGCAGGTCGTGCTCGTCACGCACCACGAGGAGGACCTCGTGCCCGCCATCGGCCACGTCCTCGAGCTCTCCTCGGGCCGCGCCCGCTACGTGGGCCCGCGCTCGGCCTGGCGAGCGCGGACGCCATGACGACCGTCGTCGTCGCCCTCTTCCTCGCCTTCTTCCTCGCGGAGCTCGCGATCGAGACGGCCCTCTCCGTGATGAACCTGCGCCACGTCGCGCGCGCCGGCGACGCGGTGCCCGCCGCGCTCGCGGGGCAGGTGGACCCCGAGACGGCACGGAGGAGCCGCGCCTACACGCTCGCGCGGGGCCGGTTCGGGATCCTCCACGGCTTCTACGGGGCTGCGCTCACGCTCGTGCTGCTCTTCTCCGGCGTCATGCCGGCGCTCGACGCGGCGCTCGCGCGCCACGGGCTCGGCGGCGCGCATCGCGCCGTCGTGTTCCTGGTCGCGCTCTCGGCGCTCTCCGCCCTCGCGAACCTCCCCTTCTCGCTCTACGGCACCTTCGTCCTCGAGCAGCGCTTCGGCTTCAACCGCACCACGTTCCGGCTGTGGCTGAAGGACCGCCTGAAGGGGCTCCTCCTCGCCGCGCTCATCGGGCTGCCGCTGCTCTACGCGATGTACGGCTTCTTCGCGCTCACGGGCCGCGCCTGGTGGCTGTGGCTCTTCGCGTTCCTCACGGCGGTGCAGATCGTCATGGTGTGGCTCTACCCCACCGTCATCGCGCCCCTCTTCAACGAGTTCGCACCGCTGCCGGAGGGCGAGCTCCGCTCGCGGCTCGAGGCGATGGCGCGCGACGCCGGCTTCCGCACGCGCGGGCTCTTCGTCATGGACGCGTCCCGCCGCTCCGGTCACTCGAACGCCTACTTCACCGGCTTCTTCCGGCCGCGCATCGTCCTCTTCGACACGCTCGTGCAGCAGATGAGCGTGGACGAGGCGGCGGCGGTGCTCGCCCACGAGATCGGCCATTACCAGGCGCGGCACGTCCACAAGCGGCTCGCCGTCGGCCTCGCGGTGCAGCTCGCGAGCCTGTGGGTCCTGTCGCTCCTCGTGGCGTGGCCGCCGCTCTTCGCGGCGTTCGGGTTCGGCGCGCCCTCGTTCCACGCCGCCCTCGCGCTCGCCTCGCTCTGCGGCGGCGCCTTCACCTTCTTCCTCGCGCCGGTCGAGAGCTTCTTCTCGCGCAGGCACGAGTACGAGGCGGACCGATACTCGGTCGCGATCGCGCGCGCGCCCGCCGCGCTGCGCTCCGCGCTCGTGAAGCTGAACGGGCAGAACCTCTCGAACCTCCACCCGCACCCGTGGTACAGCGCGTGGCACTACTCGCACCCGACGCTCGTCGAGCGGGTGCGCGCGATCGAGGGGTCGTAGGGGCGTCCTCAGGGCGTCCCAGAACACCGAGCAGCTTGAAAGGGATCTCATCACGCCACCCGACCGGTGCTGGAGAGCATCCCCGTGATTGCGATGACGGCGTGCAACGATCAGCCGCGCGTCCCCGTGTACGCGTTCCTCAGGAAACCGTTCGACCTCGATGGGCTCGCGAAGGTCCTGGGACGGCTGGCGACGTCCGCTTCGGCCGCGTAGCGATCGGCGCCACGCCGGCGCGGCCCGAGACGCAACACCGCGAAATAACTCGCGGTGCGTCCTCGCGTCGGCTTTTTCTCACTTCACGTGAACCTTCCCCGGACGGGGCGGCTCCCACCGTGACCCGTACCGGCACCGCTGCGATTGGCGTGGCGTAAGCCGTTCGGAGGGGAGGACGCACGTGAAGAACCTTGCATCAGTTGCGCTCGCAGTGTTGGTGGGGATCGCACCGAGAATCGCGTCGGCCGCCGGGACGATCTCGTTCGGGATCACGGCGCCGTACACGAAGGTGGGCGGCGGCGCGGCGCCGCTCTGGAACCCGTCACAGACCCACGTCGCAGTGAGCGGAAACGACGTGTACGTCGCCTACGGCGAGACGACCGCCGCAGGCGACGACGAGGTGCTGGTCGGCCACAGCACGGACGGCGGGCTCACCTGGGATGCCGGCACGGTCGTCGCTCACGGCCCCGGCCTCGTCGCGACCGGCGCGGTCGCGGTGGCCGCCGACCCGGCCACGCCCGGAGCGATCATCGTCCACGTCGTGTACGGCGCGATGACGGACGCGTACGGCAACGGGAACATCTACTACACGCACCTGCGCGGCGGAGCGTGGAGCACGCCTG
>Ga0137366_10002188_pt1 | contig 14886 bp, 14 predicted proteins | sample SagtaG_8_FD_104938 | JGI IMG/M metagenome (GOLD analysis project Ga0137366, IMG submission 104938) | Vadose zone soil microbial communities from Sagehorn Ranch, Mendocino, California, USA - Sage1_L_60_16 metaG | ecosystem: Environmental > Terrestrial > Soil > Vadose zone | place: USA... | reverse complement strand
GTTTGTATCTGAGACTGGGCCAGCGCGGGCGGGGACGCCCGCGCCCCCACAAACAAAGAGCGATTTTGGGGGCGCGGGCGTCCCCGCCCGCGCAGCCCGTTTAGCAGCCATCAAGTGGCGCTTTAATGCCTGGGCGAAGTATCCCAACTGGCAGCATGATGAAAAAATAGGCAGCCTGATGGCGCAGACCACGGAGGCAACGGAAATTCACCCAATGTTCGGCACGAATCGCGTTGTGCTGGAGGGTGGCTCGATCGAAGTCAATGGACAGGGCACTCTGATCACGACGGAAGATTGTCTCCTCAGCCGAGTGCAACGGCGCAATGCAGGAATGAGGAAGCGCGATTACGAGAAGATTTTCGCGGAATATCTCGGCGCAACGAATGTCATTTGGCTGGGATCCGGCATCGTCGGTGACGACACTCACGGCCACGTCGACGACATTACGCGCTTCGTTTCGCCAGACACGGTGGTCACCTGCGTAGATGCCGACCCTTCAAGCGAAAATTACGAGGCGCTTCGCGAGAACATTCGCCGCTTACGTGATACCGTAACCGAGGATGGGAAGTCTTTGGCGACAATTGATCTGCCCATGCCCGCGCCGGTGTACTTTGAAGGCCGCCGTCTTCCGGCGAGCTACGCGAATTTCTATATTGCGAATGGTGTGGTGCTCGTTCCCGTCTTCAACGATCCCAATGATCGGGTGGCACTCGACATTCTGGCGGATACTTTCCCCAATCGCGAGATCGCACCGATTTATTGCGGAGACCTGATCTGGGGATTTGGTGCAATCCACTGCATGACCCAGCAGCAACCAGCACAGCCTTCTCACGCGACATCGGTGCGTCGCTGAGGACGAACCACGTAGGGGCAAGTGCCCTCACCCGCCCGCGTGATGCAACGCATCGCAAGGAATTGCCGCCCACGGCTCGCCGTCTACGTTAGAGAGTAATGAGTTGGTGATCGAGGCAATCTGGATGGATAGTCTCGAGGAGTCCGTTCAGCAGTTCCCTGCCATACTTCGCGAGAAAATAAACTCCCGCCACCTCGCGTTCCTGAAGACCTTTGTGCGGATAAACTGAATTGCTCAACATGTCGGCATGCCGGCCTATGATTTCACTCTGGCGCAACTCGGCCCGAGCCGCCCGTGAACGGAGATTAGTGATTTGGTAAAGCATTTTTTGCTCGGCGTGCTCGGCGGACTCAACCAGGGTCTTATCGAGCTGCGCCAACGAGTCGCGAACCGATTTCATTGATCTTCCTACCGCAGCCGTCGCCTGATCAATTGAGCTTTGCAGATTCGGAGGCAACAGATGCGAACCGATGGCCTGTCGCAAGCCCTCCGGACCCTGAAACACGTCAGTGAACGCCAACTTGTACTTCTCAAGCAAAGCTTGAGGTTTTGGCTCGATCAACGTGGCCGAGAAGCGTGGAAGAATTGGCGTTGTTCTGCCCGCGAGAGTCGCGTAAACAACTCCGGCTTGGGCGAAGTATGCCACTTCCGCCGCCCCACCTACATACGCCAGTGTCGGCAAGAGATAGTCCTGTACCACGGGACGGAGAAGCACATTGGGGCTGAACATGTCAGGAGAGGTTTCAGTCAGTTTTGCAACATCATGCGAAGAACTTTCCTCACTGCCGATTAGGAATTTTCCAGCCTCAAAATGAACTGGCACGCGCGAGCCGTCGCTAATCACAAAGAGTAATGTGGATGAGTTCGTGATCCGCACCTGCTGGTGATACTCGGCAGCGCGCAGTTGCTCATCGCGTTTCATGAGGGCTGCTGCGAGCTCCGGCGCGCGAGTGACTGCGGCACGATAGAGCGTGGCAGAGATCTGATCCAGCTCTGGATCGGAGCCGTCGAGCAGGATCACTCCGAACTCGGAGAAAACATGCGCAAGCAGCCTTGCGAAAGCAGTTCCGAAGGCTTCGCCCGGGCGATAGCACTCGGCCAGCGCGCGCGACGCGTCTGAATCTCCCAGCAAGGCAGTAGCCTTGCTAACGGCTTCGGATATCTCGGTTCCAAAACTTATGCTTCCGACGGGTGCATCTTTGTTTGCTTGAGTTGAGCTCGTCAAAACCTCGAGATTTCCATCCACATTCGGGATGTGGAACTGATTCACTTCATCGAGGTCGTGGTCCTCGGTCGCGAGCCAAAACACGGGAACGCACGGAATTCCCAGCTTCTCGGCTTCCTGCGCCAGCTTCACGGCACTAAGCGCTTTGTAGATCGAGAATGTGGGCCCTCCGAAGAGTCCTACCTGCTGGCCAGTAACCAGCGCGCAAGCGCCCGAGCGGAACCGTCGGATATTTTCAAGCGTCGCAGAAGATGCTCCCCACGAGTTGTTCTGGCGCTCTAGAATGTCCGCGACCCGCGCTCGACGGTCGCCGGGATACTCGATTCGAGCACTTTCGTCTTTGGCCCACTCTACGAAACGCGGCGAGCGCGGATAAAACTGCTGAACTGAGGGCGTGAACTCCAGATAGTCGAGAAACAGCGATGTGGTGTGCGGAATCTGGCGAAATGGGAGACAGTGGGATTTCATCGCAGCGTTCCAGGAGCGCATTGGTCGCGACAAGTCACAATTTGAGCGGTTATGAGTCATCAGCAGCGAGCTAATGAGCGATCGACTTGCTTTCTCGTCGCTCCCAGCTAATGGCTGCCTTTCCATCAGATGACGAAACCCGTACCGGGATGCAAAGATAGTGCTCTAAGCATATTAGACGCGCCAGTTCGTCAGGAGTCTCAAACGTTGAGTACAACTCCCGCCATTTCGTCATTTTCGCTCGAAGGCAGGTACGTGCGGCTGGAGCCGTTGCGGCCCGAACATGCGGCCTTACTGTGGGATATCGCGAAAGAGCACCTAGCCGACCTATTTCAGTGGATTCCCTACCGGCTGCAATCGCTCGAAGATTTCGAGAAATTCAACCGCCAAGTACTCGACGAGCAGACTCGCGGACTCACTGTGCCATTTGCAACTGTCGAGCGAGCCTCGAACGCGGTTGTGGGTACTACGCGTTTCATGAACATGGACATGGCTAACCGCAAAGTTGAAATCGGCTCAACCTGGATCGCTCCGCCCTGGCAGCGCACGGTGGTAAATACGGAAGCAAAGTACCTGATGCTTTGCCATGCCTTCGAAGTCTGGAAATGCCTTCGTGTAGAACTAAAGACGGACTCGCTTAACCAGCGTTCCCGACAGGCGATCGTTCGGCTTGGCGCTAAAGAGGAAGGCACGTTGCGCAAGCACATGCTGACCTACGATGGCCGTCAGCGCGACTCGGTCTACTTCAGCATCCTTGATACGGAATGGCCGCAGGTAAAGGGCCGCCTACTGTCAAAGCTGTCGTAAGGTGCGCGTGATCTGCACCGTTCTTGCTACAATTTCTTCTGATGACTGCACCTGCCTTCACCGATGTTCCCACCGCCCTCGACGAAATTCGCGCTGGGCGGATGATTGTCATCGTGGACGACGAAGACCGCGAAAATGAAGGCGATCTGATGCTGGCCGCGGAGAAGGTCTCTCCCGAAGCCATCAACTTCATGGCGAAGTTCGGCCGCGGGCTCATCTGCCTGACATTGACCGAAGAGCGGCTGGAGCACTTGCACATTGCGCCAATGAGTGCGGAGAATACGTCGAATTACGGTACTGCGTTCTGCGAAGCCATTGACGCACGCGAGGGAGTGACGACGGGAATTTCCGCGTATGACCGCGCTCGCACTATCTTGGTCGCCATTGATCCGGCGACTCGGCCCTCTGATTTGGCGCGTCCCGGACACGTTTTTCCCCTGCGAGCCCGCAAAGGTGGGGTGCTGGTGCGCGCTGGCCAAACGGAAGCTTCCGTCGATCTCGCGCGCATGGCAGGGCTCGTGCCCGCAGGAATTATCTGCGAAATCATGCGCGAAGACGGCACCATGGCGCGAGTGCCGGACCTGATTGAGTTCTGCAAAGAGCACGGATTGAAGATGCTCACTGTGGCGGAGCTCATCCGCTATCGCATGCAGCATGAGCGGTATGTACACCGGGTTGGCGAGGCTCTGGTGGACACGCAATACGGCGAATTTCGCGTGATTGCCTATGAGAGCGAAGTGGATGGCGGTGAGTCGCACCTTGCTCTGGTAAAAGGCGACATTGGCGAGGGCAGCGAGCCGGTGCTGGTGCGAATGCATTCGCACTGCCTGATCGGCGATGTTTTCGGTTCGGCTGCGTGCGATTGCCGTCAAACTCTGGAAGGGGCACTTATTGCGATTTCGCACGAACGCCGAGGCGCGCTGATCTACCTGCACCAATCCGCGAGAGGGTTTGCCCTCGAAAAGTTGGGAGATCGCACCGCGATTTCATTTCATCGCGAGCGCTCGTCGCCTTCGTTGCCCGAGAGCGAACGCAAAGCTCAGCGCCAGATCGGCATCGGCGCCCAAATCTTGTCCGATCTAAATCTGCGCAGAATACGTCTACTCACTAACCATCCGCGCAGAGTTGTAGCTCTTGAAGGCTTTGGGATTGAGATCGTGGAACAAGTGCCAGTGGCGCTGGAGAAGAAGAGAACCTAGTGATTAGTGGCTAGTTGCTAGCGTTTGGTTTTGGTTTTACTAACCGCTAGCCACTAGCCACTGATCTGCTTCAGAACGGCTTGCGAATCTCAATATCGTTGTCGCGGATAAAAAACTGCGCTGAACATTTTCCCGAGCCGCAGATCACAGCAATCAAACCTGCAATCTGCTTGCGAGTAATGAGGCCGAGGGTGCCACAACTCGGACAGGAAAGCACCGCCCAGTAGGGATCTTCCTTCTCGCCGATGTGACCGGCGTTCTCCAGCACAAAGATCGTGCCGGGTTGCATCTGGTCCGGGATCCATTCGCTCAGGAGTTCGAGTTCAGCAACCATTTCACCCTCCTCAGGGCAAATCCACTGCTAAGAACCCAATTTCAATCTGCGGCGAACTTTTTCTGGAGCACAGCGGACGGGACGCTTGCGCCCGCTGACCACGGCTCTGACCTGGCGCACCGTGTCGCTCAGGCAGATGGCAAACATCGGCTGCCGGGAATTTTTCAGAATGTCAACAATTTGCTGCGGTGAGGTTTCGAGGTATAGTGTGCGGCCGTCGGTTAACAGGTGATACTCCGAAGAGCCGCTCACGGTTTCAGCGAGTCGCTTGCCGAGCTCCTTCTGCAGAAACCGAACGACTTTGCGCATTCGCTGGAGGGAGAAGCCTTTGCTGCGCAGCTCGCAGATAACAGCTACTTCGGTTACGTCGGCAAATGAATAGATACGCCGGTGACCCCGGCGTGCGGGAACGACAATTCGCTTTTCGTCCCACCACTGCAGTTGGCGGGCAGTGATGCCGGTCAGCCGGATTACGTCGTGTGATGTAAAAGATTCCTGCATTTCAGCCTATAAACCATCCCAAACATTCCAAATAGAAAATGTTTGAAACATTTTAGGCTGAAGTTGTGGAAAACAATCCGGTAAATAGTGGAAAAGGAGGTAACTACTCGACTACTAGCTGTTAGCTACTGACAGTCCGCCGCCGACGAAATGGACGATTTCGAGTTTGTCGCCGTCGGACAACTCAGTCGCGGCCCAGCGGTCCCGCGGAATGAGGTCACGATTGAGTTCAACTGCCACACGGTCCGGCTTCATGCCAAGCTGGTTCAGGAGAGAGGCGAGAGTGGAGATCGAACTGAACTCGCGATCATCGCCGTTAATCGTGAGCTTCATTGATTTCCCGCACCCGGGAGAACCTCTGCCAACCATCAGCTCGAAATGCGCCGCAATTCAAACTTCCTGGTCGCCGTTCTTCCCGCCGAATTCACTTGCACGAGGAGTGATGATTTCGGTAGCTCTGTCTCTTCGACCAGAAATACGAGCTCGGCATCGCCCGAGGTATCCGTGGTGACCTGGGTGTAAAACGGATCCGAGTTAGGACGGGCAAAGCGCACCGTCAGACGCGCGCCGGCAATTCCCTGCCCCGATTCTGTAGCCCGTAGCTTCATCGCCAGCTTGTCTTCGGAGTGGACCGAGTCCGAATTTAGCCACTGGATATCGAGTTCCTTTTCAGCCGCCAAAGTCTCGGGCGTTTCACGCCTATCAAAGACTTGCTCAAGCCGGCCGTCACGGATGGCGTCGAGCACAAGCCGGTGCTGCTCGCGCAAAATCGCTTCCTTCTTTTGGTCGGTAAAGTCCGGGCTCTGCGCCTGTTCGGCGTAAGGAGTAGCCCGCTTCCCGATGCATCGCCCGCGCACAAAAACTTGGGTCTGCAATAGCAAATCGCCTTCACGCGCCTCGCTTTGCACGTGATAGACCGTGTCTTCGTGCTTGATATCGGTATTGAAGCCAAAGATCATGCGGATCGCGAATATCAGTGTCGTCCAAAATGTCACCCGGCGCAATGATTACGGAAGTTCGTACAGCTTGGCGGCCTGGGCCAGTACGTGAGACAGAAATGACAAATCAGCAGCAGCTCCGGCTTGAAGGGCTCCATGGCTCAGGCGTACTATCCTTGCCGCTTGCCGCAACGTTTCCCAGGAGGCCCCCCAAATGAACGCCCGACTGATGAGCAGTCTTTTTCTGGCCGCGGTGCTGGTTTCCATTTCCGCAGCGCAAAATGAGCACGCTATTCCAGACAAGTTTAACGAAGCAACGGTGGCACAACTGCAGGCCGAAATGTCCTCAGGACACCTGACTTCTGAAGAACTGACGAAGTATTACCTTTCCCGAATTATCGGCCTAGACCAGAACGGCCCAGGCGTTAACGCAGTCATTGAAGTAAATCCCGACGCGCTGGTCATGGCCCGCAACGCTGACATGCTTCGCCGTCGCGGCAAGGTTTTAGGGCCATTACACGGTATTCCTGTGCTGCTCAAAGACAATATTGGCACGGGCGATAAGATGCAGACCAGCGCTGGTTCTTTTGCGCTCGTCGGCATGCCTGCCCTGCACGACTCGACCGTCGCCGCGAATCTCCGCGCGGGCGGCGCAGTGATCCTTGGCAAGACAAATCTTTCGGAATGGGCCAATTTCCGCTCCTTCGAGTCCATCAGCGGTTGGTCGGGTCGAGGCGGACAGACCAACAATCCCTATGGCATCGATCGCAACCCGTGCGGCTCCAGCTCGGGTTCGGGCGCGGCCGCGTCGGCGAACTTTGCAACAGTATCGTTTGGTAGCGAGACCGATGGCAGCATCGTTTGTCCCGCCAATGCCAATGGTGTCGTCGGCATTAAACCTACAGTTGGACTCACCAGCCGTGCCGGTGTCGTTCCCATCTCGCACACCCAGGACACCGTCGGCCCGCATGGACGCACGGTGGGGGATGCAGCGGCTGCGCTCGGTGTGATCCAGAGCCGCACTTTTGATGGCAGCGATCCCGCAACCGGCAGCGTGCCGCTAGGCTCGCAGGGAACAGGTAAGACGCGTCCGACGAATATCCCAACCGATTACACTCAATTTGTGAACCCGAACGGGCTTCAGGGCGCGAAGCTCGGCATCACGCGCGCCGGGCTGACGGGATTCGATCCGTTTGTTCCAACGCCTCAGCCCGTGCTCGATGCGTTTGAGCAGGCGGTCAATGCGCTGACTGCAGCGGGAGCCACCGTGATTGACCTCGACCAGGCAGGTTTTACATTTCCTTCCGCTGACGGAGAATTTTTCGTCCTGCTCTACGACTTCAAGTTCGACGTGGCGAATTATTTCGCGACTCGCGTAGGCGTTCCGGTGGCGGGTGGCACGCTACAAACCGCCATTGACTTCAATAACGCACATGCCGATGTCGAAATGCCCTTTTTCAATCAGGACATCTTCGATCTCGCCGAAACCATAAACCCTGATCCAAACTTTGTGGACTCGCGATTTACATCCGCACAGTTCCCGAATGGCATGTCCTACAACGAAGCGCTCATGATTGATCACAATGCGGGCGCAAACGGTATTGATGCGGCCATCAGCCAATTCGGGCTGGATGCGGTGGTATCCGCGACCGACAATCCCGCGTGGTCAACCGACCTGCTTTATGGCGATCACTTTATTTTTGGGACGTCAGGGCTAGCTGCGCCTCCGGGATATCCGATCGTGCAGGTTCCGGCGGGAATGGTTTTCGGCGTCCCGCTTGGAATGAGTTTCTTCGGGACGGCGTTCAGCGAGCCGACACTGATCAAGGTGGCTTCAGGTTTCGAAGCGGCAACCCAGGTGCGTGCGCACAACCTGCCAACGTTCTCGCCCACGGTGCCGTTTGATCACATCCAAGGCACGACGTTGACGCGGCACAAGCAATCAGCCATTCCCGCTGCGAAGGCCAACGGCAAGAGAGCCCCGCAGAATGCAACGACTCCTACTAACAAGAAGGTGCCGCACAATATTTAAGCTTCTCGCGACCTATTTCTCAGGGGCGATTTTCAATCGCCCCTGATTTGCCTCTTGCTCACTCCTCGGCGAGTCGGTACGACGTTGCTCGGACGAAGATCTGCGTGACAGCAGGTAAATAAGTAAGGGGCCACCCATGAAAAAAATCAGAATTACGACGATTGCGTCCCCGGTGTCGTGGCGAAAGTAGTCACGGATCAGATCGACTGTGCCGACAAATAGTAAGACGAATACGTTCAGACGCTTCTCCAAAAATGTGCCCCGCGCCATACGCTCCTCCTTCGCTTGACGATTCCAGCCTCGAACTCTAATCTAGAACGTTTAGTTGTTCGGTCAAATTTTAGCCAACTCCCCTATGCCCGACAATTATTTTGCCCGCTATCTTCCGCTTCTGATCCACTTTTTGCTGGCCGGTGCGTTGGCGACCGCCCTGGTCACGCTTTCGTGGATCATCGGGTACCGGCGGCCGACGCGGGCGAAACTTTCTCCTTATGAATGCGGCATGACCCCGATCGGCGACGCGCGTGAGCGCTTCTCGGTCAAGTTCTACATGGTCGCCATGCTTTTTATCCTGTTCGATGTGGAAGCGGTATTTCTTTATCCCTGGGCGATCATTCTGAAGGACCTCAAAGCATATGGACAGGCATTGTTCGGGATCTCCGAAATGTTCGTGTACATCGGAATCGTGCTGGTCGGGTACTGGTACATCTGGAAAAAAGGCGCACTCGACTGGGGATTGACGGTTCCTTCGTCCCAAGAGGCGAAGTTCGCGCGTGCCGCGAGCGCCGGAAAGGGTCGGCTGTAATGGCTCTGGCTGCAGCAGTCACTGATTTAGATCAGCTCAAATCGCATCCGGCAATTGCGCGGCTGCTTTCATGGAACCCCAAGGCGGTTGAAGGCGTGAAGTTCGATCGTGACGAGATGACGATTTACGTTGAGCGCTCGACCATCCGAGAAGCTTGTGCGCTACTGCGAGACGACGCGAATTGTCCGTTCAACTATTTGTCGGACGTCACCTGCGTGGATTGGTACCCTTCGGAACCGCGATTTGAAGTGATCTATCACCTGCTTTCGATTCCAAACAAAGAGCGCGTACGGCTCAAGGTAAAACTGAACGGCGATGGGCCGGCACTCGATTCCGTCACTTCGATCTGGCCGGGAGCAAATTATTTTGAACGCGAAGTTTTCGATCTGTTCGGAGTGCGTTTCAATGGCCATCCTTATTTACGCCGCATATTGATGCCGGAAAATTGGGAAGGCCACCCGCTGCGGAAAGACTACCCAGTGGAGGGTTTCCGATAAAATTGAGTAATTGGGGAATTTGGTAATTGGGTAATTGAGAACCGCAGAGAAGCCAGCGGGCGCTGGTTTTAAATTACTCAATTACCAAATTACACAATTACTCAATAAGACAAGCTAATGGCCCACCTCTCACCCATGCCCGCGCTAGAACCCGGTCAGGACAAGACCATGATCCTGAACATGGGGCCGCAGCACCCGTCCACGCACGGGGTGTTGCGATTGCTGCTGGAAATTGACGGAGAGACGGTCGTCCGCATGATGCCCGATATTGGGTTCCTGCACACCGGCATTGAGAAGACTTGCGAGGCGAAGTTTTATCACCAGGTGGTGCCGCTTACCGACCGCATTGATTATCTATGTCCGCTGACGAATAACCTCTGCTACGCGCTGGCGGTGGAGAAGTTGCTCGGCATCGAGATTCCGCCGCGGGCACAGTGGCTACGCGTGATGATGAACGAGTTGACGCGCATCAATTCGCACCTGGTGTGGCTGGGCACGCACGCGATGGACATCGGCGCAATGACCGTTTTCCTATATTGCTTCCGCGAGCGCGAAGATGTTTTGCGGCTGTTCGAGGCGGTCAGCGGTCAGCGCATGATGACGTCGTATTTCCGAATCGGCGGGGTCGCACTCGAGCCTCCGCGGGATTTCTTCGATCGCGTGCGGAAGTTTGCCGATCGTTTCCCATCGAGGGTGGATCAATACGAAGGCCTGCTCACCGGCAATCCGATCTGGGTGATGCGGACCAAAGGTGTAGCGAAGCTTTCTGCTGAAGATGCGATCGCTCTGGGCGCCAGTGGGCCGACACTGCGCGGCAGCGGCGTTGATATCGACCTCCGGCGCGACATGCCATACACGGGATATGAGAACTTCAACTTCAAAGTACCAGTCGGCAAAGAAGGCGACGTGTTCGAGCGATACATGCTGCGCGTGGCGGAACTGCGCGAGTCCATTGGCATCGTGAAGCAGGCGCTCGATGGCATGCCTTCAGGTCCGGTGAAGGCAGATGCGCCCAAAGTCGTGCTTCCTGATCGCGAGAAGATGAAAACGGAGATGGAAGCTCTCATTTACCACTTCAAAATCGTGACCGAAGGTTTCGCGGTGCCTGAAGGTGAGGCATATCAGGCGGTCGAATCGCCGCGCGGCGAGATGGGATACTACATCGTAAGCGACGGCTCGGCGAAACCTTATCGCGTGCACATGCGTTCGGCGTGCCTGGCGAATATGCAAACGCTGCCTACGATGTGCGAGGGAAGGCTGCTTGCGGATGTGGTGGCGGCGATTGGAAGTATCGATATTGTGCTGGGAGAGATTGATAGATGATCTCTGCGAACTCCGCGTGACCTCAGCGTTCTCTGCGGTTAAAGGCTTTCAAGATCTTGACCGCAGAGTTCGCAGAGACGGCGCGGAGAACGCAGAGAAAAACGGATCTAAATGAAATTCTCGGGCCAATTCGAAGCACGCTTCACGGAGATGCTGACGCACTATCCGACGAAGCGATCCGTGCTGGTACCGACGTTGCTTTACGCACAAGACGAAGCCGGATTTCTTTCGGACGAAGTCATCGCCGAAATCGCCACCCGGCTCGATTTAACCGAACTCGATGTCCGCAACGTGATCAGCTACTACTCGATGCTAACCTGCAAGCCTCGTGGAAAATTTAACGTCCAGGTTTGCACCAATATCGCTTGCCTGCTGCGCGGCGGCGAAGAACTCCTGGAGCACTGCGAAAAAAAACTCGGCGTTGGACACAAAGGCACAACTCCGGATGGCATGTTCTCCTTAGAAGAAGTCGAATGCATTGGCGCCTGTAGTTGGGCCCCAGCGGTACAGGTGAACTACGACTTTCACGAAAACCTGACGCCGGACAAGATGGACGGAGTACTAGGCGAGTATAGGAAGCGGGCAAGACAATAATTTTAGATTGGAGATTTCAGATTGCAGATTGGACCCCGAGCGTTTCGAAATCTGAAATCTTAATCTTAAATCTGCAATCTTAAGAATGGCTTCTCTGGTCTCACATCCCGACGAGGTACGCGTAGTCGCGAAGCGCTTCGGACAAGGCGCGACGAACATTGACCGCTATCTCGCGCTCGACGGCTACAAGGCCGTGCAGAAGGCGCTCGCCATGCAACCGGACGCAATCGTCAATGAGGTCAAAAACTCGGGATTGCGCGGGCGTGGCGGCGCTGGATTCAACACGGGCCTGAAATGGTCGTTCGTGCCGAAGACTTCGGCCAAGCCGAAATACATTCTCTGCAACGGCGACGAGAGCGAGCCCGGAACTTGTAAGGACCGATTGATCTTTGAGCACGATCCGCACGCAGTGATTGAAGGCGTAATCATCGCGGGATTGGCTGTGGGGGCGCAATCGGGCTACATCTACATTCGCGGTGAGTATCGGTATCTGCTCGACATCACGCAAAAGGCGATTGCCGATGCATACGCCAAAGGATTTCTCGGCCAAAACATCTTCGGTTCCGGACGCGATTTTGAAATCTACTGGCATGGTGGCGCGGGGGCTTACGAGGTTGGCGAAGAGTCCGCTCTCATGGAGTCGCTCGAAGGCAAGCGCGGCATACCTCGCATTCGGCCTCCCTTCCCCGCTGTCGTTGGGCTGTGGGGTGGCCCAACCGTCATTAATAACGCGGAAACGCTGGCCAGCGTGCCGCACATTATTCTTGGTGGAGCAGAGTGGTTCGCAAACCTTGGTACGCCGAAAAACGGCGGAACGCGTTTGTTCTGTTTGAGCGGACATCTGAATAAGCCCGGTGTGTATGAACTGCCGATGGGATACAACTTAAAGAAGATGATCTACGACGTCGGCGGTGGGATTCCTAATGGGCGGAAGTTGAAAGCGGTAGTGCCAGGAGGATCCAGTTGTCCTTTGCTAACAGCCGATGAAATTGACCTCGCGATGGATTTCGACACGCTGATGAAAGCCGGAAGCATGTTGGGTTCCGGAGGGCTGGTTGTCGTTGACGATGCGACCTGCATGGTCAAATTTGCGCTGCGGATCATGAAATTTTATCGTCACGAGAGCTGCGGATGGTGCATTCCTTGCCGCGAAGGAACCGACTGGCTAGAAAAAACGCTGTCTCGCTTTCACTCCGGCGGCGGTATTAAGAAGGACATTGATAATATTCAATACTTATCCGAGAACATGCTGGGACGGACATTCTGCCCACTGGGCGACGCGGCGGCACTGCCGACAATTTCGATTGTGAAAAAGTTCCGCAAAGAGTTCGAGGATCACCTGGAAGGCAAGCCGTGTCCATTTGAAAAAACTGGAACAGCAAGGCAGCTACCGGTTTTTGCGTGAGAATATCTGGCAAGTGGATTTTGGTTCTTGCAATATTTGCGGCGGCATTTTTTCTGTGGCATCCGGTTTGCGTACCAATCGCGGATGAAGATGCCCAAAACTTTGCAGGTCGAAGTTACGAGCGGATGTGGGGAGTTCAGACGTTTCAGAACAAGAATGGCCACTGGTATCAATGTAAACCGTGGTTAGCGCGGCAGATGTTTTTCTAAGATTCAAGACTGCAAATTCATGGCTGATGTAAACATCACGGTTGACGGTAAGACGGTCACGGCGCCGGCCGGGTCTCTGCTAATCGAAGCCTGCAAGACCGCCGGCATTGAGGTGCCTGCTTTTTGCTATTACCCAAATCTCTCATTGCAGGGCGCCTGCCGCATGTGCCTGGTGCGGATCGAAAAAATGCCGAAGCTGCAGACCGCCTGCACGACGGGCATCACCGAAGGCATGGTTGTTACCTCGGACAGCGAAGAGATTCGTCAGGCGCGCAAGAGCATGGTCGAAATGCTGCTTGGGAATCATCCGCTGGATTGCCCGGTGTGCGATGCCGGCGGCGAATGCGAACTGCAGGACATGACATTCTCCTACGGCGCAGCTGAATCGAAATACATTGACATCAAGTCGCATCGTGATGAGCAGCAATGGTCGCCGGTCGTGTACTTTGATCGCCCCCGCTGCATTCTGTGTTATCGCTGTGTGCGCATTTGCGGCGAGGGGATGGATGTTTGGGCACTCGGCATTGAGAATCGCGGCTCGAGTTCGACGATCGTGCCGAACATGCAGGACCACCTCAATTGCGAAGAGTGCGGCATGTGCATTGACATCTGCCCAGTGGGCGCGCTCACCTCGGGCGCGTATCGCTACAAGACACGCCCTTGGGAAATGAAGCACGTCGGCACGACCTGCACGCATTGCGCAGACGGCTGCAAGACCACGCTCGGTGTTCGCCGTTCCGACACCGGAATGGAAATCGTGCGCGGCGACAATCGCGACAAGAGCGGCATCAATGGCGATTTTCTGTGCATCAAGGGACGGTACGCTTTCGATTTTGCCAATCATGAAGACCGCCTGACGCAGCCTCTGATTCGCAAGAATGGCCGGCTAGTCCCGGCGACATGGGAAGAAGCATTTGGGCTGGTTGGCAGGCGCTTTAAAGAAATTCGAGATCGCGATGGCGGGCAGGCGATTGGCGTAATCGGCTCGACGCGCACCACCAACGAAGAAAACTATCTGCTGCAGAAGTTCGCGCGCGTAGTGCTTGGCACCAACAACATTGATCATCATCGTACGGCCGACTTCCCTGCTCTGGCTTCGGCGCTTCACGGAAAGCCCACTCTGACTGCCAGCATGCGAGATGTTTACGATGCGCCGGCGATTCTGGTCATTGGGAATGATCCGACGGAGCAGCACCCGCTGCTGGCATGGCAGATTCGCAACAATGTGCGTCTGAAACAAGCGCGACTGTATGTTGCAAACGCACATCAGATCAAGCTGCAGCGGCAAGTAACAGCTTTCTTGCAGATTGGCGACAGGTGTTATGACGATTTCGTTTCATTCTTGTGGGACGGGCAAAAGCGGCCGTCGTCCCAGCAGAATTGGATTGCATTCCGCGAGGAGCTGATTGGCGAAAAGAATCTGGTCATTGTTTTCGGGTCGGAGATATCAGGCAACGCCATCAGCACGCTGGCAAAGTTTGTTTCCGCAGGTTCTGGCGCAAAGCTGATCTGCCTTGGCGACTATGCGAATTCGCGGGGCGCTGCGGACATGGGACTCTATCCCGATCTGCTGCCTGGATACCTTCCCGTTTCGGATGGCGGCAACTTCAAAAAAGAATGGGGTGCGTTGCCGCCGAAGTCAGGCTTAACGGTTCCCGGCATGCTGGATGCGGCGAAATCCGGCCAACTCAAAGCT
>Ga0137366_10002180_pt1 | contig 14898 bp, 16 predicted proteins | sample SagtaG_8_FD_104938 | JGI IMG/M metagenome (GOLD analysis project Ga0137366, IMG submission 104938) | Vadose zone soil microbial communities from Sagehorn Ranch, Mendocino, California, USA - Sage1_L_60_16 metaG | ecosystem: Environmental > Terrestrial > Soil > Vadose zone | place: USA... | reverse complement strand
TTGTTAAAAAAACTGATATACCAATGGGAGGACCCAGATGGTTAACAGTTGTTTCACCGGAAGGGCCCGATGGCATTGAATTACTTCTTGAGCCAGACTTCAATCCGGCTCTTGCCGGAGCTGAGAAAACATTCAAAAAAACTCTTTTTGATAAGGGAATACCATGGACATCCTTTGCTGTTGATGATGTGCAAAAAGAGTATGAAAGATTGGAAAAACTTGGTGTAGCATTCAAAACAAAGCCAACACAAATGGGACCGGTAACTGTCGCCGTATTTGATGATACATGCGGTAACCTGATACAGATAGCGCAGAAATAAAAGAAAATAACATTCAATCAGAAACAACAGCAATTGATATCGCACTTTTGTGTTTGTATTGCGGGGTCTTCACCAAAAGTGAGACCCTGCGGTATTTTTAATACTAAATTTACTTTCGGCGCTAAAAATATTCCTTCTGTCAAACTATTTGATTATGGATAATTCTTTAATTCCCCGGGAACAATTCGAAGCAGCGGAGAGGGCTATCATTAATGGTGATGCTGCTTCACTCGAACAGTTTCTTATTACATTTAAAAACAATCCTGAAGTTAGACAATGGTATGGCGGTGTCGGTCCTTATGCAATTGATGAAAAAGATTTTCTTGAAGATGCACGATCAATTATCGCTGAGAAGCACTGTTTCAACAGTTGGTCAGAATATGAAAAGTTTAAAGAGGAACTGAACAGAAAAGATTCACCTGTTGCACAATTTGAAAAGGCTGTGGATGCAATAGTAAATGGCGATGCAGAAACGCTAAAGCAATTGCTTCAATATAATTCCGGTTTGCTTCATGTACGTTCAATTCGCAGGCATCACTCCACTCTTTTAAATTATGTAGGAGCAAATGGTGTCGAGGGATTTCGACAAAAGACACCGAAGAATGCTGTAGAAGTTGCTGAGATTTTGCTAAGTGCAGGTGCTGAAGTTGATGCGGTAGGAGATATGTATAGAGGAACAACAACATTGGGTTTGGTATCAACCAGCATTCATCCCGTTCAAACCGGAGTGCAAAAGGAATTGATTGATATCTTTTTAAAATATGGTGCAGACCCCAATCATGCTGTAGCACCTGATTATACAGAAGGTCTCCTTATTGTTGCCTGCCTTCATAACGGACGAGGTGAAGCTGCTGAATATCTTGCCAAAAAGAATGCAACTTTAGATCTCGAAGGTGCAGCCGGAGTAGGTGATCTTAATAAGGTCAGGAGTTATTTCAATGAAGATGATAGTTTAAAAGAAGGTGCAACAAAAGTACAAAGAGACTCTGGATTTATGTGGGCTTGTGAGTATGGAAGAACCAGCGTAGTTGAGTTTTTGTTGAATCATGGTGTTGGTATTTCTACTGAATCAAATGGTATGACTGGTTTACACTGGGCTGTTGTAGGAGGACAGATTGATATGGTTAAATTGCTTCTCCAACGAAATGCACCACTCGAAATAAAGAATTGTTACGGAGGAACTGTTTTAAGTCAGGCGCTTTGGTCTGCATTTAACGATTCCAGGGCTCAATATCTTACAATTATCGAAACCTTAATTGCTGCTGGCGCAAAGGTTGAACCTGAATGGAATCAATACATTGTTGAAGTGCGGAGGCGCTATGCTTTTTCACAATAAAAATTATTTGAAAAAAAATTTTAATAATGGTCACAAAAAATACCAGAACCAGGTTTGAAGGTGCACAACCAATCCTCTGCATTAAAGATATGTCTGTTAGCGTCAAATACTATGTTGATATGCTTGGGTTCACAAATGCAGATTGGGGCAACGACGATTTCACATCTGTAAACCGCGACACTGCCGGAATCTACCTTTGTCGTGATGCGCAAGGTCAACCAGGAACATGGGTATGGATTGGCGTAGAAGACGTAGCAGTTCTTTATGAAGAATACAAAGCAAGCGGTGCAAAAATTCGCATGAATCCAAAGAATTTCCCGTGGGCTTATGAAATGCATATAGAAGATCCGGATGGTCATGTTCTTCGCTTTGGATCAGAGCCGATAGATAACACTAATGAAAATGAGTGAAAGAAAAATATTTCATCCAAACATGTTTCTGATAAAACAATAATCAATATGAAAATCGGAATATTGTGAATTTAAAGCTGATAAAAATCTTATAACTTTTGAATTCATAACCTTGCTCAAAATCTTTTATTCTGAAATTTATTTTCATCTTATCTTTCATTACTCTTAATAAAATGAATCATGTTAATCCTCCAAATTGAACATCCTGTTCCAGACTTCAATACATGGCAAAAAGCGTTTGACAGTGATCCTATTAATCGCAAGCAGTCAGGTGTTCGCCGCTATAGAGTATCACAAGAAATAGATAATCCAAATTATGTCATCATTGATTTGGAATTTGATAACTTAAAAGATGCAGAAGCCGTACATGAAGCTTTGAAAAAAATATGGAATCGTGTTGAGGGAAAAGTAATGACAAACCCACAGGCAAGAATTATCGAGATTGTGGATAGCAAAGAATATTGAAATAATGTTTGATGTTATTTCTATAGTGCAAGTCTAAAGGATGGAAAAACAGTAACACGATTTACAGGAAAAATTTATCAGGTATTAAAATAGGAAAGACTTAAACAGTTTCAATTCCATAGCTATGCAACATTGCATAAAACTCAGTTGGAGCAGAAGATGTTTCGCTAAACTTATTTTTATGAATATCTTGCATATAAGCGCTACTCCTGCTCAAAATAAAAAACACAGTTATGAATTCACGACGTGACTTTTTACAAAAAATTGCTGCTGCAACTATCGCATTGCCTTTTTTACCACAGACTGATTCCGCAAACAAATCATTGTACAACAAGCCTTATGATGGGCCTCTATTGCGTGTAGCAATAATGGGTCTCGGCAGCTATGGAACACGTGTAGCTGAAGCCATGCGCGACTGCAAGATGGCGAAATTAACAGGGGTTATTAGTGGCCATCCTGATAAAATTACAGCATGGCAGGGCAAGTATAATATTCCCGGGAAGAACTGTTATAACTATGAGAATTTCGATAACATAAAAGATAACCCGGATATTGATGCAGTTTACGTGATTACTCCAAACGGATTGCATCACGACGAGGTGATACGTGTTGCCAAAACAGGAAAGCATGTTATTTGTGAGAAACCCATGGCAATAAATGCAAGAGAAGGAAAGGAAATGGTTGATGCGTGTAAGAAAGCAAATGTAAAATTGCTTGTAGGGTATCGTATGCATTTTGAGGCGAAAACACTGGAAATTATCCGCATGAGAAAAAATGGTGAGTTTGGAAAAATTATGTTCTTCCAGGGACTAAGCGGTTTTAAAATAGGCGACCCTTCTCAATGGCGATTGAATAAACAACTGGCCGGCGGAGGAGCAATGATGGACATAGGAATTTATTCCATTAACGGTTCCCGATACATGACAGGTGAAGAACCTGTGTGGGTTACTGCGCAAGAGACTAAAACTGATCCTGAAAAATTTAAAGAAGGCGTGGATGAAACCATTCAATTTCAATTGGGCTTTCCCAGCGGCGCGGTGGCATCATGTCTGTCAACTTATAGCATGGATAACCTGGATAGCTTTTTCTTAAACGGCGAACAGGGATTTGCTGAATTACAACCTGCTACCGGTTATGGTCCTATTGCAGGGCGTACACATAAAGGCGAATTAAATCAGCCGCATGTAACGCATCAAACGGTGCAAATGGAAGAAATGTCTGCTATCATTTTGCAGGGCAAAGAACCGATTGTACCTGTAGATGGTGAAGAAGCTTTGAAAGATTTAAAAATTATTGACTCAATTTATATGGCTGCTAAAACTGGTAAAAAGATCGCATTGAATTCATAATAAAATTTGAAGATGATCGAACCGCTAATACAAGTCAGACTGCATGATCATTGATTATTATTATCGGGTTTCAATTCAGGAAAATAATTAAATTGTCCTTCATCTTCCTCTTCTACATAATTTTCTTTCATTCTGATTTCATCGTCAGTTTTGTATATCTGAAAATAAGAACTCCCACAGCTTTCCTTATTGTATAAAACTTCACCTGTAAAATAATTTTCTTTTATTGCTTTCAGAATCATTTCATATAAATCTCCATTCCAGTTAAACCTTATGTTTAATAATTTTCCTGCAAATTCAGCAACAATGGAAGTCTTCCACAAATAGCATTTAGTGTCATCAACTGTTATACGATAAATGCTGCCATAGCATGATTGCATGCCTGGTATTGTTCCTGTATATTTCATAAAATTATTTTACAGGGTGAAGCAATTCTCAAGAAAGCGATAATAAAATTATATAACTGTTATTTAAAATAGCCTGTTCTTTTCCCCAAAATTCCCACAGTGTTACCATAGCTATCGTATCTATTCACAATACTGCAGAGTCAATGTCAAATTGTATTTTTCTGCAGGGCGGTAATGCCGGCAAATTGTAAATAAGAATAAGCAATTAAAAAGTGTTCGGCTGATGTCCAATTCCTGCAATCTCATTTGTTATAAGGGTATAATTCAAATATTCAATAACATTTAAAATCGTTTATCATGGGAAAGCTAACCGTATTTAATTTCGTAACACTTAATGGCTTCTATAAGGGGCTTGACGAAGATATCAGCTGGCGTAAGAATGACGATCCGGAAAAAAATGAGTACGCTGCCGAGGGGCTAAATCAGGGAGCACGCTCCTTTTTGGACGGGTAACTTATGAAATGATGGTAAGTTACTGGCCAACACCGAATGCGATCAAAAATAATCCGGACGTAGCTGAAGGAATAAATAAAGCCGACAAAATTGTATTTTCAAGAACGCTGAAGAAAGCCAATTGGAACAATACGAGAATATTAAAGGACAATATTTTTGAAGAAATAAAGAAAATGAAACAGATCCCCGGGAAGGATATGACAATCCTCGGCAGCGGAAGTATTGTAACACAATTTGCGGAACAAGGTTTAATTGATGAATACCATTTCATGGTAGATCCCGTTGCCCTGGGTGATGGCACTCCCATATTTAAAGGAATGAAGCACAAACTGGATCTAAAACTTACCAATGCAAAAACATTCAGGAGTGGGGTTATTATTCTTAGCTATCAGCTTGTATAAAGTGGATGCAGGGTTATAATAAAACGCTCCCAATTTTAAAAGAAAAATAACTTAATATAAAACGTGTTGGACTCATGTCCAATTCCTGCAATCTCATTTGTTATAAGTTGTATAATCATTACATTCAATTAACAAATTAAAACTTAAAAAAATGGAAGAGTATGCATTAATCATGAGACATGAAGACGGTAAAAAAATAGCATCACCAGAGCAAATGGAAATCTGGATGAAACAAACAATGGACTGGATTGGCGGCATTGCTGCACAAAACAAATTTGTGAATGGCACTGGCTTGCCATTTGAAGATGCCAGGGTTATAAAGACAACAAACTCAAAAAAAGTTGTTACTAATGGACCTTTTGGTGAAATTAAAGAAACCATTGGCGGATTCATTACTGTTAGAGCAGATTCTGTTGAAGAAGCAGTTGAATTTGCAAAAGGCTGCCCTGTTTTGCAAGGTGAAGGCAATACTGTAGAAGTGAGAAAAATTGTCAAGGGAGATGGTGTTCACTAAAAGCTGAATGTTGTCACGAAGACACTAAGTCATGAGATTTGATCTTTAATTTTTCTTCGTGTCTTGGTGTCTTTCGTGGCACAATTAGAACATCTCTTTTTTATTTAACCTGATTCTAATTGGGTTCTGAAAACAAACAAAAACTTGCTTTCCCTAATGTTGGAAATCATTAGTTATCCACGCCCATTTTATCAAAAGATATAGAATCGGTTAAAGTGAATCTGAGAAGTTTTTGAAAGGGATATTGTAACCTATAGGCATCTTAACTTTACAGAGGTTTTTTTATTAAGTTAAGTGTGGGTTTCGTTTTTCTTTATGATACCAGCTTTTGACAACAATGGCGTCGTTCCTACTAATGAACTTAATGATTTGAATGATTTCTATGATACCAGCTTTTGTATTTCATAGCATCTTCGTTGCGTCGCAATCCTTTCATCTGCATTGCAACTGGCATCATTTAGAATCACTCTTCGCAAGTTCACTTTACATAACATCTCCCCTTTAGGGGATTAACGGGCTTTATGAACCAACAGGAATTAATACCGCATTTATTCCGAACAGAATACAGAAAAATAGTTTCTGTGCTTTACAAGCGTTTTGGATTTGATGAAATAGAAATTGCTGAAGATATTGCCAGTGACACTTTCATTACTGCGGCACAAACCTGGGGATTAAATGGTGTTCCGAAAAATCCGACTGCATGGCTTTACAATGTTGCAAAGAACAAAGCAAAAAATTATTTGCAGCATGAATCAATCTTTAAAAGTAAAATTGCACTGGAAATAAAAAAGACTTCTTCTGAGCTTTATGAAAATGAGATTGACTTATCTCCTCAAAATATCAACGACAGCCAGTTGCAGATGATGTTTGCTATTTGTCATTCCTCTATTTCACCTGAAGCGCAGATAGGGTTATCGCTTCGTATTCTTTGCGGCTTCGGCATTGAAGAAATTGCCGACGCTTTTCTTACAAATAAAGAAACCATCAACAAACGATTATTCAGAGCCAAAGAAAAACTCCGCGAAGAAAAAATAAAAATTGAATTGCCAAACCCGTCAGAAATTGATGAGCGATTAACAACTGTACTAAGAACAATTTATTTGCTGTTCAGCGAAGGTTATTATTCTGAGAGTCAAAATGAAACTATTCGAAAAGACCTTTGCTTTGAAGCAATGCGACTGTGCACTATGCTTGTTGAAAATAAATACACCAACAAGCCAGAAGTAAATGCATTGCTTTCATTGATGTATTTTCATGCTTCAAGATTTGATGCGCGGATAAATGAAAATGGTGAGCTTATTTTATACGATGAACAGGACACAAACCTTTGGAATGCTGACTTGATAAGCAGAGGAGGATATTATCTTCACTGCGCAACAACAGGCAACAAACTTTCAAAATATCACCTGGAAGCTGCCATTGCTTACTGGAATACGCAGAAGACTGATACAAAAGAAAAATGGGAAAATATTTTACAACTCTACAACCGCTTGTTGCAAATTGAATATTCACCCATTGCTGCGCTCAACAGAACGTATGCGCTTTCAAAAGCAAATGGAAAACAGGAGGCAATTACTGAGGCAGAAAAACTAAACTTAACCAACAATCATTTCTATTTTGTTTTACTTGGCGAGCTATTCACAGATATTGATAACAAAAAGGCAAAACAAAATTTTCAAAAGGCTCTTTCAATTGCAAAGACACAGACAGACAAGCAAACAATTCAAAAGAGAATTGATAAATCTTGACGGCTCAATTTGCACGTATAAATAAACACCCGGTTCCTTTTCTGATATAAACTTTGCTCGGCTATGAATATATTGTTCTGGCAACCAACTAATTTATTAACTCTTTAGAAGGATTCCAATACATCTATACTAATTTTTGTTCAATAAATTTTAGGGTTTTACATTCTTTCCAATCAAAAAAGGCCACAAATACTTTACCGTGATTTTTCACGCTATTTATCGTGATTTTTAACCTTGACTTATAACTTCTGGCTAACCTAATTTTGGATACTCTTGTGTAAGCGCTGGTTTTAATACTTATCATCTCACTATAGAGTACAAACAACCTTCAATTATATTTTAAAAGTCACTTATCATGAAAAAACAAAACTTCTACATCGTCATTTTATGTATCGCTCTGTTATCAGCATGCAAGAAAGATTTAAATCAATTGCCTGCCAATCAAAACCAGGCTTCTGCATCACAGAATGATATTCAAAATGGTAAACAATTTCCAAACTATGTTCACAATGAAATACTCGTGAAATTTAAAAAAGGCATTCAAGAAAGTATAAGGACAAATATTTTGACAAGGATTAACGGTACTGTTTCTGAAAAAGTTTTAACCAAAACAATGCAACGATTTGGAGATAATGAAGGATTTTTAGTTGTTCATACTCCCCTTGCTGCACTTGATGCAATAAGCAAAGTAAAAACTCTTCCGGAAATTGAGTATGCAGAACCAAATTTCATTTACCAACATGATGCAGTATCTGATGATCCGTATTACACAAATGGTTCTTTATGGGGAATGTATGGTGATGCAACAAACCCTTTTGATCAATATGGAAGCCAGGCAGGAGAAGCATGGGCTGCGGGGCATACCGGTTCAACCAATGTAGTAGTGGGCGTTATTGATGAAGGCGCAATGTATGGTCATCCTGATCTTAAAGCCAATATTAAAAATCCTGTTGAATTTAATGGATTCGCAGGTGTAGATGATGATGGAAATGGATTTGTAGATGACATTCATGGCTGGGATTTTGTATCAAATAACAATTCAACTTATGATGGCTCCCAAGACGACCATGGAACGCATGTTTCAGGAACAATCGGTGCAAAAGGCGCTAACAGTATAGGCGTTGCAGGAGTGTGCTGGAAAGTAAGAATTATCTCTGCAAAATTTTTAGGAATAAATGGCGGAACAACTGCCAATGCTGTTAAAGCAGTTGATTATATTACAAATCTTAAAATTATAAATCATTATAATCTTGTTGCTACCAACAATTCATGGGGAGGCGGTGGATATTCACAAGCTTTATACGATGCAATAAGCCGCGCTAATGCGCAGAATATTTTATTCATTGCTGCAGCAGGAAATGGAGGTACTGATGGTATTGGAGATAATAATGACATTGTAAATAATTATCCTTCTAATTATAATCTTCCGAATGTTATAGCCGTAGCTGCTATTACCTCTTCAGGCGGATTAGCTTCGTTCTCAAATTATGGAGCCACAACAGTTGATCTGGGTGCTCCGGGTGTAGGAATTTATTCTACATTACCTGCTATCAACGGAACTGCTACCTATGGTTCTTATAGTGGAACGTCTATGGCTACGCCGCATGTTACGGGCGCTGCTGCTTTGTATGCGTCAACACATCCTGGTGCTACTGCGGCACAAATTAAAGCTGCAATATTAAATAGCACTATACCTACAGTTTCTTTACAGGGTAAAACTGTTACCGGCGGAAGATTGAATGTAAGCGGATTTTAAAATGATTTAGCGAATGAATAAAAGGAGGCGTTAGCACTTGTAGTTAAATCTCCTTCCCGCAGGTGGAAGAGGTAATGCCTCTAACAGATGTGTAAAACAATTTAATAGCATTAAGAAGACATTGCGGAAAAAGTAATACCGCAATGTCTTCTTCGTTTTGGCTTATTAACCCCTTACACAGATTTCAATTGTAATAGTTAATGCAGTTAACTATCTTGTTCATGCCCTCTTACTTTTCTATCATTTATTATAACACCTGTTGTCAAAATTTTTCTGTCATGATTTTCTTTCTGATTATATTTCTTATGGAAGCTAAACCAGATAAATAATTTTTATTATTAACAAAAGAACAATTGTCAATACTGAAATAGCAATTACGATTTTGTGTTTAGAATAAAATGAGAATATCGTCATTGTCAAAAGAGCGATAGAACAAATCAGTGCCCCGATTACAAACGGTTTAATTTGTTTATAACTCAATATTGTTAAAGAGTAATGCTGCAGTCGGAAGATTTCTGAAATTGTCCTAATCAGTGCAAGAAAAATTATTACAGTTAATACCCTCGATATTTTGATTTCATTTTTTTGAAAAAATTTTTTCATCGTTTTAGTTCAGTCTTTTTATCAATCATATTGAAGTCATTGAGTTTGAAATTTAATATTTTTTGTCGCATGATATTTAATTTCATTTTTATTTTTATAATTTAGTTTAGGGCGTTAATAAATTTACAATTGCCTGCCTCTGAATCTTCGTTCATGCCCTCATCACCGCATCGTATGCAGTAACAACATCGGGAAAATAATTTATCTTACCTTTTCTAAAATAAAAATGTATGAAAGCACTTGGCATTATATTAATAATAGCGGGTATTTTAATGCTCATCTTTCGTGGGTTTAGTTTTACCAAAGAAGAAAAAGTGATAGATGTGGGGCCTCTTGAAGTAAACAAAAAAGAAAATAAAACAATTGGCTGGCCTCTATATGCAGGTGGAATAGCGGTTGCAGCCGGGGTAATTATATTAATAGCGGGCAGAAAAAAAACCTGATTCAATAAATTGGTGCGTTAAAAATATTTGCTTCATTTGAACCTTCTGCCATTGGCAAAATTACAAATTCGTAATTCCAATTCCTTGCAGCGTGTAACTTGCAACGTCTAACTTTTTTAATTCAAACGAAATGAAACATATTTTTTATACAGTTGTCTTTCTTGTAAGTACCAGCATTTGTTTTGCGCAGAATAAAAAATTTGTTTTGGTAATACATGGTGGCGCAGGTACTATTTTAAAAAGCCAGATGACTCCCGAAAAAGAAAAAGTATACCAGCAGGGATTGAATGATGCATTGCAAACAGGTTATAATATATTGTCAAAGGGCGGCGCTGCTTTGGATGCCGTTGAAGCTTCGATAAAAGTTTTGGAAGATAATCCATTGTTCAATGCAGGTAAGGGTGCCGTGTTTACAAATGAAGGCAAAAATGAATTGGATGCTTCTATCATGGATGGCAAAACTTTAAAGGCCGGTGCCGTTGCAGGTGTTACTACTATTAAAAATCCTATCACCGCTGCAAGGGCTGTAATGGATAAAAGTGAACATGTAATGATGGCGGGTAAAGGCGCTGAAAAATTTGCTCAACAATAAGGCTGCACTATTGTTGACCCATCTTATTTCTTTACTGAAGACAGGTGGAAAGCATTGCAAAAAGCAAAGGCTGATGATTCACTTAAATCAATTCACGGTGATTCGGTAAAACCAAAAGCATTATTAAAACAAGTAAGCAATAGCGATTATAAATATGGTACAGTTGGTTGCGTTGCTTTGGATATGCAGGGCAATCTTGCTGCAGGTACAAGTACAGGCGGAATGACAAATAAAAAATTTGGACGCATTGGTGATTCGCCGGTTATTGGTGCAGGCACTTATGCAAACAATGCAACCTGCGCTATAAGTTGTACAGGTTATGGTGAATATTTTATTCGATTAGTGATGGCAAAAAGTGTTAGTGACAAAATGGAACTCGCACATCAAAATCTTACAGATGCAGCCAATGAAATGATCATGCATAAGCTTGGCGAATTGGGTGGTGATGGCGGTTTAATAGCAGTTGATAAAGATGGCAATATTGCGATGCCATTTAATACTTCAGGAATGTATAGAGGATACATGACTTCGGATGGGAAGAAAGAGATTAAGATTTATAAAGAATGAAACGTTGGCAGATTGGCTATTGAGATTTCGAATTACAGTCTGTAACGATTCAAATTTTCTAAATCTTTCTTAAGTGAATGAAGAATTTGAATAAGATTGTCCTGCACTTCAAAAGTGCAGGACAATTTGCATATTATTTCGTCAAGATCATATTTTTACTATCAACCACCTCTGCACTATTTTGTAATGATCATATTTTTACTGTCAACTTTTTTCCCATTAACAAGAAGCGAATAAATATATTGGCCCGATGGCAGCGTGCCTGCATTAATCGTTACTTCATTCACGCCACTGTTGCTGAGTGAGAACGATTTTACTTGTCGTCCATCTGAAGTATAAATTACGAGTTGTGCATTTGCTGAAGTGGAAGGCAAATAGTACTGAACTACGGAATTTTTTGAAAAAGGATTAGGTGCATTTTGTTTAAGATAAGCGCTAGAAATATAAAGTGATGAAGAATTTGATGAAGATGTAATTTGATTTTGTAATGTTTTAATCATTTGCCTCATTTCATTTATCTGTTGTTGTTGGCTGTCTATTTTTTGTTGTTGCTCCTGCATAGTCTGTTGTAATTCCTGGATACCTTTTATTGCAATAACTCCAAAGCCACTGTAGTTCAGTGTGTATACGTCCAGATTTCTTTCTGCAACTACATTGTGTGTTACAAGACTTGGAAAAACTTTTTGAACGTCCTGTGCAATAAATCCGTTGTATGCAGTTTGATCTTTATTGTTTTTAAATTGATAGGTTACAGGTTTTAACTGATTGATCTTTTCCAAAACAGAAGGCATCGTTTGAATATTTGTTTTTAGCCGTTCATCGGATATTGCAGAATAAGTTCCATCATTACTGTTGAATTGACCCCTGAAAGAAGCATTCCAATACAATTGCAGGCTGCCGAATGTAACGAGTTCCCAATCGTCTAAACTTGAATTGTTTTCAATGTCGAATCCAAAACTGGAATGACTAATTTTTGCACGATATGGGTCTGGGGATAGTGTTCCTACTCCAAGGTCTCCATTAGCTGTTAAAACCATCCTCGTTACATTTCCATTTGTTCTGAATTGCAGCCCGTTTTGTGCGCTTGAATTGCTGTAAATTAGTCCACCGCTTACATTGCTTTGGGGTTTGCCAAATAAAATACCGGTTTCTGTATTGTCTGGAGCAAGAATGTTAATGTAACTAGCAGTTGAGTTCTCGACGATCAAAGGAGCATTTACATATCCTGTTACCGTTCCTGCGCTTCCTTTAAAGATATGAAGTTTGTTTTCTGGTGTTTGAGTACCGATACCCACATTTCCACCGGGAGCAATGCGCATTCGCTCAGCATTATTTGTTTTAATTCTTACTGGTTGGGTGTTGGTTGTACCTAAAAAATTGCTGCTGGTAACGTTACTGTTTCCAGTTATCAGCCAACTTGTTTGACCATAAGAAGTAAGAGCTGCAAACGTTAATATAATTGCAGCAGAGCGTAGAGTTAAGTTTGTTTTCATAATGTACAGTTTTGTTACTCAAATTAGTAAATAAAACTCGTACTAACAAGCGTAGGTACGGGCAAATTTTATAAAAGACTAAGGCTAATAATCGGAGCTTGTTCTAAGTGCTTTTATTTGTATGAATAATTACAAAGAAAAATTATTAGAAAGCAAAAGCCTCTCACAACTGATGTTTACTATCAACTTTTTTCCCGTCAACGAGAAGAGAATACATATATTGTCCGGATGATAGTGCACCTGCATTAATAGTGACTTCATTCATTCCGCCCTTGCTTAGTGTAAATGTTTTTAGTTGTCTTCCATCAACACTATAAATTACCAATCGAGTAAGACTTTTACATGATTCTCTCAAAAAAATCTCGTCGGTAGTCTTCAAATTATTTGCTTGCTATAACTTTATGAGACAGCAAACTTTATTTTTGTCATTTTACTGATATTTATATAAATTCTCCAACAAAAGAATATGAAAGTAAACGGTAAACATTACAGAACAATTTGGTTAAAAGAAGATGATGATAAAATAATAAGCATCATTGATCAGCGCCATTTACCACATCAATTTATTATTGAAGACTTACATTCAGTAAATGAAGTTGTTTGTGCAATAAAAGATATGCATGTAAGAGGCGCCGGTCTTATTGGTGCTACGGCAGGATATGGAATGTACCTGGCAGCAATAGAAGCCGCTAAGAAAAATTCTTTTAATGAATACTTGCATGAATCTGCTTGTATTCTAAAATCATCCAGGCCAACGGCTGTCAATCTTGAGTGGGCTGTGAACAGGCAATTGGCAGTAATTGCAAAAGGAAATTCAATAAATGAAAAAATAAAAATTGCGAAAGAAACAGCTATCACAATTGCAAATGAAGATGCAGCATATTGCAAACAAATAGGTTTATATGGCGTACGCATTATTGAACAGATTACAAAAAAGAAAAAAGGTGAAGCGGTAAATATTCTAACACATTGCAATGCAGGCTGGCTTGCATTTGTAGATCACGGGTCAGCTACCGCTCCTATTTATGAAGCACTTGAAAGAGGCATCAATATTCATGTTTGGGTTGATGAAACAAGACCAAGAAACCAGGGTGCAAGTTTAACTGCATGGGAATTAATAAATCATGGAGTGCCACATACTGTTATTACTGATAATGCAGGAGGTCATTTGATGCAACATAGATTGGTAGATATCGTAATTACCGGTGCAGACAGAGTAACCCGTACCGGAGACGCTGCGAACAAAATAGGCACTTATCTGAAAGCATTGGCAGCCTGTGATAACAACATTCCTTTTTATGTTGCTCTCCCCTCCTCTACTTTTGATTGGAATATTCGAAACGGAGTAAAAGAAATAAACATTGAGGAAAGAAGTTCAGATGAAGTAAAATATATCGAAGGTTTATGTGAGAATGAAATAAAAAAAGTTTTGCTTACACCGCTCAATAGTCCCGCCGTTAATTATGGCTTTGATGTTACGCCTGCAAGACTTATTACCGGCCTTATAACTGAACGTGGCGTTTGTAATGCCAGCGAAAAGGATATACTGACTATGTTCCCTGAAAATAAATGAGCAAGCATGCAGGAAGAAGGTGTCATCAAGTTCAATTGCACATGGATAAAAGAAGCTCCATTGGATTTTGCATTAATAAAAGAATTAAATGAATGGCGCAATAAATTGTACAATGAAAGTCTTATAGGTGTAAACAAGGATGGTATCGGTTATGGAAATATCAGCATTCGTTATAAACAAAATAGTTTTATTATCAGCGGGTCATCAACAGGTAAATTAAAAGAACTTACAAACGAACATTATACACGTGTAACAGAATATAATATTGATAAAAACAGTTTAACAACAGTTGGTCCCATCATCGCTTCTTCCGAATCATTAACGCATGCAATGATCTATGAATGTGAAAAACATATTAATGCAGTGTTGCATGTTCATCATTTTAAATTATGGAAGAAACTTTTGAATATAATTCCATCAACAGATAAAGACGTGGAGTATGGCACACCTGCAATGGCAGGAGAAATA
>Ga0137366_10002174_pt1 | contig 14928 bp, 18 predicted proteins | sample SagtaG_8_FD_104938 | JGI IMG/M metagenome (GOLD analysis project Ga0137366, IMG submission 104938) | Vadose zone soil microbial communities from Sagehorn Ranch, Mendocino, California, USA - Sage1_L_60_16 metaG | ecosystem: Environmental > Terrestrial > Soil > Vadose zone | place: USA... | reverse complement strand
CGTCGCTTTAACCAAAGCGACGAGCTCGTTATCCGGATTCTCGGTTGCTGTGGCGATGTTTTCATTGTCAACGTGCCAGTCAACAGAGCCCTCTTTAACCACTGCCGGTAAGTTGCGCGCGTCGAGCGGGCGAAGGTGTACCAAAACTTGCTGTTTGTCTGTCATATTCATAAGTGTAATTTCTCCTTCACAAAAGTTGCTACCGCTAAACTCAACGCGGTAAAGTTGCAGCCGAACCGCGCGCGAAGTGTGGCGGCGGTCGCCACGTTCACGTAGCCAGGACAAGAAACCCAGGACGCGGTAATAAAGAACAAGCAATCGAAGCTTAAACATAGATAACCTCGCGGCGCGAGCGCGGAGTGCCGGGCTTTAATACCCAGTCCATTTCACAACCCGCAAACGCGATTGCCGGAGTTTTCCGCCATACGTACCAGTCACAGCTAATTAGATCGGTCTCGCCGTCGCTGGTAAATGATATGCGCGGTAAGTGAATTTGATTAGTTAGGTTACGCCGGTGCGCGTGTAACCACTCTTGCCGGTCGAAACACGACTCAGTAAAAGACTTGCGCAAAAGCATCGCGATTCCGATCTGCGCGTGGTCGAAAGCGAGCGGCACTATATAAGGAGCAACGGAAAATGGTGGATTAGTGATGATCCAGTTTATGCCGGACTCGAACGCATCGCAAAAATCCCATCCGTCCGCGCGACTAACGTCCTGGTGGTAATCCGCTTTCATTGCCGGATCAAGATCGTTGGTGAATAGGCCGCAAGCGGGTTGCTCTGCTAAGACGTGCGCGATGGCGTTTGTTCCCGCGCAACACTCAAGGATTAAGCCGGTCGGTTTGATCCGCGTGAGTAGTTCGCGGGTGGCGAACTCAGGGGTGAAGTATTGATCGTTGGCGCGACGTGTCATGTTATAATGAACGGGAAGCGCGAGCCTTTTTCAATGGTGATTTAATTCCCGCGCTTGCCCCGTCTCGACTGCCTCGGTTGAGTTAGCACCTGCATTGTACAGAAAGGGCCAGGTGATGTCAAAGAAAATTACGGTTGCGCGAGTCATGCAGATTACCGGACGCAGCCGGAGCCGTGTCTCGCAATTGCGCCTTGCCCTGGGTGTCTTGCCTGAGCGGGATCACGGTCCCGGTAATGGTCGCCTCTATGATCTGGAAACCGTGCGTACCTGGGCGAAGGCTAACCCTGTCGATCGGTTGAACCAACGCGCGGGCCGTAACCGCCACAACCCCAAACTCTAGTATCTCGCCGGTTCTGGACCACAATCCCTAGCCCACAACCTAATGCGTCCGTAAACCGTTGAAACCACTATAATTAGCGGTTGAATTGTTTAGCGCCTGGGTATAGAATGGCCGGACACTCGGAGGCCATGCGAGGGCCAACGGACCCGAAAAGGGCCGGGGTTGTAGGCTCGTCACTCGAACATCGAAAGGAAAAATTGAAAACTTATGGCAAACCAAAAACGAAATCCAACACGTGAAGAAAGCAAAGCCGCCCTGGAATTACAAGCGCCCAGCGGCGGCGATTCTTTTGATGAAGCAAAGGCGCTCGCTACGCAGCGGCAAAGTGATGGGGATCTGATCGTTATCAATGACGATATTCTTCAGCAAGCGATTGAAGCGATGGCGGAGTTATCCGTTTCGTTTGACCGCTACGCCAAGTCAGATCAGCTAAAGGCGTTCATGGCGGACGCGACGCCGCTGTATATCACGGACGTGGTTACGATCAATATCAAGGATCAGAATGCGAAGCCGGGCGAGAACCCGGAGAAACCCGTCCATTTATTCCGTTTTGAAACCGAGGATCACGTTGATTATCTTGTGATGCTTGGGATCAATAGCGTGCGGGATCGCATTGCTCGCGCGTTTAACCTTAACCGCTTGATCGGGAAACGCGTTACGGTCGGTCCGGTTAAGATCAATCAAATGCCGACCAAGTTACAGCCCGCTTGGGTGTTTGATAAGCTCCCCGGCTTTGCAATGCGGGCCGCCGTGTAGAGGTTATGCGGTGCATAGGGGGGGCCGCATAATGCGCCCAACGCTGGCGCGAACGTAATGCGTGACTTTCCGGGTTTCAGAGTAAACCCGGCTTCAACTTTTCATTGGTAAGCCTGACCAATGCCGAAAAAAGAAGACGATAACTTAGATAGCGCACCGCGTATATTTCTTGATCAGTGGGCCAGCATTGCCGCTTACGAGGGCGGAATTAGAGCGGCGTCCGAAGCGACGGGCATCCCGCTTGATATTTACGAGCACGGAGTAAGAGGGCAGAACCTGACCGCGCGCGAGAACGTGAATGCTTACTTGAAATTCATTGATTATCTGGACGTGCACCCGGCCCCGGAACTGGAAATTATTGACCGGCTATTTTTGAACCTGTCCGACTATCAGATCGAGCAACTAATAAACCTGTGCGAAGAGGAAGACGGTCCAGCATTGCAAGCAATGATTAAGGCGTTTGAGGACGACGGCGAAGATATAGGCGCAAAAGATTCTGAGTTTTGGGAGTGGTTCCGCGAAACATTCTATCCAAAGGAGGCCGCAGCGTAATGGATGCTGAAAGTCGAAGAGTTGTGAAGCGCACGATTCGTGAGATTGAACGACGCAAGATCGAGAAACCGGAAAACGGGCAGACGGTCGGGCTTTGTCATTGGAGCAAAACCGGATACGCGATTTATAATCCGGACGGAAGCTGTACTTGTAAACCCGCACGAAAACCAAAAGAGGCGGCATGTGCGGAAAGCAACTAAAGCTTAACTGGTCGCGCGAAATTGAAGCGCGGTTGCTGCGTATGACGGATCGCGAAAGCGAGCCGGGGCATTGGTTGTTTTACGGCTATCAAAACGAAGACGGTTATGGACAATTCCGGGTTGCGGGAACGCTGCACTATGCACATCGGGTAAGCTATGCGATCTATAAAGGCGCAATCCCGCGCGGTAAAGAAATTGGTCACGCAAGCGCTTGCCCGTTTGAAAATTGCATTAACCCTGAATGCCTTAGTTTGGTTACAAGTTATCAGAATCGCAAGGAAATGTGGCAGCGTCGTCATGGTAAACGCTATGGCGGGAAAGCGGGCGCGTTGGCATTGTGAAGCAATACTTTGTCGGACTCTCAACGGAAATTATTGCGGACCGTTTTGCTTTCATAGGGACAAGCGCGGGGCGGGAATTGTGCGCGAATGAAATATCCTCACAGCAAGCCTTAGGTTTTCTTTACTCACTTCATACGCTAAAGCAGGCTTTCCGGAAAGCGGATTATGACGTTAAGTTTGTTTGGTACGCAGCCACGCGCGATGTCGAAATGATGGCGCGTGATCTCCCGGCCCTGACGAAAGATCGCCTCTTCCCATCCCAGGAAATGCTGCATACGCGCCGGGAGATATCTCTCGAAATCGAGGAAGCGCAAATACAAATGACGCGTGCGGAGCGCAAAGGCCGTGAGTCGCGGGCTGCGGAGTGGCAGGTCCGCTTGAAAGAATGTCGAGAGAACTTGCGGCATACTGAATACGCCTTTGTCCCGCCATATCGAATTCAATACCATGCCGGGAAAACATTTACAATCGGACGCCAGGACGTGTGCGGAAAGGTCCGCAATACCGTGACGGTTTACGATCTCTTTTCGTTCTTTCGATGCACGTTGCAAAAAGCGGTGCGCGATCACTTAGGCGTAGAGTGGAACCTGCCGGACCGAGAGAGCTTAAATATCCCGCTTTGGGAAGCAGCGATTACGGATGCGTTGATTACGCAAAACAAGCGCGAGTGTGAAAGCATCGCAGCGCTGGCGGAGTGCTTGCGCGGTTACTTTGCGGATGCGGGGATTTATTTGAATCAATGGTACGGTCCCAGCGCGGCGGCAAATTATTGCCTGGCGAAGTGGGAGGCGCGCAAAGAATTCCGTCCGGTGAATAACGCGACGGCTCCGCGTATTTTTGTGCGCGCCGTGGATCGCGCTTTCTATGGCGGACGCTTGGAAAATCTTAAGCTGGGGACTGTAGGGCCGGTGTACGTGCAAGACATCAATGCCGCGTACGCTTACGCAATCTGCCTGCTTTCCCAGGCAACGGGCCGCTGGTCATACCGGCGCGAATATACCGGCGAACCGTTTTCTGTTTGGTTGGTTGAGTACGATCTCGAATCGGTTACGGATAACTATATTGGACCGTTTCCGCATCGAAGCGTGACGGGCGGGATCTCATTTCGCAAAAGCGGGCGCGGGTGGTATTGGCAACCCGAAGTTGACGAAGCCTTGAAACGCTGGCCGGATAAGGTGCGTGTGCGCTACGGATACGCGCATGATTATGAGCCGATCAGTTTTGCTCCTTATATTGAAACCCTTTACGAGCGGCGGCGCGAATTGAAGGCAGCGGGCGCAAAGTCGGAGTTAGCCTTAAAACTTTTATTGGTTTCGCTATATGGAAAGTTTGCGCAACAGATCGGGGAAGCGCCCTACTGCTTCAAACCCTGGGCCGGGTGGATAACATCATACGTGCGCGCAATGCTACTTCGTGCGGTGGCCGGGAACGAGCGCAATGTAATTTGCTTTATGCAAGATGCGGTGCATTCAACGGTGCCGCTTGATTTGCCGGTGTCGGATAAGATCGGGGAATGGAAAGTGACGGAGTACGAAAGCGGATTGTATCTCAGCGCCGGGATCTATAAGCTGAGTGGACCGGGCCGCGTGCGCCGTGCTATGCGCGGGTATGAAACGATAGACTTTGATAAAGCGGCGAACGAAATGAGCGCCAGGACCGTATTTACCGCTGAACGTCAATTCTTTGTAGGGTGGCGCTTAGCGCAAGAATTCAAGCTACGTTATGAGCGCTCGTATTTACAGCGGATGCGGGAGCCGTTTGAATCGCGGCCCACGGAAACAAAAGCGCGGTTTTTTCCGCACACGCGCGGGTTGTGGTCAAATGAGTTTTTCGATAGCTTGCTGGTGCAGCGCGATGATGGCCGGGAAAGTGCCGTGCGCCGGGACGAACGATTTTTGCTAAAACAATTCGATATGATGATCGATGTAATTAAGGCGGGCCGATATGAAAAATGACAGCTTTAGAAAAGGATAGGTGCGGGCGCGTGCGGACTACCGCACGCTGGGCCAACTAAATATTGTGCTTATAGGGGGTATAAGACCGCAAGATATTGCGGTTTTTAAACTTGTGATTTAACGGTCCTGTGAGACGTTTTTCCGAACCCGGACAGCCTAAGATATGGGCAAAACGGAAGGCGCGGACTACAAGATATGGTAGCCGCGCCTTACTCAGTCACAAGATATTGATTTTCAAAAACTCTCGCCTTCAAACTCTTCTACTGACTCGCCACAATAACATTCATGTTCGCCCTCGTGATCCGGGTTAAGAATGCACACGTGGTTTGTCAGGTCATGCTCGCAATCATCACCCCATTCAAAGCCGCAACTCATATCGCTTTTGCGCTTAGCTGTAAAGCCGCAACCCAGGTTTCGCCCTCCGGGCGTTGCAGGATCAGGCGTACGACCGCGCCGCGTTTGAGTTTGTCGGCCTGGGCGCAGACCATTTCAATTAAACCGGAAGCGGGAAGATTACGCAGGCCGAACAAAAGTTTTTGGAAACGGTCCGGCTGTTCGGCTTTGTAGGCGGCGAAAATTTCATGCTCGATAGTGACGGGTTCATTTTCGGCGCAGGCGTTTGCCAGAAATTCAATGAGTACCATATCGGCAAGCTGAGCGTTGCTCATCGCCGGAGCGGTTGCGGTTGCGGTTGCGGGTTGTGAATTGTTCACGGTTTCGGGTTCCTTTTTTGAGAAGTCTTCGGGATCAGGATCTTCCTCTTCGTATTCTTCGGGTGGTAGTACGCGATCAATCAATCGCATTGCTACGCCGGTAAAACGTTCCTGTAAGGCTTCGTTGGTAATGAAAGCATCCAAAATCTTGTCGCTGGCGCTGGCGCTGGCGGGATTAGCGCTCGCCATTGCGGCGGTCATTGCGGCGGTCATGCTTCCGGTAATTTGCCCGACTACGTTACCGATCATGTTGCTACCGCCCAGCAGGGTTTTTGCTAGTGCGGTTTCAGGATCATCGACGGGCTTCGTGTTCGCGTTTGCATCCGTTGGGAGCATTCCGCATTCGATCATTAGCTTGCGCATTTCCGCTTGTTCGCGTAGTGCACCGATGATTAGATCGTGTCGGTTCGGATTGCCACCGTTTTCCCGGCGCGCAATTGCGCTTGCGGGAACGTACGGATCACCAATGGCGAAATGCGCAATGTAAACAAGATTGTTAGCGGAGTCAAATGCGGTGCAGGTGAATTGTCCGCCACTGTTGCGGTTAATCCCCTGCAAATCCTGAAAGAACGTCTCGCGGATGAAGGGGATATAACCGAGGGTCTCCCGGATCAGGCAGGGGCGATTATAGCCGGGGTTTGGAGCGCGCTTGAGGAACGGATCGGGATCGCGATCTATCTTTACCGTATAAAAGTCTCCGTCAGAAAGTGTCTCGATAAATTCAGTAAGCGGATCGGCGGGGGATGCGGGTCCGATCCCGGACATCTGAAAATGCTCTTGACCGTTTCCGGCTATAGGTGGTTGGTTGGCCGTCCACTCGCTTGTCAGGCGTTGGCGAACCGGCGCGCCTGGGGGTGGGGCTGTAGAAACGGCTCCCTGGCTGATAGGGGTTGCCTGATTATCCAGGTTGGACTCCTGGTCGTCCGGGGCTTCGGGCAGGTCGGTAATGCCTCCCATAGCTGGGGTTGTGCTTGATTTTCGTTGGCGTGGCATATCTTGTGCTTTCCTTCCTTTTTTGGGTTGCTATTTAGCGGCCCGTCATGTTATGAACCACTATATCTAGGGTCATATTAACTTAATTTCCCATGACGCGCAAGCAAAACCAATTGACCGTTATCGAGCGCGGTGGATATACGCATCGGCGTTGGCTGCGGGATGATGAGCCCGGAAGCTTGGACACGTTAGCAGATATGCGGCGGATCGTACGCGCGGACGTGGGATTAGACGGGCATCATATGGATCGCGGGTTGTGGCAGCACGCGCACGCGATTTTAGATGCGGCGGGCGTGCCGGGCCACGATTGGCGTGATGAGATTCAAGCGCTTCTTAACTATACGCGGCGGATAACCTACCGGCGCGATCCGGCAGGCGGCGGCGACGATATTGCCGATGCGCGCATTCCTATCAAAGACGGTTTCGGAGATTGTGACGATCTCGCGGTCGTACTGGCAACCTTACTCGCTTTGTGCGGGTACGAATCGGAATTTAAGGCCACGAAGTATGATCGGAACTATAACGGCTATCAGCACGTGTACGTGATGGCCTACACTCCGGACGGAAAGCTAGCGCTTGATCCAACGCATCCGAGCGCGCCCGCCGGATGGGAAGCGCCAGGGATTATCGAAGCGGCCACGGTCCCGCTTTTTGAGACGGAAACGGAAAGCGCAAAGGTCTCCGGTTTCTTTGATTTTTTGCGCGGAATAACCGGGCCGGTTACGCAAGGGCTAACACCTATACTCGGAGCGCGTACGGCAACCGAAATCGGAGCGGCATTAGCTTTTAGTAGTCAAGTCGGAAGCGCGTTGTCAGCCGCGCACGCCAGCAAACGCCAACAAGAAACCGCGCGCGATGTTTTGAAGAACCAAGCTTTAGCGGCGCTTGATGCGATGCGTAACGCGGTTGCGGCGGGTCAATTAGACGGGGCGACGGCGCGAGCGCAATCTGAGGCGGTCATTGCCGCTTATTATAATACGATGGCGCAGTTTTCCAACCGGGCCGTGCGCGAGTCGGCAGAAAATTTTCGGCCCTATTATAATGAGCGACTACAATTATTGGATCAAGTAATCGCGGCGGCGAATGCGCCGCTAACCGAAGCGGTTGACGATCCGGCAAGCGTGGCAATCCCGGCAGCGATCCCGGTAGCGACAATCGCACCGCCGGTTGATAGCTTATGGGATCGTTTGAAAGGTGAGGCGCAAGCGCAGCCATTAGTTGCGGTGATTGCGGTTGCGGGTGGTTTTCTGTTAGTAAAGCGATTAGTTTCAGGAGGGTAAGATCATGTTATTGCAGGGAAGACTAGGGGAAGGGTTAGCAGGCCTGAGCGATGATTTTTTCGATCCTGATCCTACTTCGATTGACCTGGGAAAAGGCGACTATCCTTCGCCTACGTACAACCCTATTCCCGTTTACAATCCACCGATTGCGACTACGCGCACAGCGGCTCCAGTCAATACGTTGCCGTCTTGGTTGGTTGCGTTGCTGGGGATTGCGCCTATCGTGCCGCAGGCAATTGCGGCTACGAAAGCGGGCAGTCAGTACACGTACGGAAGTCAACAGTTTGGGTTGACAACGAACACAGGCGGTTACGGTGGCGGTGGCTATCAGGGCGGTGTACCAGGCGCGTACGCGGGAGCGCCGGGGGCCGGTGTGGGGCGCGACGTAGGCGCAGCGGCGGGGCGCATTGGTGATCAGATAGTGGGAACGGGATTGAATCTGATTACTCAGCATCCGATTGCCGCGTTTAGCGTAGTCGGATTGATCGCGTACGAACTGTTACAACGGAACCGGGGACGCCGTTAGAGGATACCGTTAGATGCCGACTGTGTTTAATCCGTTCGATTGGCCCACGATTGTAAGTGAGGCTGTCGGAAATGCAACCGGGCAAAACCGCGATGCGTGGAATCCGGTTTTTTGGGGTAGCTATAACGTGACAAATCTGACTGACGATCTTGGGCTGCAGGACGCGACGGTAGGTGTGGCGGAAGGCGCGCAAGGGGCCGCGCGGACGGCTAAAACAATCGGGCAAACCATTCGACGCGCGGGTGAACTCGCAAATGCTTCGCCGGGTATTTCGTTCGGGGTTATTGCCGGAGTTGCGGGCGTTGCAATAGGCGCGCTATTGCTAACAAGTCGCGGGAAAGGCGGGCGCTAATGTTTCGCGGATTAGGGGATGATTGGCCGGGAGTAACCGGAGGCGCGAGCGTAATACCAGGAATTACTCTTACGCCGGAGCAAGAAGCCGCAATCGCGCAAGCCTATCGGGAATTTGCGCAAGATGCGCTTGGTAGCGCAGCGGTCGGAAGCGCACGAGGCGGAAGCGGATGGCCGGGAACTACCGGAGGTGCGCAAGGCGGATCAAGTTGGCAGTCCTTAATTAAGAGTCAATTCCCGCTCAGTCGAACATCTTATTATCCGCCGAGCGAGCCCGCGCCCGCTTCGCCATATGCGATCTTGAAAAATCCGGTTGTGATTGCGGCGGGTATTGCGGTTGGCGGCCTTGTTTTACTTAAGACGTTGAAAGGGTGAAACGACAATGCGAGCCCAGAAAAACGAAGACAGTAGCGGGTGGTTAATCATCGCCGGATTGATAGGTTTAGCGCTGTGGTTTCGGAAAAAACCCGCAGCACAATCCACGGCGCAATTCACTCCGGCGGCCCCAGCGCAGCGGCAACGCGGAACGATGTCCGTAGAGGATCAGGATAAAGTCCCGGCAGACGTTCCGGGGCCGCGTCTCTTGGGTCCGCCGCTAAAAGAGGGCACTCCGGCTCCGGTTAAGCCTGCTAGTTTGTTAACGGAAAATCGTGAACCGAGCGGGTATCTCTTCTAGTACAAATGCGTACTCGGAAAAATCAAGACGGGAGCGGATTGTTAATCATTGCCGGAGCGCTGGCCGGGTTGTACTTGTGGAGAGAGGCCGCTACGAAAGCGAGAATGGAGGCCGGAACGGTCTCGATAGTGCGTGCCGGGGCGCAGCCGGCGCAACCGGCGCAAGCGCAAGCACCAAGCGGAACCTTACCAAGCGGCGGCGGCGGCGGTGATAGTGAGTTTGAACGTTTGGGGAGGCCGGATCGTCCAACGGCAGCGGGGGATTATTTATTTGCGCCTTACAGTGGTTCGGCCTGGGCGGTACAGCAAGCGAACAGTTTTGCGAACTGGGTTGACAGCATCGAGATTGGCGGATACGGGCATATCACCGGCGTAATCCATGTTAGTGAAATGTAGCGCAATGAAAGAACGACACAATCCCGCTTTAGACACTTTGTTGCGTGTCCCGGCAGCGCTGGTAAGCGCGCACGAACTACATTCGCGCTTAACCAGGCGCAAGAAGCGCCGCAACCCGCAAGGCAGTAAGTTGATTGAAGCAATGCAGATCGGAAAGCAACGCGTAACGCGGGTGCGTTTTTGGATGCCGGGAAGCGCAAACTTTAACGCGGTATGGGTGCGCGCGCGTGAGAAGATGCGGCAAACGACCGGGAAAGCCCAGGTTGATAACTGGCTAATCGTTGAGCATTCAGATCGCGCTGTAAGTGAACATCGGAACCCGGCCCCGGTAGTGACTCCCGCGTTCGGATTGCCGCGCGAAAGCAAAAGCGCGCAGCGGGTACTTGCACGTGTTCGGGACCGGGAAACCGGACAAGAAGGCGTATTGTTAGGCAAGGTTGATGGGTGGCTGAAAATCAAACTGGACAATTCTCGCAAAGCATACCTGGCGCAACCGGATCAAGTTGAGATTTTAGCGAATCCAGCGGCGCGGAATTCTAGGCGCAGCCGTATCAAGCCTCCCGGCACTACTTTGGTTCTAACAATCTATCGCGCTGATGGTTCGATTTTCGCGCGACAGTGGTACTTTGAAAACGAGAAGGCTAAAGCTGAAAAAGCCGGAAAAGAAAACGCGGCTGCAATAGGTGGGCGCTATACGCTGGAGCCAAGTCGAACAAAAAATCCAATGCACCCGCTGGAAATCGGATCGCATGTTGCCATTATTGCGCAGGGGCTTCCGACGCTTCGCGGGTTATTCGGAAAGCGCAAGAAGCGCCGCAACCCGGATCGCGTTTCAATCTACATAGATCGCAGCCATGCGGGGCGGTACGAGGCGCGGTTCTACCATGTTGACGAGGGCCGGTACTACTACGCAGCGGCGGACACTCCGAACGGGGCCGCACGAAAACTAGCGCATGAGTGGGGGATCGATCATTACAAGATCGTGCGTGTCGATAAAGCAAACCCGGAAGGTGTGCCATTATTCTGCGCGGATTGTGAGGCGCAATTAGCGCGGACCGGGTACGAGCAAATGCATGATGGGCGCTACGTTTGCCCGCGCTGCGCAGCGAACGCGCGAGCGCTGGCGGACGATAAGCGACAAAAGCGCTTTTGGGAAGAACAACAAGAATTGTTTGATCGGGAGAATATGAGCGGATACCGGGACGAAGTAGGGGTCTTCCATCCGATCCGGGCCTCGAAAGGTTACAACGAATTCAAGACAACGGACGTGGCTACGCTCGCGGAGCAGAAAGAGCGACAGGAAAAACACGATACGCTTAAGGCGCGTGACTGGCACGAGAAGGAACGAAAGCGCGTTACGCGTCCAGGCAAATACCGAACGTTGTCACAGTGGGTTCGCGCCCGGGGCGGGATTGCTCCGCATCCGAAGCATGAAGTGTTCGCCGGAGAAATGGAAGCATTGCGATCCGGGGGGCGGAAGCGCGGGGGCCGAATAAGCGGCTTGATAAACAAAGATAATAAGCTGGGCGGAAAACGTGCCAGCGCTGAATACGTAATGGACGCCGCAAACGTCGAAGGATACCGGGATCGTAACGGACAGCGCTTTGAGAACATTGGTGATTTTCTGAGCGCGGTCGGTGATGATGCCAGCGGAATTCGCAAGCATTATACGCAGGAGGAAATGAGTAGCAATCCGAAAGCCAAAAAAGCGAAAACAAACCCCGTCGCGGTCCCGCGCACGGTTTCAACGGGCGTGCATATCGTTGAGGCGGACATTAACTCGTACGGGTTGCCGTCATACTTTGTAGAGTCAAAGGATAAAAAACGCAGAGCGATCTTCTCCTTACAGCCAGGTGGCGATCCGGAAAACTTTGCGGTGGAGGGTAATATGCTCACCCGCGATGAAGCTAACGAAGCCTGGGCGCTCGTTCTTACCCGGCATGATCGCGAGCGACAATATCACGAGGGGCCGTATGCGAATCCTGAACATGGCGAACCGGGAACTACAAACCCCTTACTAAGCAGCGCGAGCGGCGCAACGCGGCGGCGCAAGCAATATGTTGAGGATAAGTTAGCGCTTGACGAAAAAGCGCTTGAGCGTGAACGTGACGCGGTTGACGATGCCCTGGAAGAGGCGGAGCGTGATTACGATCAGAGCCGGGAACTGTACTACTTAGGGCCGGGAACTCCCGGCCTAAACACCGAAGCCGCAAAACGCAAGGCGGAATCCAAACGCGCAATTGACCGGCTTGTTAAAGAACGGGCTAAGATTGAGCGCGGGCTAAAGCGCGTGCGCCGTCTTCTTAGCCGCGCAGGGCAATACATTCCCGGTCCGGCGGATAGCTTACCAAACGCAAAAGGCTATGGCGCGGCCCGCGATTTAACGGAGCGGTTACGCGGGCGTCTGGCAACGCTAATACGCGAACTGGAACGGGTACATGTAGAGCGCGTAGCGGTTGAGGATGATCCAAAAGAGGCTCGAACGGTAGCGCGATTAGATCGGGAACTTGATCACTTGTATCGGGAAATTCAGAAGGCGCATAAGATGTCAACGCGCGCCTGGGGTGTGCGAACGAAAGCGCACAAGCGCTCGCTTGCTAAAAACCCGGTAGCAATTGATCGGCTGTCAAAAATGTTTCACGGTCGGGTAAGCGGGGCCGTGCGGAATTTGCCGGTAAGCAATCGCGCGCCGGGAGGCAATCTAGCACGCTTGGGCGCGTTGCCCTACATTAAAATGGAAGATAGCCCTGGCCATGCCGATCCGCGTCATGCTTGCGAACGATGCGCAATTGTTCTTAACCCATCCGGCGCGGTCCTGGCAATGACAAAGAATCGGCGGCTAGTGTTATGCGGTTCGGAAGTGGTTCGGGCCGGGAAAGCGCTAAAGGCGCAATTCGCGCGCGAGAATCCGCGCGCTGGGAATACCGAAATCCGGTTAGGGCGGATTAAGGTGATTCCTTATATTACGGCGGAAAAGCATAGCAATTCAGGGCAAACGATCCGTTACTATCACTCACACGGTGAGGATACCGGACGGGATCGGGATCGGCCTGAGTTGCGGATTGATCGCAATGGTACACTCTACATTCCCAGCGGTTCGGGGAATTATACGATTGACGAACGCGGCATCATAAACTAGAAACGGAAACCGATCCGTATTCGAGACGGTTGCGGTAAAACATTCAAACGAAAGGGGTAAACGATGAAGAAAAAGGTCACAAAGAAGAATCGGACCGGAACGAAAACCGCAACCGTACGGAACTGGTCACCAACAAAGGCGAAGACGGTTGCGAACAAGAAAAAGAAAAAGCACCACAAGAAGCGCAATCCCGCGCAGGTGCAGGCTAAAACCCGCACGATCACAAAGTACGTGCAGGCAAAGCCCAACAAGAAAAAGAATCCAAAGCACGCGCAGCGAAATCCGGGGCGCTCGTTGTTAAGCTTTGCGAATCCGGCGTTTTCACGCGCTGGGGTCGTGGAAATTGTCCGCATTGGCGCGGTCGGACTGGCGGGAGGTTTTGGATCGCGAATTCTGGCATCCGCCGAGCTAGGATTGGCGGAACGTTTCGGCCTGGGGCAGTACACACAATACCCGGTTGTGCGCCCTATTCTGACGGGGCTCAACGCGGTTACTTTAGTCCCGGTAGCCGCTCGCCGGTTTGGCAATGAGCGGGATGCGCAGAACGCAAAATATGCGGGCCTGCTTTTCATGGCGGCGGACTTCTTCGATATGTTTGTTGGAAACGACAAAGTGATCGGAGTGGAAGACAAGGCGCGCGCGCTGTTCGCTGGACATAGCAGCAACGGTAACGGTCAGGTGCAGACCGCGCCTAACACGGAAGTAGTCGCCGGAGCCGCTGCGCAAGCGGCGCTGAATGCCGGATACTCGGATGATGAAGCGGCGCTAATTGCAGACCGAGCAGAGCAAGGGGCGCAGCAAGGGATCGGGGAAGTGCGCGGAATTCCGAGCGTCGCCGATGTTGACGTTGATCTTGAGGGCTGGTAAAGACCGGCCCGCATCCGGTAACGCGGGGCTTTATACGAGAAAGTTTGCGACGTTGCACAACTCATAAACCTTAGCGGGCCAACCCCGCTTTTACGAAAAAAGGAGAAGCATAAAATGGGTTACAATGTTCCTAACGAGATCCTCGTGCGAACACGAAAGACTGCCGCGAATCCGAGCGGCAAAGTAGGCTACGAACTTGACGATGTTGCAAAAATGCCGATGGGCGTTTTTCAGCGCATTCAAGATAACATTATCGGAGCACGTACCCAGGTTTATTGGGATGGGGCCGTGCTCATTTCCGGAACGGCGCTCACGGTCGGGCAGAAGGTAACACTTTTCCGTGAGGGCCAGGACGAAGACGGAAAAATCTGGAATACGGGTGTAGTCTTTAACAAGACTTACTCGCACACAAACATGGTCGAAGGCGGACAATTCGAGTACGGCGTATCCGTGATCGTGTTTGCGATGGAAGTTTTCTGGATCGTTCCCCCGGCAAAAGCGAATGCGTACGGTGGCGATGGTTTGATCACTGACTCGTCAGACGCGGCGGCGCAACCCGCGCTTTACAATGCGCCTCAGTTTGCGAAAGCGATTGAGGAACAGTGTAAGTTTACGTTCCGGCGTGGATCGGACATCAACGAGGAAAACGGCTTGCTGGTGGATTTGCCGTCAAACTCCGGCATTGCCGCGAGCCTGGGCGCGCAAACGAACACGCAAATGGTCCAAAACTCGCTGGGGCCGAACAGCGCCCGGCGCTTGGATTTTCCGAAGGTGCTGCACTCGAAAGAAAATTTCCAAGTCGATCTCGAGCAAATTGCGCCAACGCTCCCGATCCCGGTTACGACGATCTTGCGTTTCCGGCTAATCGGTAAGCGGTTGCGCAGCGCGGCTTAGTGTCGGAGGGCCAACGATCCGGCGCTGAACGCCGGGG
>Ga0137366_10002172_pt1 | contig 14933 bp, 19 predicted proteins | sample SagtaG_8_FD_104938 | JGI IMG/M metagenome (GOLD analysis project Ga0137366, IMG submission 104938) | Vadose zone soil microbial communities from Sagehorn Ranch, Mendocino, California, USA - Sage1_L_60_16 metaG | ecosystem: Environmental > Terrestrial > Soil > Vadose zone | place: USA... | reverse complement strand
GTGCCTCGGTGGCCTGGCGGGGGTAGACGTTCAGGTCCCAGCCGAACGGGCACACCGGCAGGTCCGGGTGCTGGTCGAGGTAGGCGGAGAGCTGCCGCAGGCCTGCGATCACCTGGGCGCGCTCGATGAGGTCGCCGGGGATGACCCGGCTTTGCTGGTCGGTCATGATGGTGCTTCCTTCCTGAGTGCTCCTCGGGCGGGAAAGGTTGGGAGCCCCGGCCGGTGCTGTCATCACTGGCCGGGGCCATCAGCCGTCACCCCGGGGCGGGGACGACAACGGGCAGGGACGGGAGCCCGCGGTAGGTGCGCTCGACCTCGGCCGCGTACCGGGCGGTCAGGTCGGCGAGCTGGCGGGCGAACCGGACATGCCCGGCCTCGATCCGCTCCGGCAGAGTCAGGGTGACCAGCAGCGCGGGCCGGGTGGCCATGATCGTCAGCAGTGGTGTCCGGCCGGTGTAGGCCTCGAACGCCACCCCGGATCGCACGTCCACCGGGACAGTCACAGTCGTGACCCTTCGTGCGGGCATCAGGCCGCGTCCTTGCCGGCCACCGGGCGGGCGGCCTTCATGCCAGTGGCGCGCAGCGAGAACGCCATCCGCGCCGCGCAGCGGCCCCGGCCCTGGCACCGGCCGGTGTCCACGTACGGGGTCACCTGCAGGTTCTCGAACTCCACCAGCTCGAACGGGGTCCGGGTTGGCGGCGCTGGCATCCGGTCGGCAAGGATCTTGACCACCGTCTCCCGGGACCGGCCCTCCAGCTCCGGGTCCATGTCCATCACCCGGCAGGAGAACACCGGCTTGCCGGTGTATTTGTCGACCGCCGGGGAGCGGCGGCCGGTGTTCTCGTCGTAGTCCTGCGCCTCCACGATCGAATCCGGCACCAGGTGGCACCCGTGCGGGAAGACGTCGTGCATGCTCACGCCAAGCCGCGAGCCGTTCCGTAGAGCCATGGCTCCTCCTCCAGGCCAGCCAGGCTGGCCAGCAGTCTCTAGACGCCTACTCGTCTAGAGGAGATACTGCATGTATAGAGGAGTGGTGGTGCGGTGTCAACTGCTAATGCGCGGGCAGGTCGTAGCTCAGCAGGTACGCGTCGGCCGCCATGATCGTGTCGCAGACCTCCACGGCCCGGCCGTCGGCATCGAAAGCGGTGCGGACCAGCCGAAATACCGGCACGCCGGGGGACAGGGCCAGGGTGCGGGCCTCATCGGGAGTCGGCATCCGGGCCGAGACTTCCTCGGTGAACCGCTCCAGCGTGTGGCCGGATTCCTCCAGCCGGGCGTAAATGCCGCCCGGGCCGGGATTCGGGTCGGTGATCGGGGTCCCGTCGGCCAGGTCAGCCGGGATGTAGGACACAGCCGTCTCCACCGGCCTGCCATCCAGCAGGTAACGGCGCGAGCGGATGACGGCCCTGTCGCCGTCGGCCAGTCCCAGCCGCGAGGCAGCCTCGGCCGGGGGGACGGTCCGGCTTACCTTGATCATGTCTACGGCGGGCTCGGCTCCGGCCTGCTCGGACTCGGCGATGAACGCGGCCTTGCCCTCCTTGCGGTGCCGCTGGGCAAACCGGTCGGAAGCTAGCCGCCGGACTGGGGGGCGGGAGCGGACATACACGCCCCGGCCGTGCTCGGCGGTGATCAGGCCCTCGTCCTGGAGCAGCCGCAGCGCATTGCGCGCGGTCATCCGCGCCACGCCATAATGGGCCATCAGCTGCGCCTCCGACGGCAGCTGGTCACCCTCGGCCAGCCGCCCCCGGGCTATCGCCGCCCGCAGGTGATCGGCTATCTGCCTGAAGACGGCACGATCACTTGACGGGTCGACAGTCTCGGCGAGCACACCGCTGGTGCTCATCCGCACTCCTCAACTCGTGCACATGTCTATGACTGTTAGGCTACCCCAGAGGTGATCACCATGAACACCCCACGGCACTCGGTCAGCGTCGCCGCCGTCATCACCGACGACCATGGCCGCGCCCTGCTCATCCAGCGCCGCGACAACAAGCGCTGGGAGCCGCCCGGCGGCGTCCTGGAACTCGGCGAGACCATCGAAGAAGGCCTGCGCCGCGAGGTCCGTGAGGAAACCGGCCTCGACATCGTGCCCGGCCAGCTCACCGGCGTCTACAAGAACATGGCCCGCGGCATCATCGCCCTGGTGTTCCGTTGCAAGATCACCGGCGGAACCCTTGCCGCCACCGATGAGGCCACGGCCTTCCGGTGGGCCAGCAATGGCGACATCCGGGAACTGGCTGCCGAGGTCTACGCCATCCGCGTCCTCGACGCGCTCAGCCCAGGCTCCAGCCCGGTCGTCCGCCAGCACGACGGCGTGCACCTGCTCTAGCAGCGACAACCCGCCGAGCGAGGCGAAGCGGCTCGCATGCACCGGCCCCGTCACGCCGTGCGTTGCCGAATTAATCCGTATTTAGATCAAGAGCGGCCCCGCTGCGCGGCGCCGCTGGCGCGCCCGCCGCCGGGCTCTGCGTTGGGACGCCCGCCCGTCACGGGCGCGCCGCCGTAGCCAGACCGTGCTCAGATCAATCGCGCTCAACCGGCGTGCAGAGCGGTGCTGCGCACGGTACCGTCTTCCTCGCCCTCGATTGTCCAGCTCGCGGCCACCCTGTCTAGGTCGCCCTTCGGGCGTCGCATGCGATCGGCTTCGCCGAACCTAGACAGGATGGCCACTCACAAGGGATCGGCGCCTGCGAGGAAAACGGGAGCAATGGAGGAGCCGTCGAAAGTAGCTTGAATCGTTGTCACGTTCATGCATTCGCGGCAATCACTGGCCAATTTCCTTAACTTCCTCGGCCTGAAGGGGGGAGCTTCTTCTTTGGTGCCTTAGCCACAGGATTAGGAACGCTCAGGGGGGTAGACGAAAATTGGATCATGCGAGGCGGGTAAGAATCTGACCTACAGTAAGGACAGTTGCGCTTGGTTGCTTCCGTGGGTGGAGTTGAACCCTCAGCGTGATGTTCGTGCCTCAGTTCGAACACCTCCAAGGCCCTCGTCCGTTCCCACTCATTCAGCGAGTAGTCCTTGGAAATTTGCTGGCCGCCGCTAAGTCTGACATAGGGGACAATAGTTACTTCTTGCTTACGGAGACCGTTTCCAACAATAAGGGCAAGGTCTAGATCCCAGGTTGCCTCATGATTCACATCAACAGTCACGGGCACCTCTGGACCATGAAGCCCAAACGAGCCATATGATCGAGCTGGCGAGACCTCGTGGACCCAAGACCAACCCTCCCCGAGTCCGGCGCCCACCGCCACGACGGCCACCGGTGCTCCACCCCGATTAACAGCCGTGACACGCAATCGCATGATGTGACCAATGTCGTCATCAACTAGGTCGTCGTGGCCCGCCACCTCCAACTCGATCTTGACGCGGCCACGGCGCCAGGTTCGAACCGTTGATACGACGTTCCACAGCAACGATGCAGCGGCGATACCAAGAGCTATCCAGGCTGGCATGCCTGCCATGCTAAGGTCAGCGCAGGTCTGACCGTGCCCACTGCGCGTGCCCGATTGGGTTGCAGCTTGGGTTGCAGTTCACCGCCGTACGGGACCGTCCAAAGAGGACCGCCGTAGAACACCGGTCCCAGGCTGAACCGATCCGGGCGGCCCGCGACCCGAGCTGGCCAATGCGAGTGGGGTATGCAGCCAACAGTGCAGCCTAGAACCCGGACCACGGCGGGCGCCGATGCACTGTCCCATCCGCTGCCACCAGCAAGCCCCGACGTGCTTGGTGGGTGCCGCGGTCAACTTGTAAACGACGGGTCTGTCTATGCCTCTCGACACGAGGCCACCCGTGGCCGGCACCCCTCGCATGATCTGGCACCTATGAGGAAACCGGGCAGGGCTAGGCAACAGCCACGGGTGCTGTCTGTGCGGGCATGCAGGCCCTATTGTCCGGCGTTTTGCTCCTGGGCAGCGCGCAGTTCCGCCCGCTCCGCTGGCGTCATGCGCTCCTTAGATGCTGATACCTTGCGCCTCGCATCGATTATCAGTGGAGTGATCGTGATTCCGTTCTTCTCCGATGCGAGAGCAGCCGCTTTCTCTACTTTCTCGCGCGAGGCTGCCGCCATCTCCTCATCGGTGTACGCAACGCCGACGAAGAAGGCGGCGTGTATCTCTTCGGCGCGCGTGTAAGCGGGAACCTGCTTCATGATTCCGTCCCAAAACCCGCTATTCCTCACAAGCTTCAACTCAACAAGCGCCCGATCTTTCCACTTCTTGCCGAAGACGAAATCGACAGGTCCGCGTCCGGCGCTCGACTCAGGAGTCACCAAGATGTTGTTCTGACGACAGAAGTTTATAGCCGTCAGATAGAAAAGGCGCTGAACGTTCGCCTCGGGTAGCCCACGACTCTTGTACCACAGCGAGCGCCATATCCCTTTCTGCTCAATGCAGTAAGCAAAGTTCTTCACCAAGGCAGCAACAAATGAGGGAACTTGACTTTGCGTCGTCGGCATGGTGGCTGCTGGATACTCAGACAAGAGAGCGGTGCCGGTCTGACCAGGGTTAAGCCGACGATGCGGATCGTCTTCAAGTGGGTACGCGTCCCATCGCTGATCCTCAAGCTTGGTGAAGTATTGGTCTATCAGGACAAAGTTGGCACGCGCCATCTGAGCCTTGAGATGCCTTGGCACATAGCGCGACAAGTTAATGTTGAACCGCCTGCGCAGATCCGCTGCGGCGGACACGTATTTTACGAAGCCATCAGCGCTCGCGACGGGAATATCCCGAATGAACACCTCAGGAGTTAGCAAGATCGGGAGTCTAAGCTTCGCATAGGCAGGGTTTATCGGAAGCTCAACCCTCTTTGATACCCACTCGTAGTTGTCGGCGCTCCAATCTGCGTTATGTACCAATACCTTGGTCATCGGAATGTCGTGGCGTCGGCAAACGTCTTGAGTGTACTTAATGAAGTAGCTCTTAAGAATATTGCATGTCATGTCGCTTATGCGATCCAAACCAAGCCCGCCAGCGAGTACGTCAATGTACTCCATATGTGGGATTGAACCCTTCCCATGAACGAGCGCCACGGATATGCTCTCGAGCATGTCCCTTTGCAAGCCCTCGCCAGCGCCCGCACCAAACGGAGTTTTCGCTGAGACGCCAAGGCAGAACTCCGCCGGTTCCCGAAACAACAACAGTTGCTCTGCGATCTTCCAGTAGAGCGAGTTCTTATCTCCACGGGCACGTCTGACGCAGTCGAACACGACAGCAAAAAACTTGAGTATGTGGTCGTGAGCCATGTTCCACCGCGAGCTGTCATCCTGGTAAATGAGAAATGGATCTACGCCGAAGTTGCTGTCCACCTCAATTGTCAGGTCGAACCAGTCGTCATCGTTCGTAGCAAAGATCCCGAACGCATCGCTGAAGCGTGTCAAGTTAACCTCGCTCACTAGCCTGCCCGAGGTGGCAAGCGCTCCAAGGTAAGTAATGACACAGACTGGGGCACCATGCAAGTTCCGTCCGGGCGGACAGAGGCCGACCCCACGTTCTCGCAGGTGCCTGCCAGAACTCAGCCGTAGCCTGTATGCCATGGAGCTTGGGCAGATCGTACGTGACTTCGCATCCGGGATGGAGGGCCGCCGATCACAAAGGCCCGCAAGCCGCGAACCAGCGTAACGCGGCCCGGTTGTACCAGCCGGGAATCGGCCCCTTCGGCGAAGACGCCGCGGTCACGCTGACGCTGGCCGAGATGCGGAACAGTCGTGGTGACGCCTATGCGATCGCAGGGAAACGCCGCTACCCGTCCGGCAGGTACGTGTGTGATCTTGCATTGGGTCATCTGCCCGACTGGGCTATCGAGGTGAAGATGGCGCGACTCGGACGGGACAACGACACCTATGAGGACGCGGCCATCAAGAAAATCCTGTCGCCATACGCCGACGACCGCAGCGCGGTGACCGACTGCCGGAAACTGTCGGACAGCGGCTTTGCCGGGAGACGGGCAGTCCTGATCTATGGGTTCGATGACCCTGACCGGCCCATCATGTGGCTGATCGAAGCCTTCGAGGCCGTCGCTGCGAGGACTGTCACCCTGGGACCCCGAGAATCGGCGCCACTCGATCGCCTGATACATCCCGTGTTCGCGACCGGCCACATCTGGGCCTGGGAGGTTCTGACAGCAGGACATGACAGTAACGCCACTACGCACCGGGCAAGCACCCACCAACCCTGAAAGCAGAGAATCGTAAGCAGAATGCTGGCGAGAGCAGCAACGCCACCGGACAGCGCTGGACCCACAGCGACGGACCACACGCCGCCAATTCACCCGCGCTGAGCCCCGCTCTTAATCCGCGGCTCCGGTCGTGCCCGTGGCGTGCCCGATCGAGCGGTCAGACACGGATACTCACGAGCACTCACAGGACAAGCGCCATGACGATCACCTGCGCGAGCACTGGTCCGCCAGGGACCCATCACAGCCTTCTAAGCAGTTGCTCAACCTCCGCGGCTAGAGGCCGATCCGTCTGATGCCAGTTGCCGCTGGGCATCAACGAGGCTTCGCAGCTCCTCCACGGTGAGCCATTGCCTGGTGCGATGGATCATCCGGTGACAGTTCGAGCAGAGCAGCACCAGGTCGGACAGCCTGGTCTGGGTTTCCCCTGTGACGTGCAGAGGGGTGCGGTGGTGACATTCGATGTAGTCGAGTCCATGGGCGCCGTACGCGTGACCGAAATCGAAGGTGCACACTTCGCAAGCGATCGGGAGCCTGCGTCGTTTCGTGTCCGCGAGCTTCCGGCGGCGGAGCTTCGGGTCACGTTCGCGCCGAAGGTGAGCGCGGAGAGCAACGCCACCTTCCCCAGTGCCGGGATCGTCCGTGTCCAGATCAGGGATCGCGGTGGCATTGGCCTCGCTGCCTGTTAGCAGCTCGCGGATACGGGCAGCCATCGCGTGCATCCCGGCCGGGTCGGCGAGGAAGTCATCAAGTACCTGCTTGTCCAGCCGGTTGCCGTTGCTTGGCGCGCCACGGTAAGCGGGGTGAACGGTGGCGATGTTCTGGGTCTTGCGGGCGACACCGGCCGGATTGCGGAAGTCTGGATGCCGCCAGTCGAGCGGGTGAATCGCCGGGCTCTGCAAAAGCGCAGAGAGCGCTTTAACCCTCTCATCACTAGCATCGAGCTGCTTCCAGCCGTTAGCCTCGACCAGCTCACACGCAAGGATGATCTCGTCGCGCGTCCAGTCCAGGTAAGGCAAGTACCGGACCGTGAAGCCAAGAGCATCCAGCCGGTGCGCCACTGTCTTGTCGCCACCGCTAAAACCCCCCGGCCCGAGCGGCGTACCTGCGCTGACGCCGTGGGCATAGCCCACAATGGCCTTGGAGTCATACAGTCGGCCGTCGTGTTCAAGGTAGTACGCCCGCGAACGGCCAAAGCCGGTCGAGCGCAGAAACCTGTCTCTACCGAGACGATCAAACTCTGCGACAGCGGCGAGTACGCCTGCACGTGCCACATCGGCAAGGGTCACTATCTGAATGTAGAGCGTGTCTCCAACAGAAGCCGGACAGATCGGCCAACCGATCAGCTGACTCCCGACCTGAACCTCCTTAGCAGGGACAAAGGCAACATTGAGCAGCATCGACACCGTACAGCCGCCGACAGACGGGCCGCAGCCAAGGCCCATACCGTTGGCGACGCAGAGGAGCCTGGACAGACCAGGACAGCTTGACGACCGGCCGAGCACATCTTTAATCCGTGGGACTCACTGCCTCGAACCACCAAGCGTCATAGCCTGTGTATCGTGGATCTTGATCAGATCGTCCAAGATTTCGCCTGCGCCATGGAGGCAGTAGACCGCCAGCAGCCTCAAGCGAAGAGCCATCGTGATACCACGAGGTTGTATCGACCCGGCATCGGGCCGTTCGCCGAGGATGACGCCGTGGCAAAGACACTCGCGGAGATGCAGGCGGCGAACGGACACCCCTATCTCGATGCCGGGAAGCGCCGCTACCCATCGGGCGGCTACGTATGCGATCTTGCTATAGGGAACCTGCCTGATTGGGCCATCGAGGTCAAGCTCGCCCGTCTCGGGCGAGATAACGGCACGTATGAGGACGCAGCTATCAAGAAGATCTTTCGCCGTACCCTGACAATCGGAGTGCCGTGACTGACTGCTTGAAGCTTCTTCGGAGTGGATTTGCAGGCAGGCAGGCAGGCAGGCAGGCAGGCGGGCGGTTTTGATCTACGGCTTCGAGAACCCGCAGCGGCCTCTTCACTGGGTGATCGAGGCGTTCGAGGCAGTAGCCGCAAGGAATGTCGTGCTCGGACCACGAAGAGAGGCACTCCTTCGTCAACTAGTGCATCCTGTATTCGCGGACGGTCACGTCTGCGAATGGGAGGTTCTGAGAGCCATCTCCGGGGGCCGGGCCGGATGACCCTCACGGGAACGACGGTATGGGTTGTGCCTCTGAGAATTTGTTAGCCAGGCACAACCAGCGCGTGCGGTAACGTTCCGGAAGTGACGAGACCTGCCCTTCAAGAGCAGCCCTTACTTCATCAAGACGTACTTGATCAAAAGCTATGGACAGATTTACCGGAGCGGCGACCGCTACGTTAACCAGCTCTTCCCAATCTTCTGAACGCATTTGCGTGACGATTGACGCCAAGACAGGGACGAAGTGTGATCGCAACAGCAGGCTACCATCAGAGGCTAGAAGCAATCCGCTTGCAACACCCAAGCGATAGTCCTCGGGCCAATCCCCAGGCCGGTCTTGCAGCGGGTCAACTCCGCTTTCCCGCACAACAAAGGTACCCTGCATGGCCCTGTGAGCGACAGCGACACCTAGACGCCGCTGGTCTTCAGCAGCCAAGGAATCCAGCCCGACCCCATCGAACCTCTCTTCGAGCTTGCCACGGCTGTAGATTGTCCCGTGTAGCTCCTGAATCAGGATGTCGACATCTCCTCCAAGTAGATCGTCAAGCCGGGCTAGCGCCCAACGAACCCACAGAGCTGCGGCGTCAGAAGCGACGACAGCAGCCTCCCGGCTAATCCGGGGAATCTGCGCGCGCCCATGGCCACTACCAAGCTCATTCCGTAGCTCGGACAGAATGGTAACGATGCTGCGAGCAGCCTGCGATAGATTCCGCACTGCAATCTGCGCTGCTTGGCCCCGGCCCGGAAGCCTGTCTAGCGTTTTGTGAGCAGCAGTCACTAGCTTCGGCACGTCGTCATTTCCGCCATAAGCAACCGCCCGCTCCTCAAGCACGACGCGGGCCACACACTCACACAAGTCCTTGGCTGCACCGACAACAGCGCCTTCATCCGCAGGGGGACGCCAAGCGCGGTCCAGCCGCTCCCTGTGGTACTCGATCGCCTGCCACGATTGATCACTAATTCCCCGGGGGCGGTCCAGTTCCATCGACCCTCACTGCCCGTCTCGGCGTGCGATCCGCGTGCGACAACCCCGGCAACCCGTCATCCTGATCCAACGCACCGGCTTGCTTGGCCTCCCGCCAAGACCACCATGCCATTAACATACCATTGGCCGGTCGAGCGCAGGGTGCTGTCCTGGCACGATGAGAGAATTCCGTCCGGTCGCGCTGCGGTGGCAACTCAGTGAGGGTCGAACTCGTTATGGCAGACTCCTGTTACGAAGGCTGCCCACTCAGAAGATGAGAACGATAGCATAGGCCCTGACGGATTTTTGGCGTCCCGGACAAGTACTGATTCGTCAATGAACGCTACCTGGACGCAGTTGCCGCCGCCCGATGCTGTGCTTTTTTGCCACGTGATGTCGGATCGCTCGGAATTGGTCATGTTCGCTTCCTTCTGGTCAGAGTATACAAAATCAGGGACTTGTATACGCTTAATAGCCCTATCGCTAAGGAGTCATAGCCTCATGAGCTGGTTCTAAGAGCACTGTGCTGCTCTGTTATATCATTTCCTCTGCCAATTTTCCAAGGTATGCTACTGAGCCATCCGTCCCCAAAGACAATTTCCGCAACTGCTCAAATGCCTCGCGATAGCTGGAAATTTCATCCGCAGAGTCCTGTCTGACCACGCCGCCCTGGCTTTCCAGGTACAAGACATCGTCGTCAGCCGCATCGGGGAACTCGTGGATCACGAATGGCCCGGCCATACCGGGGTGAATACCGACACCGAAGGATATTACCTCGATCGTCACATTAGGTCTATCTGCCATGTCCACCAGCTGTCTTATCTGGCGGTGCATGACGGCCTTGCCTCCTACCACTCGACGGGCGACGGCCTCGTCGAGAATAAAAAACAGTAGCGGAGGATTCGCTCGATCCAGCAGATCTTGTCGCCTCATACGCAATTCGACCAGGCTGTCCGACCGGTCCGCCGCGGACCGGTCGCCCCATTGGCGAGCAACGGCAGCCGCGTAGTCTTCGGTTTGCAGCAGGCCCGGAACGAGAAGAGGTTCGAAGTTCCTTATTATCGATGCAGCAGCCTCATATTCAAGGAATTGGAAGAATTGAGGCGGTATAATGTCGCGATAGCCACTCCACCAAGACCGTTCTCTCGCGGCCCGCGCGAGCGCGACAAGATCTCGGGTCCGGGCCGCATCCTCGATCTGGTATTTGTGGAGGAGCATCCTTAGATCGTTCGTCGAGATGTTTACCGAGCCAGCCTCGATTCGGATGAGCTTCGACAGCGACCACTCCATTGCATCGGCCACGGCCTCCTGGGTCAGCCCAGCGTCTAGGCGGGCCCGCCGAAGCTCGATGCGGAGTCGTCGGCGCTGAACGACCGGGGTCGGCGGATCAATCTCGCCCATCGCACCCCTCACTGCCCAGCAGTGCTACGGCGCCCCGCAGCTGTGATCAAAGCCTCAGAGGATACCAGGCAGTTGGCAAAGTGGCAAACTGACATATGGCTGATTGCTACCTTCCTAAACGCACTAGGCAGAGTGCATACTGGCAGAAGACTACCAACACTAAGGCGGCTCCCATGGTGGTTGCACTGATCTTCCTCGTGGGCGCTTTGCTGGGTGTACTCGTCGGCAGCACGCTCTGTGTCCGCTACCTCCGTCAGGAGGTTGCAGGCAACATTGGCCCGAGGCTCCGACGGATGCAGCGACAGCTTGAAAATCTCGAGACGGCGATCAATCTCGAACTCGTCACACGGCACGCGGAGCTGAGTACGCGCCACCAGAATCACCCGAAGCGCTAATCCAGCACCGTCTGTGGCTGACAGGCCTGGCAGATCAACCCAACAGATAGCCACGGCTGGACCCAACCTGGACAGTTCGCCCCATGCTACGGATCAGATGAGCAAGGCCATGTATCCCACGAGAGCCCCCGCCGTGCCCGCCGCGTGCCCGTCAGCAGGGTCGGCCACGGTGATTCACGGTCGCTCACGGGGCAACCGGCTGCGCACAAGCTTCTGCGCAGGTTGCCCAACCCTAACTACGGATGCTCGCCACCCTAGGGATGGCCCTACAGCGGCCCTAGAGCGCTGAGGACAGCATGGGTAAATGCAGGATAGTGCATGACACTCGACGAGATCACGTGACGGCCAAACACCAGGTCACAAGGCAAAAATCGCTACCGGAGCCGACTCACCGTCACCCTGATAAGGAAGAGGTCCGTGGTTCAAGTCCACCCAGGCCCACCCAGGTCGTAACCGTCGACATGATCATTTAGGCATCCCCCGCACTGCGGCGTGCCACTTCGGTGGTGGGCGCTAGGTGCAAGGACGTCTGCGCCGGCCACATCGGGGGAAGGGTTGATGACCAGGACCGCCGCTCGGGTAAGCCGCTGTCCGCCAATGCCGTCGGCGAGGAGCACCCATGACAGAATCTCAGCCCCGCAACGATTTCGCCAGCTTCCCTGCGCCCGCCGAGGGCATTCTGGTGACGCTGTTCCTCACGGTCCGCAAGGTCGCGCGATCGCGGGACTTCTACTCACGCGTCCTGGGCGGCACCGTCATCCTGGACGAGAACCCGTGCACTGTCAGGCTGTCCAATTCGTGGATCATCATGAACCCCGGCGGGCCGCCCACCCCCGACAAGCCAGGCATCTCGGTGGTCGACTACCAGCCCGACAACACCACCTCGATCTTCCTGAACCTGCGGGTCGCCGACATCCAGGCCTGCTACGAGGAGTGGAAGGCGAAGGGCGCAGAGTTCCTTACGCCGCCGATCGACCGCGGCGCGGAGATCCGCTGCTACATGCGGGACCCGGACGGATACCTCATCGAGGTCGGCCAGTCCACCGGCCTGCTGCACGGCCACCTCGCCGCAAAGCGCCCGGAGGATCTCCCAGGCTGACGTGTGACTCATGAGGCGTGCCGCATCCATGCCAGAAGCGGCCGATGCGAACAGCCCGGACCATGTGCTGCAGGTTGATCCAGGACACGGACCTGAGCACGGGAGCCAACGTGGGAGCCACCCGGGCGAACGACTTCCCGCGCCAGGCGGACGTGTACGAACAGGCGGGTGGCGATCATGCCAGCTCGCGGACCAATCCGGACGACGCAGAACGCCTGACAGGTATCTACGGATCAGAAGGTCGGCGAGCTGCTGACAGCAACGCCGACGAACACAGGATGCAGCGGACGCACTGCGCCCCTACCGGATTGCTGGACCGCACTGGTGCGCCCCATAAACAGCCAGTGCTGAAAAGGCGGCGCGGGCCTGGCCGGTCAGTGGTGTCTCGTCAGCCGTACGAACTTGTCATAGGAAAGCGCGTGCGGGGGCGCGGTGATGTGCTGCGGCTGGCCGATGGCGGAGAAGGTTACCGTGGTCGTGGTCACCTGGGCTCCCCGCCGTATTTGGAAGGCGCCCAGCAGCGCCTGGCGGGAGCGGCGCATTGCGAGTTTGAATTGGCGTTCGGGGACCCGCTTCCCGGTCCGCAAGTGATACCGGGCCTCATTCTTGATCGCGCGCCGCACCGCGCGCCCGGCAAGCAGGTATCTCCGCAACGCGGCCTTGCTTACCGGCTTGCTGAGCATGATGCGGGCGGGAGCACGGAAGGTGAAGGCCATGCGGTGCACAACCTCATGCTGATCCACCCACACTTCCAGCGACGCAACGGGTTGCCCCGACGTAAACACGACCGGCAGCAAGGCGCGGCGCGTCAGGCGCCCCGGGTCGGCGGCGCGCAGCACCTTCAGCCGGACGCCGCCGATCACCTGGTAGCCGGTGGCCCGGAACCGGGCGAAGGGCTCCAGCACGCGCAGCAGCGTGCGCGGGTCAATGATCTTGACGTTGTTATACACCTGGAGCGGGAAGTGGGCCCATCTCAGCCGCCCGTGAACCCGGGTGTAGATGTACACCTGCCCGTCCACGAAGCGTTCGGTCCCGGAATCGGTCTGCGCGGGCTCCGGGCCCCTGGGAAGAAAGGTCTGGGAGAAGGAGAAGCTCCGGTTCCTTCCCGAGAATGTGATGTCCTTGGTGCCGTAAGCCTCGACGACACCGGCTGTGACCACCCGGTAGGTGATCCTGGCCTGGCCGACCGCCGCGGATGACCGCCCAGCCAGGGCTGCGGCCCGCCGCGCCAGTATGGTCGGCTGTGTGGTCAAATGTCCGCGGCAGCCAGGTAATGGCGGAGACGGCCACCACAGCGCCCGTCACCAGGACGGTGGCGATCCCCGTCAGCCACCGGCGTTGACGACGACGTCGCGCCTCCATGAACAAGGCCTGTTCCGCACCGGCGCCAGACGAAACGGGACTGCCGGGCGGCGCGCTCAGAGTGCCCATGTCAAGCCTTGCCGGACCCGCAACATGGACCTACTATGACTAGCACCATGCTGGATGTCAACATCGACCGCTCAAGCCCGATACCGCTTCATGATCAGGTCGCCGCGCGGATCCGCCGGGCCATCGCCGAGGGCGAGGCGAGCCCGGGTGAGCGCCTGCCCCTGGCCAAGGACCTCGCCGCCGTCCTGGGCGTGAACAAAAACACCGTCCTGCGGGCGCTGCACATACTCAGGGAGGAAGGCCTGCTGGAGTTCCGGCGCGGACGTGGCATCACCGTAGCGGGGACCCCCCAGCGCGGGGCCGTGCTCGCCCGGACACGGGATCTCATCGAATTCGCCCGGCACCACGGCTTCGGGCCCGAGGAAGTCATCCAGATCATCGAAAGCCTTCCCTGACATCTCCACGCCGCCGCGCGGCGAGGCTTGTGCCCGCTTGCAAGGCAAGCAGCAACGGGAGCAGCAACGCCGATGCACAGACATCTCCGCTGTCGGCATTGTGATCGACTGGCAAGAACCTGATCTCAGGCGCGGTAACCACTGCCATGCCGACCTGGTGATCGGAGATAGGGCCAGAGTTCGTACTGCGCCGGGTCCTGTGGGTTCTGCCTTGTCAGGTCGCACACGTTCGGGTGTGCTGAGTGAGTGAGCGAGCCGGGAATCGGCGGGCGGTCAGATGAAGCCGTCCGGCAGCTTGTCAGGTCCGTGACCAGCAGCATCACCCTCGCCGCGGAACAGCTGCCCTGGTGTGAGCACGACCGCCCCCGAGGACGGGTTCGGGTACTGGTGCTCGCTGTGGCCGGATGTGATCATGTGGGCTTTCTGCTTTGGTGCAGCCCAGGCAATGGCGACAGCTGAGGATTTCCGTTGCAGCATGTGCGGCGGGCCTGCGCCGGATAAGGACCGCGACGCCACGGTGACCGCGAAGCCGCTGGGTTGGCTGGGTGTCTACTTGTTCCTGTGCGCGCAGTGCTGCGGCCATGATGACGGGGCTGAACCCTAAGCGAGTGCCGGACTTTGCCCGGTCGGCAGGAAGTAGGGAAGCGCCCAGCACTGCACCAAGATCGCCATGCAACTAACGTGCAACTAACCACGGTGCCTGGCGGTCAGCGACGGTAGTCGGCGGGCAGCCAAACTGGCTGGTCAGGCGGCCTCAGCGGCCGTATAGGACAGCTTCCCAAGCTGATAGTGCGAGTTCGATTCTCGTCACCCGCTCCGCCACGAAGGCCCAGGCCAGGACGGTGATCCTGCCCTGGGCCTTGATCATTCCTGGGCCGTTG
>Ga0137366_10002164_pt1 | contig 14947 bp, 9 predicted proteins | sample SagtaG_8_FD_104938 | JGI IMG/M metagenome (GOLD analysis project Ga0137366, IMG submission 104938) | Vadose zone soil microbial communities from Sagehorn Ranch, Mendocino, California, USA - Sage1_L_60_16 metaG | ecosystem: Environmental > Terrestrial > Soil > Vadose zone | place: USA: California... | reverse complement strand
GCTTCCTACATCGACGGCTGTAATAATTTCGATTTCTTCTGGCGGATTCTGCTTCCCCTGGCGCGCCCGGCACTGGGAGCGGTCGCGGCTTTGACGATGATCGCCAGTTGGAATGATTTGCTTGTGCCTCTCATCGTCCTCAACAGCGACAAACTCTGGACACTGCCTTTAGGGACCATGCAATTCCAGGGTCAATACAGCCAGGACTTGGCGCTTATATCAGCTTTTGTAGCGCTCTCCGCGATACCAACGATCATTTTCTATATGTTCGCAGAGCGCCAAATCGTTTCAGGTCTGACGGCTGGTGCCGTTAAGGGATAGGGTTCCTTGATTCGCATGTTGAGGTTCACCACATATTTGGTGGTCATTCTTTCACTCCTAGCTTCTTTGCTAGTAAGTTGCACACGATCTATGACTTCACCTACTTCTATTTCGCCAATTGTTTCTCCAACAGCGACATCCACTGCTCAGGTTGGTGCGTTTTACAGCGGAGAATATCGGGATTTGTTCAAGGAGTATTTAGGCAAATCCGATTCAGAGATTCAAGCGAAACTTGATTTGGCATGGAATCAACTTTTCTACGGAGATGATGATTCCGAGCGTGTCTACTATCCTGTCGGGGAGGATATGGCGTATGTAACGGATATAGGCAACGGCGACGTGAGAACCGAAGGCATGTCCTATGGCATGATGATCGCAGTGCAGCTCGATAAACAGGAAGAGTTCAATCGCTTGTGGAAATGGGCGAAGACATATATGTACCAGTCCGAGGGTCCCGATCAAGGATATTTCGCCTGGTATTGCGCGATCGATGGAAAAAAGTTGGATGTCAATCCCGCGCCTGATGGTGAGGAATGGTTTGTCACGGCTTTATTATTTGCTTTTGCACGTTGGGGAAAATGGTGACGGGATTTTTAATTACCGCGAGCAAGCGCAGGAACTACTCGATACCATGCTTCATAAGGAAGAAACTAAGAACAGCCCGGTGACAAGTATGTTTAGCAGCCAGCATCAGCAGGTTGTCTTTGTTCCGATGGTTGGGCAGAATTCAAGCTTTACCGATCCTTCCTATCAATTGCCCGCTTATTACAAAGTGTGGTCGCTCACAGCGCAACATGATCAGGAGTTTTGGAAGGGCGCCGCGCAGACCAGCCGTGAATACTTCCATAAAGCTGCAAATCCACAAACCGGACTCATGCCCGATTATGCCAACTTCGATGGCACACCGTATGGCTCCAATGATCATAAAGATTTTCGTTTCGATGCCTGGCGCACGCTATCCAACGTTGCTGTGGATTACGCATGGTTCGCCGCGGATCCCTGGCAGGTGGAACAATCAAATCAGGTGTTAGATTTTCTCGCTTCAAAAGGAATGGATACCTATCCCAATCAATATGCTTTGGATGGAACGCCTTTTTCCAGTGACCACTCAACAGGTCTGGTTGCGATGGCGGCAGTTGCTGCCCTGGCTGCTGATCCGGAAAAAGGCAAACCGTTTGTCCAGGCGCTGTGGGACACACCGATCCCGCAAGGCAAATGGCGTTATTACGATGGTATGCTATATATGCTTGGCTTGCTGCATGTGAGCGGACATTTCAAAATCTATACATTGAGACCTTAAAGGTCTCCGAGACCTTTAAGGTCTTTGAATAGGAGAATACAGATGACTGATTACAACCCCAAACCGGAACACAAGTTTACCTTTGGTCTGTGGACCGTAGGCAATACCGGACAAGATCCATTTGGACGTGCTGTGCGTAATGGAAAAACACCCGCTGAGTTGGTGCATCTGCTCGGAGAAGTGGGTGCTTATGGTGTCAACTTCCACGATAACGATCTCATCCCCATTGATGCAACAGCTAGCGAACGCGATCAGATCCTAAAAGACTTCAAAAAAGCCCTGGCGGACACCGGTCTTTGCGTTCCCATGGCAACGACCGATCTGTTCAAAGAGCCCATTTTCAAAGATGGCGCGTTCACTTCGAACGATGCAAAAGTGCGTGCCTATGCTTTGCAGAAAACCATGAACGCCATTGATCTGGGTGTGGAACTCGGCGCCCATATCTATGTGTTTTGGGGCGGACGCGAAGGGACAGAAACGGATGCGTCTAAGAATCCCATCGAGTCAATTAAGCGCACACGCGAAGCGATAAATTTCCTATGTGATTATGCGTTGGATAAGAAATATGATTTGAAATTTGCTCTTGAAGCCAAGCCGAACGAACCGCGCGGCGATATCTATAATGCCACTACGGGACATATGCTGGCATTCATTGCGACGCTTGATCATCCGGAAATGGTCGGTGTGAATCCTGAAGTCGCACACGAGCACATGGCGGGCTTGAATTTCACGCATGGCGTTGCTCAGGCAATCGATGCGGGCAAGTTGTTCCACATTGATTTGAACGACCAGGCATTCGGTCGTTACGACCAGGACTTCCGTTTCGGCGCCGTCAATCTTAAGAGTGCGTTCTTCCTGGTAAAGCTGCTGGAGGATAACGGCTATGGTGGCAGCCGTCACTTTGATGCCCATGCCTATCGCACTGAAGATTACGAGGGTGTAAAAGATTTTGCGCGCGGCTGCATGCGCACCTATTTGATCCTCAAAGAGAAAGCTTCACAATTCAATGCGGACAAAGAAATACAGGCTTTACTTGCTGAGATCAACACAGAAGATGCCGTAATGAATCAATACTTTGGCAAATACTCGGCAGAAAAAGCCAGTGCGTTGAAAGGGCAAGCCTTTGATCGAACGGCGATCAGTGCGCGTGGTCTCAAGTACGAGCGCCTCGATCAATTGACAGTGGAAGTATTGTTCGGGGTGCGGTAAATTCAAATTACTGAGTCGCTGAGAAAATTGAAAACTCTGTGACGCAGTGCCTTTGTGGCTAATCATTGGTGATTCTGAAGAACGATAGAGGAATAACGAAACAATGGAATCCATCGAACAATGTGTGAATAATTTAATTTCAAAAATGACCCTGGACGAAAAGCTCGCCCAGATTGGTTCGTATTGGATCTTTGACCTGCAAGCGAACGGTGTGTTAGATTGGGATAAAGCAGCCGACAAACTCGAATATGGCATCGGGCAAATTACGCGCGTGGCGGGCGCCTCGTCGCTTGACCCGGTCAGCGCGGCAAAAGCATCGAACAGCCTGCAAAGATTTCTCAAGGAGAAGACGCGGCTCTGCATCCCGGCAATTATTCACGAGGAATGTTGTTGCGGAGCGATGATGCTGGGTGGGACCATGTATCCGCAAATGTTAGGGCTTGCAAGTACGTTCCAGCCTGAACTTGCCGAAGCAATGACGGTAGCGATTCGCAAGCAAATGCTTGCCATAGGTGCGCGTCAGGGGCTTGCACCGGTGTTGGATGTGGCACGCGATCCGCGCTGGGGACGAGTCGAGGAAACGTTCGGTGAAGATCCCACGCTGGTTAGCCATTTTGGCATGGCATATATCAAAGGTTTACAAAGCGATGACCTGTCGAATGGCGTGATGGCGACGGGAAAACATTTTGTTGGTCACAGTCTTTCACAAGGCGGGCTGAACTGCGCGCCCGTTCATGCCGGAATGAATGAAATCTTTGATGTTTACCTGGCTCCGTTCCAGGCAGCGATCCGTGATGCGAAGGTCGCTTCAATCATGAACGCTTATCCCGAATTGGACGGTGATGTGGTCGCTGCGTCGCGTCGCGTCCTGACCGACTTGTTGCGCGATCGATTGGGTTTCGATGGTGTCGTTGTTTCCGATTATGAAGCGATCCTCATGCTGAACAATTTTCATCGGGTTGCTGTGGACACTGCCCACGCCGCGAACCTGGCTCTGAATGCCGGAATCGATGTGGAACTGCCAACCATTGTTTGTTATGGCGATCCACTGAAGTCCGCGCTGGAAAAAGGCGACATCCATATCGAACTCATCGACCTGGCGGTGCAGCGACATCTGAAAAAGAAATTTGAACTTGGATTATTCGAAAATCCCTATGTGGACGAAGGCAAAGTACTGGAAGTCTTCGAAACACCTGAGCAGCGCAGGCTTGCCCGTCAGATTGCAAGTAAAAGCATGGTGTTGTTGAAGAACGATGGTTTATTGCCTTTATCGAAAACGATTGGGACTCTTGCGGTAATCGGTCCCAATGCAGACAGTGCGCGCAGTCAGCTTGGCGATTATTCCTACACCGCGATGAGCCAGTTGATGCATTCCACTACGCCGGCGCATTCCACGTTTGCAAACCTGGATCTCACAGATAACGCTGTGCATGAGATCCAAATTATTACTGTGTTGGAAGGGATTCGAGCTGCGGTATCGTCAAATACAAAAGTCCTTTATGCGAAGGGCTGTGACAATCTTGGAAGTAAAAAATCAGGCATCGAAGAAGCCGTTGAAACTGCAAACCAGGCGGATATAGTCGTACTGGTTCTCGGTGACCGCTCTGGATTAACTCCTGAATGCACAACTGGTGAGACGCGCGATATTTCGGATTTAATGCTGCCAGGTGTTCAGGAGGATTTGATCCAGGCGGTTCTCGCGACGGGCAAACCTGTCGTGGCGATACTGATCACGGGTCGCCCCTATGCATTGAACTCACTTAGCGAAGCAGCAAACGCAATCGTCGAGGCCTGGTTGCCCGGCGAAGAGGGCGGCTGTGCCGTAGCAGATATATTGTTCGGTGATGCCAATCCCAGCGCTAAGTTGCCCATTACATTTCCGCGCTCGGTGGGACAAGTCCCTATCTTTTACAATGCCAAGCCAGCGGGGACGAAATCAAACTGGTATGTCGATTATGTCTCTGAGAAGGTCACGCCTTTGTATCCCTTTGGTCACGGACTCAGCTACACATCGTTTGAGTATAGCGATCTTTGTATAGATAAGAACCAGGCGACACTGGGTGAAAGCGTAGACATATTATTCAAAATAAGAAATACAGGCAAAGTCGTGGGTGAGGAAGTGGTTCAGCTTTACAGTCGCGATGAATTTGCATCCATCCCACGTCCGGTCAAGGAAATGAAGGGGTATCAACGAATTATGTTGCAAGCGGGCGAAATCAGGAAAATTACTTTCCACTTACCTGTAAACCAGCTCGCTTATTATGATCACGATCTCCATCTTATGCTGGAGCCTGGCATAATAGAACTCATGCTGGGAAGCTCATCGCAGGACATTCGCTTGCGTGGTCAATTGGAAATCATAGGGAATCCAAAAATGACAGTGGATGAACGAGTCTTCATCTGCCCGGTTTCTATTGAATAGATTGATGACTAAGAGAAGCTGCGATGTTCCCTTTCGAGAAAGCCTTTTATTGGATGAAAAGGGGAGTGGGAAAACGGCGGTTCCTGCCTTAAAAATATGATTTGCCTATTGAATTTTTCCAATGGCTGGCTATAATGATTATGCAATTAGTTTATCGAAGCAATAAACAAACTCACACAATGCTAACTGGCGATCAAGAAAAAGTACGCAAGATAAATAAATCTATTGTCCTTAATATGCTTCGCCTCCACGCGCCGATCTCGCGCGCTCGCGTAGCCAATATTACAGGTTTAAATAAGGCGACGATCTCAAATATCGTAAATGTGTTGATTGAAGAGGGATTGGTTTTGGAAGGGGAGCAAACCGATCCCGGCATTGGACGTCCTGCTGTCTCATTGAGCCTGAGACCCGATGGTGGGGCAGTCATTGGAGTAGAAATAGGGGTGGATTTTATCGCGGTCCTGCTCACCAATTTTGTGGCGGAAACCATTTGGGAAACAAGGATTCAAATTGATCCATCGCAAACTCAGACGAGTATTCTCACGCAGGCAGAGCATTTGATTGATCAAGCGCTTTTGCTGGCAAATGAACGCCGACTCAGACCGCTTGGGCTAGGCGTCGGCGTGCCGGGCTTAGTCCACGTTCAACAGGGCAGTCTGATCATGGCACCCAACTTGCACTGGACCAATGTGCCGCTTCGTTTGATGTGGAATCAGCGTTTCCACTTGCCTGTCTATATTGAGAATGAAGCAAATTTGGCAGCTCTCGGAGAGTACTACTTTGGAATCGCGCGCAATGTTGAGAATTTCGTTTACCTAAGTGCCGGTATCGGTTTGGGCGGCGGCATCATGATCGGCGGAAAACTGTTCCACGGAGGGCATGGATACGCGGGTGAAATCGGTCACATTCAGCGTGATCCGGTAGGGGAGCGATGCGGTTGTGGGCGCATTGGTTGCTGGGAAACGCAAGTGGGACCGCGCGCGGTCTTGCATCGGGTGAAAAAGGAGCTTCAGATTCATTCTGATCAACTTCTGTTGGACGCTTGTTCAGGAGACCTGGATAATCTCACTTTTGAGATTGTTGTCAGATTTGCTTTAGAGGGCAATGTACTATGTCGGCAGGCGATCGAAGAGGTCGCCGGTCACCTGGGCACAGGTATCGCGGATATCGTACATGCCTTTGATCCCGAGCTTGTTCTCATTGGCGGTGCTTTTATTCAAGCAAGAGATATCCTGCAACCTATTATTGAAAAAACAATTTTCTCCAACATATTACAACCTTATGCAGATCACGTACGGGTTGCATTCTCGGATCGCGGAGTCAATGATTGCCTGTTAGGGGCTGTCGCGATTGTTTTAGATGATATTTTGCGCGAAATGGTGATTAGTTAACCTTTAGTAGGCGTGTATTATTTTCCTCTGAATTTCTTGGTAAGGAGGTGTTGCCAAAATCAATAAGGAGAATGTTTCGTTCCGCAGAATCAATGTTTGACCTATCAAAAGACCAAAAAAGGAGTACGAGAATGAAATCTAGACGTGTTTTAATGATCATCTTCTCTCTGATGGTGATCGCATCCATGGCCCTTACAGCTTGTGGTGGTGCGGCTCCTGCCGCTAGTACCAATGCTCCCAGTTCCGGTGGCGCAAAGACGAAAATCGGTCTTTCCTTTTCCGACTTTGCGACCGAACGCTGGAAACGGGAAGCAGACCAGATGACCCAGTTGCTCAAAGAAAAAGGCTACGACGTGCTTGTTCAGGAAGCTAATCATGATGTCAAGCTGCAAAACGATCAGATTGACAATATGGTTGCGCAAGGCGCGAAGGGTCTCATCGTTGTTGCGGAAGACGGTGATGCCGCGGCGACTGCTGTAGATAAAGCTGCCAAAGCAGGTGTGAAAGTGATTGCCTATGATCGCCTCATTAAGTCAACCAATATCGCGGCGTATCTCTCCTTCAATAATGAAGAAGTTGGCCGCCAGCAAGCTTTGGGTGTCATGAAGGCATTAGGCATTGATGGTGGCACCTTCACAAAAGATAAACCGGCTAATGTCGTCATGCTGGGCGGATCTCCTACTGATAACAACGCCGTTCTGTTCCGCAAGGGTCAAATGGATATTGTTCAACCCTATGTTGACAAGGGCGTTATAAAGATCGTCGCGGATCAATGGGTTGACAACTGGGACGCTGCCAATGCAGAGAAACTGATGGAGAATATCCTGACCGCCCAGCAGAACAAATTCGATGCTGTGGTCGCTTCGAACGATGGGACAGCGCTTGGCGCGCTCCAGGCGATGAAGGCTCAAGGCTTGGCTGGCAAGGTACCGATATCCGGTCAGGATGCGACTGCCGATGGCTGCAACAGCATCGTGAAAGGCGAATTGACCGTCAGCATTCTCAAAGACACTCGCAATCTTGCGCCAAAAGCCGTTGAACTGATTGATGGCTTACTGAAGGGACAATCAATCTCTGACCTGAAGCAATACACGATGGCTGAATTGACCAACGATCAGAGCAAGACAGGCAATGTGATGGCTGCCTTCCTTCCAGTTCAGCAGGTAACGAAAGACAACGTTTATGATCTTGTGGTGAAGAGCGGTTTCCAAAGTTACGATGATGTCTATCGTGATATTCCCGAAGGACAACGCCCTCCGAAACCCTAGTAGAGTTTGAAGATCTTGATTTCCCGGCTCTCTTTCGTGAGGGCCGGGAATCTCTCTTATAATGAAACAATCTGCAGCAGGTTTTGAATTGTAGGAGCTAACGTGGAGAACGATGTCATTCTTGAATTTAAGAATGTGACCAAAGAGTTCCCTGGCGTTGTTGCGCTAAAGGAAGTCTCCTTTCAGATTAAGCGCGGTGAGATCCATGGCATTTGTGGGGAAAATGGCGCGGGCAAATCCACGCTTATGAAAATTCTTTCCGGGGTCTATCCATATGGCACGTATCAGGGCAACGTTATCTATAACGGCGAGGAATTGAAGTTGGGAGAAGGCGCGATTCGCAAAGCCTCCGAACGAGGTATTGCCATCGTTTATCAGGAATTGACATTAGTCCCGACGATGACCGTTGGTGAAAATGTTTTTCTGGGCCGTGAACCGGTGGAACGTGGAGTGATCGATTGGGAGAAACTTTACGCGGATACGCGTGAGATCCTTAAGAGATACCAGCTCAATATCTCTCCCGAAGAAATTGTCAGAACCTTAGGAGTGGGCAGGATGCAAATGGTAGAGATTGCCAAGGCGCTTTCAGAGAACGCCAATGTTCTGATCTTGGATGAACCTACCAGTGCTCTCAGCGAAGCCGAAGTCGAAAAGCTGATGGACATCCTCAAAACGCTTAAATCGCACGGTATTACGTGTATCTATATTACACATAAATTGGAAGAACTTTTCCGCATTACCGATTCGGTCACGGTGATGCGAGATGGCAAGGTCATTAATACACAGCCTACAAAGTCTTTGACCCTGGAGAAGTTGGTTCGATTTATGGTTGGCCGCGAAATGAAGGAACGCTTCCCGAAGGGAAATCGAACGCCTGGGAATGTAATCTTCGAGGTGGAAGATCTTCATGCCGTTGACCCGAACGAATCGCGGCGTAAAATCCTGAATGGTGTAAGCTTTAACGTGAGAAGTGGCGAGATCCTGGGAATCGCTGGATTGATGGGTTCGGGACGAACAGAACTTGTCACTACTTTGTTTGGCGAATATGGCAAAATCGTTCAGGGACGAATCAAATTGAAAGGTAAAGAGATCAAACCTCGCAGCGCTAGAGAAGCCATTGATGCTGGCTTGAGTCTGGTACCGGAGGATCGCAAGGGTATGGGTCTGGTATTAATCCAATCCATCTTAAAGAATATTTCATTGCCAAACCTGGAGCAGTTCTCTGGCTTTATGCGCATCGATGCAGATGCAGAACTCAAAGCTAGCTTACAACAGGCAAAAAGCCTAGCAATCAAAGCACCCAGTCTGGAAGTGGAAACCGAGACTCTATCTGGTGGGAATCAGCAAAAGGTCGTAATTTCCAAGTGGCTATTGTCTCATCCTCAAGTTCTGATCATGGATGATCCCACACGCGGAATTGACGTCGGGGCAAAATATGAGATTTACAAATTGATGAACGAATTAGCGGAAAATGGTGTAGCAATTATTATGATTTCCTCTGAACTAGAGGAAGTTCTTGGAATGAGTGATCGAATTATGGTGATGTCACGTGGGCGTTCTGCCGGAACGTTGCCGATCGCTGAAGCGGATCAGGAACGCATCATGGCATTGGCGACGGGACTGACCGCATAAAATTGTAGAAATATTGGAGAGGCAATCCTATGAATTCTGCCAGTGAATCTGCTCCTGAAACTGCACAATCGAAATCTGGTTTCACGACTGAAATTTCGCAGGTTCTACGTCGTAATGTTCAAACGTACACCATTTTGCTTGCATTGGTTAGTATATGGGCGATCTTTTTCTTTGCCACACACGGTACCTATCTCGATGCTCAAAATGTGTCCAATCTATTTCGGCAAATGTCTGTCACTGCCTTCCTCGCAGCCGGAATGGTGCTCGTGATCGTGACAGGCAATATCGATCTTTCGGTCGGGAAACTTGCTGGCTTTGTTTCCGTGGTTGTAGCGTATTTACAGGCAAATATTTGGTATCACTATTTGCCCGACCAACCGCTATTAGCAGCGATCCTTTCTGTTGTGATCGGTACGCTTTTCGGAGCTTTATTTGGCTCTCTTCAAGGATATATCATTGCATATTTACGCGTGCCGTCCTTCATTGTGACGTTGGGCGGACTCTGGCTATTCAATGGCTTGATCCTGTTGGTAACTGCTGGGAAAACTATACCAGCCAACCAACCCGGTTTTTCTGAGATCGCCCAGGGTTATGTTCCGGTAATCTGGGGTTGGATATTAGGTGTTGCAGCAGTTGTATTTCTTTTTTGGAATATGCTGCGTGCCAGGCGAAATAAGCGTAAGTATGACTTCGAGTTGCAAAATCTTTATGTCGATTTGTTGACCACAAGCATTCTTGCCTTGGTCATTCTTGTATACGTATACAACGTTAACCAATACAAAGGCATCCAAAATCCCGTGCTTTTGCTGGCGATCACCGCAGCCATTATGATGTATATTTCGAATAATACCCGCTTTGGACGTTATGCTTATGCCATCGGTGGGAATCGAGATGCGGCTCGTCTCTCAGGCATCAGTATCCGTAACATGATCTTCAGGATTTTTGTGCTGATGGGCTTTCTCTCCGGAGTTGCTGGCGTAGTGTTAGCCTCGTATGTTGGATATGGAACCATTGCTGCAGGTACGGGTTATGAATTAGATGCCATCGCCAGTTGTATTTTAGGTGGTACATCCACTCTGGGCGGTGTGGGGACCATCCCCGGCGCGATGATCGGAGCGCTCATCATTGCCAGTCTTTCCACAGGGCTGCAGATGATGAATGTGGCTCCGGCCTGGCAATACGTCCTCAAAGCGATCGTGCTGGTATTGGCGGTTCTTGCGGATGTGTACTTCAAGAAAAATCGATAATTGAATAGTCGAGTGGCATAATTGAAATGATGCCGAGAAATGATCGGCAATCCTAAAACAGGAGTGGAGTCATTCCAAACCCCATGAACACCGTAAATTTCCTTGGACAAGAATGCTGTGTGTTGGAAAATAATACGTTGAAATTGCTGGTCACGCGCTCGGCGGGACCACGAATCTTATCTCTGCAATTTCAAGATAGAGAAAACATGTTTGCCGAACTGCCAGATTTTGTGACCGATTGCCCCGGTAGCGGCACATTCCATTTTTATGGCGGTCACCGCTTGTGGCACGCGCCCGAGGAGCCAAGCCGCACATATTTGCCGGATGATTCTCCTGTGGAGATTGATGAGATTGAAAATGGATTGCAGGTTACGCAAGACACCGAACTCAAAACAGGCTTGCAGAAATCCATGGAGATTCGTTTGCTTAGCGAAGCTCAGGTGATCGTCGATCATCACTTCACTAATCGCGGTTTATGGGACGTGACTTGCGCACCTTGGTCGTTGACTCAACTCAAACCGGGCGGCATGGCGATTCTGCCGCAAATTCATACCAACACAGGCGTTCTTCCGAATCGCTCTCTGACTCTCTGGCCGTATACCGATATGACGAGCCGTCATGTCAAATGGGGGAGCAACTATGTTCTCGTGGACGTCAATGTGGATTCTCCCTTCAAGATTGGTTTTCCGAATCCACGTGGTTGGCTGGCATACTGGTTGAGCGGTACGTTATTCGTGAAACGCGCAGAATATCAACCCCAGGCAGAATATTACGATTGGGGTTGTTCCAGCGAATTTTATTGCAATGACAAGTTCATTGAATTGGAAACTCTGGCGCCTATTACCAGGATCGCCCCCAATGCGACAATTACTCACACCGAAATTTGGAATGTATATGACGAGATAAATTGTCCACGCGAGGAAAGCGAAGTGCAGAGGCTGGTGGAGAAATTAGGATTGGAGTAAATCATGTCATATTTTCTTGGCATCGATACATCCACGACTTCAAGCAAAGCATTGATCATCGATGAACAAGGACAAGTGATCGCGGTTGCGTCGTCGCCGCATACATTGCAAACCCTAAAACCATTGTGGTCAGAACAGAATCCACAGGAGTGGTGGGAAGCGGTGGCAGCGAGTATCCGCTCCGTTTTGGAAAAAGCGGGCATTAGCGGCGAAGGAATCGCAGCCGTCGGTTTGACAGGACAAATGCATGGGCTCGTCCTGCTCGATGATATGGGAAATGTTTTACGGCCTGCGATTTTATGGAACGATCAACGTACACAAAATCAATGTGATGAGATTCATCGAATCATTGGTAAAGAAAAGTTCATCCATATTACCGGCAATGTCGCCCTAACGGGATTCACCGCGCCAAAAATTCTTTGGGTCAAAGAAAACGAACCGGATCTATTTGCGAAGGCAAAACACGTTTTGCTTCCGAAGGATTATGTTCGCTACAAGTTGACTGGCGAATATGCGATGGATAAAGCGGACGGCGCGGGCACTGTGCTATTTGATCTAAAATTGCGCGATTGGTCGGAGGAAGTTTTATCTGCATTAGATATTCCCTGTGAATGGATGCCGAAAACTTTTGAGGGTCCTCAATTCACCGGATATCTCACTGCTGAAGCCGCGGCTTATACCGGATTGAGAGCAGGGACTGCTGTGGCGGCGGGTGGTGGCGATCAGGCCGCGCAAGCCGTTGGAGTCGGCGCGGTGGAACTAGGAATTGTGGGGCTGACCGTTGGAACAAGCGGTGTGGTGTTTGCAACGACGCCCTCTGCACTGATCGAGCCCGAAGGACGGCTGCACGCGTTCTGCCATGCCGTTCCGAATTTGTGGCATTTCATGGGCGTGATGCTTTCGGCCGCCGGAAGCTTGCAATGGTATCGAGATACGCTGGCAGCGGATATGAGCTTTGATGAATTATTGAAGGAAGCGGAAGCCATCCCAGCTGGAAGTGAGGGGTTGCAGTTCCTTCCATATTTAAGCGGGGAACGCACACCTCACCCTGACCCGTTGGCGCGCGGCGCATTCATCGGCTTGACTCTCCGCCATAGCCGCGCTCATATGACGCGTGCCCTGCTCGAAGGCGTTGCCTTTGGATTGAAGGATAGCTTCACACTGATTCAAAATGCCGGGCTGGGCGCGATCACACAAGTCCGCGCCTCGGGTGGCGGGACCAAGGGCGCGTTGTGGCGACAGATAATGGCATCCGTATTGAACGCTGAGCTTGTTACAGTCAATACAACCGAAGGGGCTGCCTACGGTGCTGCATTATTAGCCGGCGTGGGAGCAAGCGCTTGGACGGATGTACCTTCTGCTTGCAAAGCAGCGGTCAAGATTACTGGAACGACATTGCCGGATGCTTCGCAGGTGGAAGTCTATCAAAGGACATATTCTGTTTATCAGGAGTTATATCCGGCGCTGAAATCCAGCTTTCAGAAGATGGGATGATGCGGTAGTTTTGAAAGGCTAATAGAAGGCGGTGGAAGCACTCTGCTTCTGCCACCTTATTTTGTCTGATTCCTGCTCTCGCTTTTCATACTGCGGTCACTTTATAGTAAGTGATGATCGCCAGGGCGGACTATAATACGACAATCTTATGAGCAAATCCAAAAGCGACTCCACGCGCAGATCGGATAATGTCCTTCATACCAAGCTTATGCCGCCGCGTCTGCAATCGTCGGTGATCCAAAGGGATGATCTGGTAAAGCGGTTAGATGAGAGTCTGGATAAGAAGCTTACTCTTATCACCGCACCGACCGGATTCGGGAAAACAACCCTGGTAAGTCTGTGGATTGCCAGCCGCCAGTTTACGTCGGCATGGGTAACACTCGATGAAAATGACAATGATCCGTCTCGTTTCTGGACTTATATTATCACTGCACTAAGAGCATTTGATTCTGACCTCGGCAAAACCACACTCTCTGCACTGAGTGCTCCTCAACCCCCCGCATTCCAGACTTTTTTAACTCCTCTTCTCAATGATCTGACGCGTTTATCGGAACCATGCGTCCTGATCCTCGAAGGCTATCACTCCATCACATCCAAGGACATCAACGAAAGTTTCACCTTCTTTATCCGTAATTTGCCTGAAACACTACATCTTGTGCTAGTCACGCGCAATGTCCCTGATCTTCCTCTGGCATTATGGCGAGCGCGGAATGAGTTACTGGAGATCGATACAAACGATCTGCGTTTCAATTTACAGGAAGTAGAGTCGTTTCTCCGCAAGGCGGCGCAAAAGGAAATACCGGCTTCCGCCGCTGCCAGTTTGTTCCAAAAAACAGAGGGCTGGGTCGCTGGGTTGCAGCTTGCCGCCTTATCACTTCAAAACAAAAGTGATGAAGAAGTTCAGAAATTTGTTCAAACCTTTTCAGGGAGTCATCGTTACGTCTCCGACTATTTGATCCATGAAGTATTCGAAAGCCAAGCCGAATCTGCACAAAACTTTCTACTCAAGACATCGTTCTTGAAAAGCCTAACGGCTTCGCTTTGCGATGCAATTATGGAGAGCAGCAATAGCGCCTCATTACTGGAACAACTCGAACGAGAAAATCTGTTCCTCGTGCGACTGGAGCAGAGCGGAAATCAAATTTGGTATCGCTATAATCCGCTATTCGCTGAGTCGATCCAATTCCTGGCAAGGCAGCGCTTGAGCGATAGTACGATACAGTCCCTGCTTGGAAAAGCCAGTGATTGGTATGAATATCATGGCTTGCTCGAGGATGCCATTGAAACTGCACTGCAAGCAAATCTGTTCGGGCGCGCCATGACCTTGATAGAGAAATATATTGAGATCCATGATTTGCGCCAACTCTATACTCTGAATCGCTGGTTGGAATTGATTCCTCGCCAGGATATTCTAAAACGTCCCATAATCTGCTTTACATTTGCACAAATCATCTTATATTCCGAGGATCGTTTTGCCACAGCGACAGGATTGAAACTCGAACCTTTCCTCGCCGCTGCGGAGTCGATCTGGCAAACTCAGGAAAATCATGCGTCATTAGGACAGCTGCTTTCGTTTCGCGGAAATGTTGCCTGGTGGCAAGGAGATTTTCCGAAGGCGTTCGGACTTGCGCGCAAATCTCTGGCGGAACTTCCTGAGTCGGAAGTCTTTTGGCGGGGAAATAGCTTGCTGATGGTGAG
>Ga0137366_10002163_pt1 | contig 14949 bp, 12 predicted proteins | sample SagtaG_8_FD_104938 | JGI IMG/M metagenome (GOLD analysis project Ga0137366, IMG submission 104938) | Vadose zone soil microbial communities from Sagehorn Ranch, Mendocino, California, USA - Sage1_L_60_16 metaG | ecosystem: Environmental > Terrestrial > Soil > Vadose zone | place: USA... | reverse complement strand
CATCCGGAGAGAACGCAATCCCGTTTGGCCGTGGCAGATCGCTGATGACGAGTTGCAGCTTGTCATTCTCCGGCGGCGCACCGGCTTTGTGCTGGCGCGCTCCAGGAATGCGATACACGCCGTTCACTTTGAGTTCTTTCAACGGATCGGTGTCCTGCTGTGTTGGCAATCCGTACGGAGGATCGGTGAAATACAGCGAACCATCCGAGCGATAAACGAGATCATTGGGACTACTCAGCTTCTTTCCCTGATACGCATCTGCAAGCACTGTGATGGTCCCATGCGGATCTAGTGACTCCATGCGCCAGACGTTTCGCCGTGCGTGGCCAGCCACGGAGACGCGGCCCTCGGGGTCAAGCGTCATTCCATTCGACCCGGGCTCCGGGCCGCCATATGGGGTCTTGCCGATGTAGCCACTCGGCTCCATGAACACTTGCGCGTCTTTGCCGGGCGCCCAAACCCTGATTCGATTTGCAGGAATCTCCGCGAAGAGAAGTGTCCCAGCGCGCGTCCAGACGGGGCCTTCGGTCCACTTGTCGAAGCCGGTAGCCACGCGTTCCAGCTTCGCGTTCGCGGGAACGAGTTGGTCGAGCGCGGGATCGAGCCGTTGGATTTCCTGGGATACCGCGGCACGAACGAGAATCACGAGCGCGGCAGCGACGAAGCACACCTTAAGCGTGTTCATAGGTCGCCCATCTTAAACCCAAATCGGCTGCTGTTCTACTGCTTCTCCGGCAGAATGATCTTCTCCAGATATTCGAGCGGCAGCGGCCCTTGATCGAGGGAGCGGTTGTGGAATTCCTCGAGGGTGAACGTGCTTCCTTTCGTGGCCTCGTACTTCTTGCGAAGGTCCCACCACTGGCGGTTCCCGACAAAATACGTAGGCAGCTGGGTTGAGCTCAGTTTTGCGCGCACCAGCTTGCCGTCGGCCTCCGCCTGCGTCTGGAAGCAATCCTGAGTCATAAGATCGAGCGCCTGCTGGTCGGTCATGTTCATGGTCTGCAAGCGGATATCAAGAATCGTGTTGGCCGTCGCTCGCAACCAGACTTTCATTCTCATCAGGCGGAACTTCGGGCTGGAATCCAGAAAGCCGGCTTGTGTCATGACGTCCGCAATGTACTCGGCCCAGCCTTCGACATACGCTCCGTTGCCAAACAGGTTGCGCACCAGTCGGCGCGTCACCGGCTGCACGTCATCGGCGTGCTCCGCCTGAATGTAATGGCCGGGCAGCGCTTCATGGATGGTGAGCCACTTCAGCGTGTAATTGTTGTATTCGCGCAGCTTGCTCTCGGCTTTTGCTTCGGGCATCTTGGGATCGATGGGTGTCACCCAGTACTGGGCCTCGGCTGTCGGCTCGAGCGGCGGTGCACTGTGGAATCCAGCGACCGAGTAGATGCCGCGCATGAATTCGGGCGTATCGATCACCTTCAGGTTGTCGCGGCTGTTGAGAGCAACGATCTTTTTGTCGCGGATAAACTGCGTGATGCCTTCGAGGTCGGCCTTCACTGCGGCCATCAGATCGGCGCGCTTAGGATGCTCTTCGCTGATCTTGCCGAGTACGGCGGAAATGATCTTGTTCTCCCGCTCGTGTGCGGGAAGACTGGCGTAGTCGTCCTGGCCGGAGAACATCTCCTTGTAGAGCGGCAGACCAAGCTGGAGCGTTTCGGCGCGATTGCGCGCAAGTTCAGCTTCGGCGTCGTTCAGCAGCTGCGCCGGGTCAATCGAGGTTTCCATCACGTAGCGGAACTTTTGCGCATACCACTCGGAACCCAGACGCCAGGTGCGTCCGTTCGTTGCGCGCTTGGCCAGGTCGTTCTTCATCCAATCGTTGAAATCGGTGAGCGCCTTTTTGGCGGCGGGAGCAACCTTCTCGTATTGCGCTTTCAGTGCGGAACCCGCGGGAATTTCGGCCGCGACAGAATCCACCTGGCTGATGTTCCCGTCGTTCTCGTCAATTGCCGTCGAAATAAAGATTGGGTCGGCGTCAGCGAGTTGGGTTTTCACCTGCTCGATAAACCGGGGGATCTGCCCAATGCGTGAAATGACGTGGCCCACACGAACTTCTTTGGGCGCGTAGTCCTGGGTGAGGGGAAGGAACAATCCATTGCCGAGCAGTTCCACGTAGACCGTGGGATTGTGTTTGTAGTTCTGAATTTGCTCGAGTTCGAGCAAAGCCAGGGCTATCTGGTCGTCAATCAACCGAAAATCAGCGGCATCTTCCGGGTTCAGAGAGGCAATCGGCGTCTGCGTCTTAAACTTGCCGCGCCAGTCGCGGTAGAACTTCAACTGCGCGGCAAAAGCTGCCGGACTGACGTCGTCGAGTTCGGCGTCGAGCGCAATCGTCTTCTTTGCCTTCGGGTCAACATGCTTGTGATATCCAGCTTGTGATGCACCCACGGGCGATAGCGCCAACGACTCCTTCACGAACTGATCGCAGAGTGCGGAGAACCTCGGGTTACCGGATGAAGAATTCTGTGACATGGTTTGTGCCTCGGCAGCGGCGGCCAGAAGTAGAGCACTCAAAAGAACATAAAAGAGAGTTTTCATAGCACCTCGCAGAAGGAGAAGCCGTCGGGCGCAAGTATAAACGCACCGCAACACCTTTTGCCCAACCTGCGAAGTGGGTGCGCGCAACGTCCCGATTAACCTCTGTGGCAGTTCCTCTGTGAAACTCAGTGCGCTCTGTGGTTCAAGGTTCCCGTGGCGGTGCTTTCGCACCCGCAAAAGGTTTTCGAAGAGTGCCCCCAGAATTCGATCTGACCTTGACCCCGTCTTTGTGACCGGAGGGTTCCTCGACGGGATTTCTAAGCCTTCAGTTTGCTGGTCACAACCAGGCTGACATCAAGAGCTTGATTTTCCTGGTGCTTCGCACGACCATACATGGCTTTCTGGAATTCGGTTTCCTCTGCATCCGTCAAGGGCAGATATTTCCTCCTCCGGACAGCGACCACATAGCCTCCCGGCTCAGAAATGCACGCCGTTGCGGTGGTAACGTTCGCATGCTTGTGATTGCAGCCGCACAAGAAGTCACTGTCGGTGAAGACGGCGATAAAGTGTCTTTTGCCCATATTCAAACCTGGAAAGGATGAATCGCATTCCTACATTCATTAGATTCCGAATCGGGAAACTTCAATGTGACGGAAGTGCAGGGTGCGACCAGCACTTTGGTAATGTTGAGCCAGTGCTGCGATTGGCGGACGAAATTGTGAGGTCTGCTAGTAGCTCAGCCTGAAGATCAACCACGAAGGGACACGAAATAACAGGAAGTAAAACTCATGTCCGGAATCGCTTTTGTGATACGTCGTCCCTTCCTGTTTCAAGGTTTGTTCTTTTTCATAGCGAAAAACAAGCCACTACCCGAAGCTTGGCCAGTTGACCCACTCTTCCCGCGCGAGTAGGCTTTGAACAGACCTCAGATGTCATCACAAAGCAGCAAATTCCTGAAATTCGGCAGCGCCATGATTGTGATCCTGCTCGCACTGGGCTATCTCGCATATACCGGCGTGCAGGAGAGCAAGAGCTACTACGTCACTATCAAAGAACTGCACGGCATGGGCGATGGCGCTTACACCAAACGCCTGCGAGTGGCGGGAAATGTGCAACCCGGCTCGATCAGGCGCAGCGGAACGAATATGAACTTCGTACTGGTCGAGAACGACCAGGTGCTGAACGTGGTTTACAACGGCACCGAGCCTCCTCCGGACACCTTCAAAGACAATGCCCAGGCGCTTGCTGAAGGCAGCTTCAGCCGCGACGGCGTCTTTCATGCCAAGCAGATTCAGGCCAAGTGCGCATCGAAATACGCGCCGCAACAGCAGAATACGGCCTCGAACTCATCTTCGACCATGTAGGGTTTCATCCACTCGGCGGGAGTGGACGCCCGCCACTACACAATTTGTTCTGCTACGCAGCTCTCGCCAGAAATCGCAGCCTCATGTAGTCGGCGGTCCAGCGGCCTTGCTCGTCGCACAACGCTGGCCGCAATCTCTCCGTTACCTCATCCAGAAACGCGGTGCGATCTCCCTCGGACAAAGCCTTCGTGAATGGAATCGCGAATGTCTCCAGCCATCCACGCATGCCGGTCGGCAACGGCGTGGGCCTGGGAATCAGCGCGATGTAGTCAATTTGAAATCCAGCGCGTGCGAGCCGAGCACCGTAATCGTCAACCGTAGGGAAGTACCACGGAATCAGAGACGCCGGGTTAGCAACGCCGTCTTTTTCGAGTGTGGCGCAGAGTGCGACGACAATTGCGGCGACACATCCGTGACCACCCATTTCTCCAGCGAAGCGCCCACCCGGCTTCAGCGCGCGGCGCACGCCTTGAAGGACTGCGTCAGGATCGCGCTTCATCCAGTGCAGAGCAGCATTGGAAAATACAGCGTCAAACTCGCGGTCGAACGTGAGGTGATAGGCGTCGATCACACGAGCGTCGAGGCCACGCCTGCGGGCGGCATCGATCATGTCGGCTGAGGAATCCACTCCGACGACCTGCGCCCCGGCAGCGACAACTTTTTCGGCGAGCGCGCCGTCGCCGCAGCCGAGATCCAGAATGCGCTCTTGCGCTTGGGGCTTCAGCAGATCGAGCACCGGCTGCCCCAGGTCGGACACAAATCGGGCATTCGCGGCGTAGCGGGTGGCGTTCCATTCTTGAGCGGGAGCGCTTGAAGGCATGATCTATCGTAAATCAGCATCAGTTGTGAGCTGCGAGCGCCGAGCGTGGAACGAGTCCGTTCAGGCGAAGGTACATGGCCGCCATGCCGTAGTGGTCAGCCCAACTGCTTCCCAAGGCCACAAACGCCCAGGCGCGTGTGCGAGGCTTCCCGTCGAACCAGGTGATGTCCTCGTTCATCTTGGCGTCGTCCGCCTTCGCGAGAGCAGTATGGCAGAACTCAAACGAGGCCTTCACGGCCGCCACCAGCTTGTCCTTGCCTTCATCGCCCTTCATCTCATCGACTTTGGGGCTAGGCACCGCGCCGACGTTGGAGCAAAAGTAGTAGTTGCTCTCCACAATGTGGCCCGCGAGATGACCGAACGTCATCTGCTCGGGAGTGGGCTTGAAGTTAAACTTGTCTGCCGGCATCTCTTCAAAGGCGGCAACTGTATTCTTCTCCCGCCCGCCAAGCATCTGGCGCAGTACATCGGCAACCGGACTCTTGGACTGCTGCGCTACGGCGAGCGCCGGGGATACTACAAGAAGCATCGTAAGGATTCGTTTCATGGACCGCAGTCTCCTAATTGGCAATCGAATTGTATCGTGCATTCTGCCGCGGGATCCGGCGGCTGCATTGCTTTCCGTTCTTCTGAAACGTGAAGGATTCAATGTTCTTGCTGTCGCGCAATCTCATCTTGCGCAAGATGGAAGGCGGTGTTTGCGGCCGGAAGGCCAGCGTAAATCGCAACCAGCAGCAGAATTTCTTTCACATCGCAGATTTCTAGCTCGTGACCCAGCCCAGCAGCGAGGTGCATGCGGAACTCTTCCCATCGTCCCAGGGCTGCCATCAGGGCAATGACGAGCAGGCGGCGCGTGCGGTCGTCCAGCAACGGCCGGGACCAGAGGTCTGCCCAAGCGTAGCGCGTGACCAAGTCCTGGAAGTTGCGGGTGAAATCCGTCGTGCTTGCGACGGCTTTGTCCACGTGAGTGTCCCCAAGAACTCTTCGACGGACTGCGAAACCTTTTTCGACGGATGTGGGTTCTTGGGTCGGCAGCAAGAATTCGAGCAGCGCAGCCGTGAACGAGCGAGGCTGTTCGAGGTTTGAGAGATGCGCGGCAGGTAAGCGGACAGATGTTGCGTTCGGGATACCTCGCGCAAGAACTTCGCCGTGCCCCACCCAGGGCGTAGAAACATCCAAGTCCCCCGCAATAACTAGGCACGGCGCGGCGATTTTGCTGAGTTGCTGCCGGCTGTCAAAGTCACGCAGGGCGGCGCAGCATCCGATGTAGCCTGCCGGATCAGTTCCCAGCAGCACCGACCGCGCGGAGTGCACGAAAGCACCGTTGTCTTTCCGTATCTTTTCGGAAAAGAACCTCTGCATCGCCAGCTCAACGATGGCGCTCATACCACCCTCGCGAACCGCCTGAATGCGATTGTCCCAATTCGTGGGATCGCCGAAACGTGGCGAAGTGTTGGCCAACAAAAGATGCGTGACTCTGTCCGCAGCGTGGAGTGCGATCCACTGTCCAATGGCGCCGCCCATCGAAAGTCCACACCAGGCAAATTTGGCGATGCAGAGACGATCTGCAAGAGCGAGGGCATCGCGCCCGAGTTGCTCGACCGAATACTCGCCAGCAGGAGAATCCGACGCACCGTGGCCGCGAGTGTCATAGCGCAGCACCTGGAAATGGCGAAGGAGGTCCGCCATTTGCGGCTGCCACATGCCGTGATCGGTGCCGATTGAGTGAGAGAGGACCAGAACAGGGTTCCCTTCAACTCCCTCCAGCCGATAGTAGTGACGAACGCTATTCAGGGTGATGAATGGCATCTTCTATTTCCCGCCACGGCGTGACTTCTTTGCTGAGCCGGATAAGCGACGAATAAACTCACTCGCCGATCCGAGATAATCTTCAGGGTCTTCCAAGTGCGCGAGTGCCTCGTTGCCCAGGTATTGTCGAACGTCGGGCATCTCAGCCAGCAGTTGCGAGAGCGTTCGCCCTCGCAGCTGTTTGGGGTCCGTCGCTCGCTCGATAAGTTCATGCGCGGCTTCCCGCCCGATTTTCGGGCTAAGAAGGAGCGCGGCCTTTTCGGCGAACCCTGTGCCTTGAGTTACGTTCAAATTTCCTTTCATTCGCGCGGCGTCCACGGTTAATCCTTCCGCGGTTTCTGCCATAGAAACGAGCGCGACTCCGGTCGCTTGGATCACCGAGGCAACAGTGGGCCATTCTGCCTGCCAACCACCGATTCCGCGTTCGTGCTCCTGCACCATCTGCGACAGAAACGCTGCCGTCAATCCAGGGACGCGGCTGGCCGCTGCAAGCGTAATTGCGGATGCGATTGGATTGCGTTTCTGCGGCATCGTCGAAGACCCGCCGCGGCCGGAGTCGCCGGGCTCTGCGACTTCAGCGACCTCGCGCTGCATGAGCAAGCTGATGTCACGCGCCATTTTTCCGAGGCTTCCAGTCAATATGCTGCACGCGCAGATTACGGCCGCGAGGCGATCGCGATGTGTGTGCCAAGGGGCATCCGGATAAACCAGGTTCAGTTGCCTGGCAACCGATTCTCCAACTTCGACTCCGCGACTTCCCAATGCAGCAAGAGTTCCCGAAGCCCCACCCAGCTGCAGCACAAGCGCTTCGGACATCGCATTTTTGAGGCGAGCGCGACCACGTCGAACCGATCCAAGCCAACCCGCAGCCTTGAGCCCCAAGGTGAGAGGAGGCGCCGATTGCAGCAGAGTCCTTCCCAACATCACCGTCTTTTTATGTTTTGCGACGAGGGCTTGGAGAGCGTTTTCTAGACGCGTAAGGTCGGCATCGAAAATCTCAGCGACTTTCTTGAGCAGCAGGACAAGCGCCGTATCGGCAAGATCCTGACTGGTGGCTCCCAAATGTACAGAGCTTGCTGCGTCGGCATCTTCTTGCTGAACTCTCTTCCGCAGGGCCTTCACCAGGGGAATGCCGGGCGTTCCTGCGCGCAGAGTTTGCCGTGCTAAGGCCGCGGCGTCATAGTCCTCAGTCCGAGCCGCTCTGGCAATTGCACGCGCTGCAGATTGCGGAATGATTTTCAGCTCCGCTTCCGCGCGCGCCAATGCGACTTCAAAATCGAGCATCGCCCGCAGGATAGAGCGGTCGGAGAATACGTCGGCCAGAGGCTCGGTGGTAGCGAGGCTCTCGATCAGCCGCACGGACATGGGCATCCCTCCGAATCGTTGCATCTAGCAAATCACGTTCGAAGCAAGTTTCGCAATCGTAATAAAGATACGTCCTTCCCGATTGCCCTGTCGTAGGCTTTCGAGTAGCGCGACAAAATTGACGAATTACACGAGGTGCGTTTATTGTTCATCCGCGCGAGCAGACGAACTCATCGAAACCATAGGTTACGGCTAGAGCAGCGCCCGTATCCGTCCTAACTCGGATCTTTCTACATTTATGAGAACGCAACTTGGAATCGTAGGCGCAGGACCGGCGGGCCTAGTGCTGTCTCACCTGCTTCACCTGCAAGGCATCGATTCCATCGTTATCGAGTGCCGTAGCCGCGAGTACGTTCAGGAACGGGTTCGCGCCGGTGTTCTGGAACAGCACACGGTTGACCTGCTGACGGAGACCGGCGTTGGCGATCGCATGAAGAGCGAAGGTCTGGTGCATTACGGTATCGAGTTGCGATTCAATGGGCGCGGCCACCGCATCGACTTCCATGAACTCACCGGAAAAGGAATCACGATCTACGCGCAGGCCGAAGTGGTAAGAGACCTCATCGACGCTCGACTGGCAGCGTGCGGCAAGATTCACTTCGAGGTGGATGACGTAAGCATTCACGATTTTGCGGGCGAACATCCTTCGATTCACTTCCGCAGAGATAAAGACGGGCAGGACGAAACCATTGATTGCGATTTCATCGCCGGATGCGACGGTTTTCACGGTATTTGCCGGCCTTGTGTTCCGGAAGGCGTGCTTTCCACCTACGAGCGGGAGTATCCATTCGGATGGCTGGGAATTCTTGCCGAAGCTCCGCCGTCATCGCACGAGCTTATTTATGCAAACCACGAGCGCGGATTTGCGCTGCTAAGCATGCGCAGCCCGCAGTTGAGCCGCTTGTATCTGCAGTGTTCGCCTGACGAGGACATCCACGAATGGCCGGACGAGCGCATCTGGCAGGAGCTTCACACTCGGCTTGCGGCCAGAGATTGGAAACTCACCGAAGGACCGATCATTCAAAAAGGCGTGACTGGGATGCGCAGTTTCGTGGTTGAGCCGATGCAATATGGCCGATTATTCCTGGCAGGCGACGCAGCGCATATCGTTCCACCGACCGGAGCAAAAGGACTCAATCTCGCCGTCACCGACGTAGAGGTCCTAGCCAAAGCTCTCACTCAGTTCTACAACTCCGGCAGCACAACGGGCCTCGACCAGTATTCGCGGATATGTTTGCGACGGGTATGGAAGGTACAGCGCTTCTCCTGGTGGATGACTTCGATGCTGCACAAATTTCCCGGCGAGAACGCGTTTGATCACCGCCGCCAACTGGCAGAGCTGGATTACATCACTGGCTCTCGCGCCGGGTCGCAAAGTCTTGCTGAGAACTATGTCGGCCTGCCGTTGGAAGACATACCGTTAGACTAAGTCCGAAGGCGCGGATGGAGCGGTCTCATTGCCAAATGTTCTCGGTCTGTTGACGCACCACTCTCGTGAATGCGACTATCGCGCACTCGATCGTTGGCGTAAACTGCGCCGTTGAAAGTCGCTGCCGCTCAATTGAGCGTTCAGCAGCCTGGTGAGGAGAACTCATGAACACACCGCGTTGTGTGGTTCGCGTCATGGCACTTATAGCGGTCTCGACCGTCGCCTCTCTCTCGATTGCCCAAACTTCTCCCGATTCGTTGAAACAAGGATTTAAGAACCCCCCGAGTTCCGCGCGCCCCCGTGTGTGGTGGCATTGGATGAATGGCAATATCACCAAAGAAGGCATCAAGCTCGACCTCGAGTGGATGCACAGCATTGGGATCGCGGGCTTTCAGAACTTCGACGCTGCGCTCTCCACACCGCAGGTTGTTGACAAGCGTTTGGCGTACATGACGCCAGAGTGGAAGGACGCGTTCAAGTACGCGATCGGCCTCGGCGACCAGTTCGGGATGGAAATGGCGATTGCGGGTTCTCCCGGGTGGAGCGAAACGGGCGGCCCTTGGGTGCCAGCAGCGCACGGAATGAAGAAGTATGTGTGGAGCGAAACGCTTGTCGAGGGTGGGAAGCCGTCCACCGGAAAAATCGGACAGCCGCCGGCAGTGACTGGGCCATTCCAGAACATCGCCTTGCCAGGCACGCCCGCACAGTTTTACGCGGATGCTGCAGTCGTAGCTTTTCGACAGCCTGAGGACGAGTTGAGTGGAGGTGCGGCCCCGGCGAAGATCACGTCGAGCGGAGATGGCCTGATCGCAGCGATGCTGAGCGACGGGGACCTGACCAACACGACGAACGTGCCCGTGCCTGAGCCGGAATCGCAGTCATGGATTCAGTTCGAATGTCCATCCCCACAAACGATTCGCTCTGTCACTTACGTCACGAAAGATCCTGGAAGGCTCGAAGCTGCCATCACTGGAATTGCCGCTCCGGAGAAGATGATCGAGGCGAGCGATGACGGGCTGAATTTCCGCAAGGTGACGGCCCTGGGCGGCGGTGAAGCGCCGGAACAGACAGTCTCGTTTGCGCCCGTGACGGCTAAATACTTCCGGATCACGTTCAAACGAACCCCGCGTCCGCCGATGCCCGGCTGGGCCGTGGGCATTGATCCTTCTTTCTTCGGCCTGAGCGCAACGGCAAAGCCAGCGTTCTATAAGGTTGCTGAACTCGTCCTGCACCCGACTCCGCGGGTCAAGCGATTTGAAGAAAAGGCGGCGTTTGTCCCCGTGCCCGACCTTTATCAGTACTTGACTCCGAAGTTTGATGCTTCGGACTCGATCAAGAAGTCAGATGTAATTGACCTGACCGCGAAGATGCTGCCGGACGGATCCCTCGATTGGACGCCCCCGGGGGGCAAGTGGATGGTCCTCCGCATCGGGTACTCACTGCTCGGAATCACGAACCATCCCGCAACGCCGGAAGCCACCGGACTGGAGGTGGACAAACTCGACCATCGCTTCGTGAAGGACTACTTCGAGAAGTACCTCGACAGCTACAAGGAAACAATTGGCGCAGACGAGATGGGCAAGAAAGGTATCCAATATGTGATCAACGACAGCTGGGAAGCCGGATCACAGAACTGGACGGACAACATGCTGGCGCAATTCAAGAAACTGCGCGGCTACGATGCGACTCAATGGCTGCCGGTTCTCACCGGGCGAATTGTTGAAAGCGCTGAAGCCAGTGACCATTTTCTCTGGGATTTCCGCAAGACCATAGCGGACCTGATCGCGAACGAGCATTACGGGCAGCTTGAGAAAACTCTGCACGAGCGCGGTATGAAGCATTACGGGGAGTCACACGAAGGCGGGCGCGCATTCGTGGCTGACGGTATGGAGGTCAAGAAACTCAACGAGGTCCCCATGAGCGCCATGTGGACACAGAAGCCCGGGCTCAACAAGACGCAGTACGGTTACAACGCCGACGATCGTGAGTCAGCATCCGTAGCGCACATTTACGGACAGAACATTGCCGCAGCGGAGTCGCTCACCGCGTCAAGCGCTCCGTGGGCCTGGTCGCCCGCCACGCTGAAGCCGACGGCCGACCAGGAGTTACTGAACGGAATTAACCGCTTCGTGATCCACGAATCGGCACATCAGCCGGTAGTCGGCAAGGCTCCCGGGCTAACACTGGGGCCGTTCGGGCAATGGTTCAACCGCAACGAAACCTGGGCCGAGCAAGCTGCGCCCTGGATCGACTACCTGGCGCGATCAAGTTACCTGCTGCAGCAAGGGCGCTTCGCTGCCGATTTCGTTTACTTCTACGGAGAAGACTCGAATCTTACGGCGATCTTCACGAACAAGTCTCCGGATGTTCCGGCGGGCTACGGGTTCGACTACATCAACGCGGACGCGCTTATTCACGAACTCGGCGTCAACGACGGCCATATCGTGACTGAGAGCGGAATGCAATACAAGGTATTGGCACTCGATCCATACAGCCAGCACATGTCCCTGCCAGTATTGCGTGCAATTCACAATCTGGTTCAAGCCGGCGCCGTGGTGGCCGGGCCCAAGCCAACAGACGATCCGAGCCTTGCCGATGATCAGTCTGAGTTTGAGAAGCTCACGTCGGAACTGTTTGGTGACGGCTCGGGCGTACACAATGTAGGCAAGGGGACGGTTTACGCGGGCGAGAGTCCGAGCGAGGTCGTCAGCGCTTTGCACCTGGATCCCGACTTCGATTACTCGAAACATAACGAGGATTCCGAGGTCGAATTCGCTCACCGGAAACTCAAAGACGGCGATATCTATTTCGTAGACAATCGCAGTGACCACGACGAATCGATTGACGCCACGTTTCGCGTGGCAGGGATGCAACCAGAGTTGTGGCGGGCCGAGACTGGGACGACAGAACCCGTCTCATTCACTATTGCGGACGAACGCACCACAGTGCCGCTACACCTTGAACCCTGGGGCACAGTTTTTGTCGTGTTCCGTAAACCGACATCAGAAACCTCGCGCGCAGTGCCAGAGGCGATTGAAACGAAACTGGCAACGGTCAGCGGACCATGGCAGGTGAGCTTCCAACCCGGACGCGGAGCTCCGGCGTCGATCGCCATGGATCATTTGTCAGACTGGAGCCAAAGTGTCGATCCTGGAGTGAAATATTTTTCCGGTCTCGGAACCTACACCAAAAGTTTGCAGGTCTCCCCCAAGTGGCTCAGAAAGGGCGCGCAGCTCTGGCTCGACCTCGGGGACGTGAAGAACCTGGCGGTTGTGACTCTGAACGGCAAGGAACTGGGGGAAACGTGGCACGCGCCGTATCGTGTGGATGTGACCTCTGCTCTCAAGCCCGGCGCAAACGAGATCACGATCCAGGTGGTGAACGCGTGGGTGAATCGGATGATAGGAGACGAGCAGCCGGGAGCCACAAAAATCACATTTGCTGATGTGAAGCCCTACAAGGCTGACTCGCCGCTGCTGCCCTCAGGTCTTCTTGGGCCAGTAACAGTAGTCCGACGAGAGCGGCCTTAGGCGTTTGACGATGAGGAGGGCCTCTTGAGGCGAGTCGTTAAGCCAGGCAGCGTTTATCGGTGAGTTCGTCTTAGGAATGGCAGTTGGTGTCGAAAGTTGGAGACGGCGCGAAACGGTAAGGTGGTAAACTGTCTTTGGTCCCGCCCGCCGGAGAGATGGCCGAGTGGCTGAAGGCGGCGGTTTGCTAAACCGTTATACGGGCTAACACCTGTATCGAGGGTTCGAATCCCTCTCTCTCCGCCATTACCTTAGTTATCTAGCACTTACGGCATGGTGATACCTACACTGATACCAGTTTCAGTGAAAGGTACCCATGAACCGTGAATGCAACGTCACGAAGAGAATCCAGACCCGCAAAGGGCTGCGCTACTGCCCCGTAGTTCTATCCGCGAATGGCCGCATCAAGCCAGACACGGTGCTGGTCAATGGCACACCGGAAAAACACACGGAAGGCGCGTACTACCTCGAATGGCGCGAAGGCGCAAAGCGGGTGCGTCTATCGGTTGGCAAGGATGCAGCGGACGCCGGAGCGCGACGGCTGCGTAAGGAAGCCGAGTTGAACGCGGTGAACAATGGCGCGGCTATCGTGCCTGAGAATAACGGGCACCGGTCGGTTGCGGGAGCGGTCGCGGACTACCTCGAAGAAACGAAGCTCACAAAGAAACCCAAGACGCTCGCCGCGTACAGCACGGCACTGGGCTACTTCGTTGAATCCTGCCACAAGCTCAACCTGGAGGAAATTGACCGCAAGGACTTGCTCAAGTTCGCCGCGTTTCTGCGGGATGATAAAGAGCAGGCTCCGCGTAGCTGTTGGAACAAGTTCTCCAATGTTATGTCTTTCCTGAAGGCGAATGGGATTCGCGGGCTGGCCCATAAGAATGACTGGCCCCGATTCACAGAGGAAGAGCCGGAGATTTACGAAAAGGCGGAATTGACTAAACTATTCTCCGTTTGTGACGCGGAGGAACGGCTGTGGTTTGAGTTTCTCCTAATGACCGGCGAACGTGAGCAGGAAGCCATGTTTACCTACTGGTCAGACGTGAACCTCGCCGCCGCTACGGTCCGTGTCACGCACAAGCCTGACCGGGGATGGACGCCGAAGGCTTACAAGGAGCGTGAGATTCCCATCCCCTCCAAACTGGTCAAGAGGCTCAAGGCGTGGAAGGCTAAATCTGACCGGAGTTGCAATCTGGTATTTCCTACGGCGGGCTGCAACCCCAAACTGGATTTCCTCGACTGCCTGAAGGCCGTAGCGGGACGGGCAAAGCTAGACGCCGATGGATTCTGGCTTCACAAGTTCCGTGCGACGTTCGCAACGTGGTCGCTGTGGGCCGGTGTGGACCTTCGGACGGTGCAGCAGTGGTTGGGCCACTCCGATATGGAGAGCACCATGCGCTATCTGAAGCCCTCACGGAGCCAAGCTGTGCGGGAAAAGGTCAATGAGATTTTCGGTTAGCTATCGCGCTCGGAGCCACTTCGCAACGGCGGTAGGCTCAAAGCGGACGCACGTTCCTACACGGAAGGAAGGAATGCGCCCGGCCTTCGCCATCCTGAAAATCGTAGCGCGGGAGATAGCCAACAATATGCTGAGTTCATCGGCGGTCAGAGCATGGCCGGTCTGCTCGATCTGGTCCGCAAGCGTGCATTGGCTTTCCACTGTTGCACCCCAAGTGCTGGACGCCTCCCCTCGTCCATTTTCGTGCGTTAAACCTACTCACAATCGCGTTGTGTGGCCCTGTGGCGCATCGCGCAAATTCGGGCTACTCTGGCACGTCCCTTTCCGTATAGGGCAACCTCTGTCCGACTTTCAAAAGCGTGTCAAATTTGACACATTTTCGATAATTGTTTGGGCGTGGCGGAAAATGAGTTGCGGAGGACTTTTGAGGACTTGCCCTAGACATTTGACCCGCCCTCCCGTGCTACCGCCCGATACTTGCGCCGTGCTTCCTCTGCCGTGGCTGCCACGCATACCAGCGTGCCCGCTCCTGTGGTCTCCAAGTACACCCAACCGCTGTCTGTGCTCATATTGGCAACCACTCCCTTAAATCTATTTTCATCGTGCCCAATCCCATCCCATCAGAAGAACTTTAGTTCTGATGGTGGGTGGGTAGACGTTGGCAACCATTCTTTTCTTCCTATAGGCTG
>Ga0137366_10002156_pt1 | contig 14974 bp, 13 predicted proteins | sample SagtaG_8_FD_104938 | JGI IMG/M metagenome (GOLD analysis project Ga0137366, IMG submission 104938) | Vadose zone soil microbial communities from Sagehorn Ranch, Mendocino, California, USA - Sage1_L_60_16 metaG | ecosystem: Environmental > Terrestrial > Soil > Vadose zone | place: USA... | reverse complement strand
CTGCCGGGTTTATTGTGGCTGGTAATTGGTGTCTGTCTTGGCGGAGCGGTTCACGACTTCATGATTCTCGCCGGTAGCGTGCGCCGTAAAGGTAAATCGCTGGCCGATATGGCGCGCACGGAGATTAGCCCGCTTTCAGGACTCGTCGCTGGCGGTGCAATTCTGTTCATTGTAGTGATTGCGCTCGCCGGTCTGGGTTTGGTGGTGGTCAATGCTCTGGCGGAGTCGCCCTGGGGGACTTTCACGGTTGGCTTCACGATTCCGCTGGCGCTTTTCATGGGTCTATACATGTATCGCTTCCGCAAAGGAAAGATCGCTGAAGCGACCGTCATTGGCGTAGTCGGACTTCTTGCCGCGGTTTATCTCGGAGGTCGCGTAGCTGATTCTTCTTGGGCCGGCACGTTCACCTTTTCTCGCAACACGGTGATTGTACTGATGGCCTCGTACGGTTTCATCGCCTCAGTGTTGCCGGTCTGGATGCTTCTGTGCCCGCGCGACTATCTATCGTCTTATCTAAAAATCGGAACAATTGCTTTTCTTATCATTGGCGTGATTCTCGTCCATCCGAACCTGAACATGCCGGCGCTGACCCCGTTCACACATGGAGGCGGACCGGTAATTCCCGGCAGACTCTATCCGTTCGTCTTCATCACGATCGCCTGCGGCGCGATCTCAGGATTCCACGCGCTCATATCGTCGGGCACCACGCCCAAGATGATCGCCAAAGAGACTGATACTCGAATGATTGGCTATGGCTCGATGTTGATGGAAGGTGTGGTTGGCGTGGTTGCACTCATTGCCGCGACTTCTCTTTTTCCCGGCGACTACTTCGCCATCAACACCGCACAGCGAACTGACGCGCAAAAGGCAGCTTACGTACGCATGGTTGATGAGCACTCAGACGGAGGATTCAACCTGCAACCGCGCGAGATCGACCGGCTCGAGCAGGAATCAGGCGAGAAGAATCTGCGCGGGCGTACTGGCGGCGCGGTAACACTTGCGCTCGGCATTGCCAAGATATTTGACGGTATCCCCGGTCTCAGCGGCTTCATGAAATACTGGTATCACTTCGCCATCATGTTTGAAGCGCTCTTCATTCTTACGACGATCGACACCGGCACACGCGTGGCTCGATTCCTTGTGGGCGAATTCGGCGGGCGCTTTTATCGCCGGTTGGATGAGCCAAACTGGCAACCGGGCGCGGCTTTTACCTCGGCAGGAGTGGTGGCGGCATGGGCAGCGTTCATCTGGTCCGGATCTATCTCTACTATCTGGCCGATGTTTGGCATCGCGAACCAGTTGCTGGCTTCCGTAGCTTTGTGCGTGGCAACAACTATCATCATCAACTCCGGAAAGGCAAGATACAGTTGGGTAACGATTTTACCGCTCAGCTTTGTGGGGAGTACGACCTTGGTAGCGGGCTGGGAATCGATTACGGATATCTTCTGGCCTTTGTCACAAAAGCCTGAAACCGCCGTGCAGGGTTATATCAATACCATCCTCACCGTGATTCTCATGATTGCCGCAGTGCTTATTCTTATCGATTCAATCCGGCGCTGGTTAGGAATGGGCAAGAAACCAGAACCCGTTGTGGAGTTGGCGGAGGCGGGATCAGCTGTGTGAACCAATCATATTGCGGTCATCGTGCACCGGAGACGCGAATGCTCACTCTCCCCAACGGTTCGAGGATTTTTATCTTCTATATGCTTCTTCAGCTTGTCGACGACGATCGCAGAAGACTCCCTCGGCGAACGACGACAAGCTGGGGAAGGACATAGCCGCCAGTTGAGGTTCAATCTACCGACTACATTTAACTGAAATGGGACTCTATAGGATGGGCCCGGGGAGACTCTGAACCCTATCTTTGTGTAGGCCCGCGCAACCTTCTGGCTTTAAGTTCCTCCCACTTCTCTTTCTGATCTCCATTCAGTTGGCTGGGCAAGGTTTCGACAGGAACGTTGTTTTGCTCACAGAAGGTCCGCCATAGCAAGAACCGCAAGTCAAATGCCCCGGTCTGATCGGAAACGGAATTGTCTATCGGTGGTGGTTGGTTTTTCTGCTTTCCCTTTATCATATGCTCTACGCTCATTTACCCGAATTGATGAACGTGAGTTTAGCAGTTTTTGGGTGATTAGTTGATCGCAGAACGCTCAATCACAGCGCAGCTTCCCGTGAGGGGATTTCAGCGTTCTCACGTCTCCCTATGTGGGTTTCGTCTAGCGTGACAAGAAACCAAAAGATCGCTGCTATCAGACTATTTACGGATGTGAAGAAACTTCGGATTTCTGAGGACGAAATGGATTTCAAGAACCACTATGAAGATAGATCGCGCCTGTGGGGGATTGCGTGCCGCCTTCCGGCTCCATCGTGATGGCAAAATTGGCCGAGTTAAGCGCCACTGCCGGCATTTGATCTTGCAGCATCCCATTACCTGCGCCGTCGGTCTTGAACACCTTTCCGGGCATTGGCTTGTCTCCCACGATATACCACAACTGATACGCCTTGCCGGCCGGCGCGAGGGGCAGACCTTTCGCCATCAACATGGCATGTCCGGTCTTGTCGTAGGCAAGCTTGGCATTCGCTCCGGGAGCCATGTTGGTGCCTGAAAGCTCAAGCATTTTGACGCCAGGTGTGGCCAGGAGTTCCAGCACCTTACGCTGCCGCGCGAGTTCGTCCTGAGCACTCTGCACTTGATTTCTTAACTCTGCCACCTCGATTTTCGCCGTGCGGTTCTGTTGCCATAGCATGATAAGAGAGACGAGAAGCGCGGCGAAGACAAGAGTTGCGGCGATAGCGCCCAGCGATCCAATCGGAAGCCAAACTGTTTTGGTAGGCCGCCTGAAAGGTATTACTTGAGAACTCACGACTCTTGAGCCGCTCGTAGAGATCTCATCCGGTCGGGCGTCTTGAGCTTCCGTTTTTATCCGCCTGAGTATCTGCTCGCGTAATTGAGGCGACGGCTCGACAGGATCCGCAGCCAGGGCAAGCGCAGCGGCCGTTTCATTCCAGCGGTCCAATTCTTCCCGGCAATCGGCACAATCGGAGAGATGTTGGTTCAGCGCAAGCTCCGCCTCGCGGTCAAGCGCGGCGAGCGCGTGCGCTGAAAGCATTTCTTTGTAGTCTTCGTGGCCCATAAGTTAGTTGCGGACAACTGCTCAAAAACCAAAACTCTCGCTCTTGTTTGCCAGCAGCTCCTTTAGCTTCATCATGCCGGAGCGCATACGAGTCTTGACGGTTCCCAACGGAGCGCCCAGGCGTGCAGCAATCTCCGACTGAGTCAAGCCATCGAAGTAAGCGAGCATCAATGCGCGCTTTTGGTCGTCGGGCAGTTGCGCGAGCGCATTTGCCACCAGGCGGCGTTGCTCTGACCGGAATGCATCGCTGGCCGGATCTGACACCTGTTCCAACTCTTCTTGCGCACCTGCCACTGCCGTGCGATCGCGTGATGCCAGGGACCGCAAGCGATCGATTGCCCGGCTGCGTGCAAGAGTCACCAACCAGGTAAATGGCCGACCACGGTTTTCGTCGAAGTCCGCTGCCCGCCGCCAGACTTGCAAGAAAACCTCCTGCAAAACATCCTCCGCCTCTTCGCGGCTGTTTAATATACGCGCCAGAAGGCCAAACAGGATGACGCGGTAGCGATCGTAGAGCTGGGCCAAAGCCGGCTCGTCGCCGCGCGCGACTGCGTGCAGAAGTTGAACGTCAGTAATTTGTGCTTGTTCGGGGTGCAAACCGTTCAGTCCGGGCTCTCAGATAATATACGCGCGAGGCATGATAACAAGATTCGGTAGAAGTCAGACACTTCAGGGAAAACGCGGGCACTGGTGGAGAGTTCGGACTCTCATTTCAGAGAGTATATTCTTGATAAGACCCGTTTGGCTGTAGCAACCTATGCCACTGTGATTTCTTCTGTGAGATAGACGTCCTGTATGGAATTCAATAATTCGATTCCTTCGCTCATCGGGCGCTGGAAAGCCTTACGCCCGGAGATGAGGCCCATACCACCGCCGCGCTTATTGATCACAGCGGTGCGCACCGCTTCGGCCAGATCGCTTGCGCCCTTTGATTCACCGCCGGAGTTGATCAGACCACAACGGCCCATGTAGCAATTGGCCACTTGATAACGCACCAGATCGATTGGGTTGTCAGTAGTGAGCTTGTCGTAAATGATCTTGCTAGTCTTGCCATAAGAACTGCCGAGCGCTTTCTCCACTGAGGGATAACCACCGTTTCGCTCCGGGAGTTTTTGTTTGATGATGTCGGCCTGAATCGTCACACCGAGGTGATTCGCCTGGCCAGTCAGGTCGGCAGCGGCGTGCATATCGCCTTCGGGAGTTTTGAATTTCGGATTGCGCAAGTAGCACCAAAGGATGCAGGCCATGCCCAAGTCGTGGGCCTGCGCAAAGGCTTCGCTCACCTCCGTGATCTGCCGTGTAGATTCGTCCGAGCCAAAATAAATAGTAGCTCCGACCGCGACCGCACCCATGTTATGTGCCTCCTTCACCGTGCCAAATAACACCTGGTCAAACTTATTCGGCAGAGTGAGCAATTCGTTGTGATTGATCTTTACTATGAATGGGATCTTATGGGCGTATTTTCGGGCGACAATTCCCAACACACCGAAAGTCGAAGCAACGGCGTTGCAGCCACCTTCAATCGCAAGCTCCACGATGTTGGCAGGATCAAAGTACTGGGGGTTAGGTGCGAAAGATGCTCCCGCTGAATGTTCGATTCCTTGATCAACGGGCAAGATTGAAAGATAACCTGTACCGGCAAGCCGGCCATTATCAAACAGAGTCTGCAGTGAGCGTAATACTGACGGCGAACGATCCGAATTTGACCAGACGCGATCAATAAAGTCCGGACCAGGCAACTGCAAATGATCTTTTGTGATCGTCTGGGCATCATGATCGAGCAATGTCCGAGCGTTCGATCCGAGAAGCTTTTCAATCTGGTCCAGACTCGATTCACTGCGTTTTAATTCCGTTACCATTTTTTTCCTCCTGCTGCTACTGCGCGACGTCTGATAAGAAGAGCGATGAAGCGCGCGTGAATTATACAGTAGCGCGTTTCCACTGGCTAAGTTCGCCATGCCTGTCAGTGGATTATGCACCTGGTCAACCTGCGCCGCCTCCTGGCGATGATGCGGCAAAGCTCCGAACCCTGAAAAGGTGGGATAAAGGACTCAGGACCAGAAGTCGCAGCCACGCTCTTGCTGAGTGACTCTTTTCAAGTATTATGCTGACGCGGAGCTAGTTTTTGGGAGCAGAGTATCGATCCTAAGCGGCGAGCGATTTGATTGAGAACCTTTAGGTTTCACTGCCTTCCTAATGAGTGCAAAAACAACCGAACATCCAATCGGCAAATCATTTCCCCGCAAAGAAGGCCGGAAAAAGGTTACCGGGCAGGCCCTGTATATCGACGATCTGTCGTTTCCAGACATGCTTCATGGGGCAACAGTGCGCAGTCCCGTGGCGCGGGGACGGATTAAGGGCATCTCGTTTGAACGTCATATTCCCTGGAACGAATTCACAATCGTCACTGCCAAGGACATTCCCGGCGCAAACCACGTCGCTCTCATTCTTGACGACCAGCCCTACCTTGCCGACGAGATTGTGAACCATCCCGAAGAGCCAATCCTTCTTCTGGCGCACCAAGACAAATACCTGCTTGAAGAAGCACGGCGTAACGTTCGCGTGGAAATTGACGAACTACCCGCGATCTTTTCACTGCAAGACTCGCTGGCTAAAAAGGAAATTATCTGGGGAAACGATAATGTCTTCAAAAAATTTCTGGTTGATAAGGGAAACGTCGACGACATTTGGGGGGCCGCGGATGTGATTGTTGAAGGCGAATACGAAACTGGCGCTCAGGAGCAACTCTATATCGAGAACAACGGCGCCATCGCGGTGGCGAACGCGGTTGATGGCGTCACGGTGTGGGGTTCGATGCAGTGTCCGTACTACGTGCACAAGGCGCTACTCGCTTTGTTTGATCTGCCAGAGGACTGTTTTCGTGTGGTTCAAACCGAAACTGGCGGGGGCTTCGGAGGCAAGGAAGAATACCCATCCCTGATCGCGGGACACGCTGCATTACTGGCATGGAAGTCAGGCAAACCAGTCAAGATCATGTACGACCGCGCCGAAGACATGGTGGCTACAACCAAACGCCATCCCTCGCACACGCGCCACAAAACGGCGGTCACGAAAGAAGGCAAGCTCCTTGCAATGGAGATTGATTTCACGATCGATGGCGGCGCCTATTGCACGTTGTCGCCCGTAGTTCTTTCGCGGGGAACGATCCATGCGGCAGGTCCTTATAGCTGTCCGAACGTACGTATTCGCAGCCAGGCAGTAGCGACAAACATCCCACCGCACGGTGCTTTTAGAGGATTTGGCGCTCCTCAGAGCATCTTCGCGCTCGAGCGTCAGATGGATAAAGTGGCACAGGCAGTGGGACTGACCGCTGAAGAGTTTCGTCGTCGCAACTTCATCCATGAAGGGGAGACAACAGCGACAAGCCAAGTGATCCACGAACCGGTTGATATGGGTCATTTACTGGATCGTGCACTTGAGGTCACTGACTATCACGCGAAACGCGAAAAGTTTGCCCGCGACAATCAGACGTCGCGCGTGAAAAAAGGAATTGGCTTCGCCTCTTTCATGCACGGCGCAGGATTTACCGGCTCGGGTGAGGTTTACTTGCAGTCAGTGGTCAGCGCTGAAGCGACTGACGAAGGAAAGGTCCGCATACTTGCTGCAAGCACTGAGATCGGACAGGGCACCAACACAATCTTCTCGCAGATTGCTGCGGAGTCTCTTGGTATTGACTATGAAGCGATCGAAGTCACCCAACCTGATACGCGGAAGGTCCCGAACAGCGGGCCGACCGTCGCATCGCGCACCTCGATGGTTGTAGGCAAGCTGGTCGAGTCCGCTGTGTTGGGTTTGAAGCAAACGCTCATCGGCAGCGGACTCTTGCCTGAAAATTATACTCAGTGGGAATTTCAAAAGGCCTGCACCGAGTACATAGCCACGTTTGGCCCGTTGAGAGCTTTCAGCAAGTATCAGCCACCACCAAACGTTCACTGGGACGATGAGAAATACCAGGGTGATGCTTACGGGGCATACGCCTGGGCAGTATATGTCGCCGAAGTTTCGTTTGACGAAATTACTTATGAAGCCCATACAGATGAATTTGTCGCTGTGCAGGAAGTCGGGCGCGTGATCAATCCCGTGCTGGCCGCCGGACAAATAGAAGGTGGTGTCGCGCAGGCAATTGGTTTTACTTTATTCGAAAACATCGTCTGGCAAAATGGGCGGATGGCGAATAATCAGATGACCAACTACATCATTCCGACCCCAGCCGATATTCCACCGATTCGTGTTTATTTTGAGGAGCAGCCTTATGCTTACGGGCCGGGAGGAGCAAAGGGGATCGGGGAGTTGCCGATGGACGGAGCGGCGCCGGCGATTCTGAGTGCAATCGAGAATGCGACAAGCATGAGTTTTAATCATGTGCCGCTGATGCCTGAGATGATGATGGAAACCATGGAGTCTTCAAAAACGAGAGCTAAAGAGAGGGGGTGAAGACCCAAAAATTCTTTTGGCAGAAGTTGTAAAAAAGAGACTCGTAATTGCAGTAAAAGACATTAGCCACAGATTAACGCCGATAACGCTGATCAGAACACATAGGTGTTAGGAAGCCTAAGGACGAGACTCTCGCTTACTTAATCTCTCTTTTCGATCTGTGCCATCGGCGTTAAGCTGCGGCTGATGCTGAGCTTCCTCTGAAAGTTCCTGTAAATGGAATCTGGTAAGAACACAATCCGGATCAACTGTATTGTCAACGACGAAGCGAAAACGCTGGACGTGTTTCCCATGGCCCGTTTACTCGATGTGCTTCGTGAGCAGTTGCACCTGACTGGCACGAAGGAGGGTTGTGGCGAAGGCGAATGTGGCGCGTGTAGCGTCTTGATCGACGGCCAGATTGTAAACAGCTGTCTGGTTCCCGTTGGGCAAATCAATGAAAGCAACATTACCACCATCGAAGGAGTCGCCAGCGGCGATCAACTTCACGCTGTACAGCAAGCCTTCATTGAATGTGGCGGAGCACAATGTGGCATCTGCACCCCGGGGATGGTGCTGGCTTCGGTGAATCTCCTGGAACGCGTTCCGAACCCTACCGCAGCAGACATACGCAACGGACTCGCAGGGAATCTATGTCGTTGTACGGGCTATATGAAGATTTTTGAATCTGTGGTTCGAGCGTGCCAAAACAAGGGAGCTAGAGGATTAACTATAACCAAAACACTTTAAGGGAAACCCGAGTGACCTGAGGCTCCGTCGGAGCCGAATGTTTATAGCCCCGAAGTCAAACTTACAAAACCGCTCCGTAGAAGCGGGATGTTACTCCTATGAGAGGCTACGTTCCAGAATACCAACTGAAGACGACCGCGTCACTGGACGAGACGCTCGACCTTTTGGCGGGCGAGCCTGGAAAGTGGAAGCCGTTTGCGGGCGGCACTGATCTAATGGTGCTGCTCGAAGCAGGTAAACTAACGCACCGCAATTACGTTAACATTTGGAATCTCGATGAACTACACGACATTGAAATAACCCCGCAGCACATAACTGTCGGAGCGCTCACGACGTACACCGAGGTGCAGGCCAACGCTACTTTGCGCAATGAGTTTCCCATGCTTTGCCAGGCGGCAAGCGAGACTGGCGGTTTGGCGATCCAGAATCGAGGCACGCTCGGTGGTAACATCGTCAACGCTTCTCCGGCAGCCGATTCACCCCCTGCTTTACTTGCGTACGACGCAGACATTGAGCTCGCCTCAACCCGTGGCACACGGTGGATTACCTATCAGGGTTTCCACACCGACTACAAGCAAGTGAATATGCGCCCGGACGAATTGTTAACTCGAATCCGCTTGCCGCGCAGTTCACAACCCGGGAAGCACTACTATCGCAAGGTTGGCACGCGCAAGGCTCAGGCGATTTCTAAAGTTTGCTTTGCCGCCGTGGCTCACACCACAGGCAATTGGATCGATGAAGTACGTATCGCACTTGGCAGCGTGGCGCCCATTCCGCTGCGGTGTGTCAGAACCGAGGATTGGCTCCGTGGTAAGGAAATTGATCAAACGCTGCTCGCAACGGGCCAGGCAGAATTAACCCGCGAAGTCGCGCCGATTGATGACATTCGTTCAACTAAAGACTATCGTCTGCGAATATCCCGAAACTTGCTTGCCGACTTTCTGGGACACATCGTCGCCGGATCCTAAAATCACTTAACCGGAGAACAAATGACAAACTACCCCCCAATCTCTTTCACGAGAGGAATGGTTGACCCGATGGCTTGCCTGAAAGGAGGTTGGAATTTAGTCAAAGACCAGTACTGGCTTTTTGTTGCGATGTGCCTGGTCGGCATGTTGATTGGGGGCGCCGTCCCGCTGGGGATTCTGCTGGGCCCGATGATTTGTGGACTTTACTTTTCATTTTTCCAGAAGCGCAGGGGACAAACGATCGAGTTTGGCACGCTTTTCAAAGGCTTTGACTATTTCGGACCCAGCCTCATCGCCACGTTGATTCACGTTGTGCCAATCATCATTATCGTCGTCCCCGCTTATATCATCTTCTACCTCGGCTTTGTGGTGACAATGATACGGCAAGGCAATGAGCCTGATCCGACAAGTATCATCATACTTTTCGGTGTGTTCGCTGTTTTTTGGATCGTCATGGTGCTGGTTCTGATCGTGATTTCCATTGGCTTTACTTTTGTCTACCCACTAATTGTCGATCGTGGTTTGTCAGGGGTTGAGGCCGTAAAGTTGAGCTTCAGGGCTGCGATCGCAAACTTCTGGCGATTGCTCGCGTTATCGCTGATAGGCGGAGTGCTCGGGATTGTCGGTGTCGTTCTTTGTTACGTTGGTATCTTCCTGGTGTTCCCCATTACCCTCTCCGCGGTTGCGATAGCCTATGAACAAGTGTTTGGACTCGGTGAAGCCGCTTCCAATTTGCCGCCGCCACCGCCTACGTTCAACTGATACACCATGGCGGTTCGAGATCTAATTATTCGCGGGCGGAAGGTAGTGCTGCCGGAGGCAGTCGCGCCGGCTTCAATCCGGATACATGACGGCCGCATTACGGCAGTCGGTACCTATGATGAAAAGCCAGCCGGCTGCGAGGTGATCGACGCGGACGACGAGGCGGTTGTTATGTCCGGCTTGGTAGATGCCCATGTTCATATCAATGAGCCCGGGCGCGCTGACTGGGAAGGATTCAGAACAGCAACGCTCGCGGCTGCTGCGGGTGGCGTAACCACGCTCGTTGATATGCCTCTCAATTCCATCCCTCCGACGACTACGCTGAAGGGATTCGCAGCGAAGCTGGAAGCGGCACATGTCAATTGCTACGTCGACTGCGGATTCTGGGGTGGTGTTGTGCCAGGGAACACAGGTGAACTGGCCGCGTTGCACGACGCCGGCGTGGTCGGTTTCAAATGTTTCCTTGTGTCCTCCGGTGTAGCTGAGTTCCCGCATGTAACTGAGGCAGACTTGCGCGCCGCGATGCCAGAACTCGCTCGCCTTGACGCCTTGTTGATTGTTCATGCCGAAATGCCCGGGCCAATCGATCGCGCAGCCACATTTGCCCGGCAATCGCCCGCAGAGCTAGAGACAAATATCGATCCTACGTCGTATCAGACTTTCCTGACTTCGCGTCCTCGTGCGGCAGAGAACGAAGCGATTGAGCTTATGATTCGTTTGAGCCGGGAATTTAGTACGCGTGTTCATATCGTTCATCTTTCATCATCGGATGCTGTGCCCTGGTTACGGGAGGCTATGGCTGCAGGTGTCAGAATTACGGCGGAGACGTGCCCTCACTATCTGTACTTCGCAGCCGAAGATATTCCTGATGGGGCTACCGAATTCAAGTGCTGCCCGCCGATTCGCGAAACCGAGAATCGGGAAAGACTGTGGAGTGCCCTGGCTGATAACACAATCGACATCGTGGTTTCCGATCATTCACCCTGCCCGGAAGATCTGAAACTAAGGGAAAGCGGCAACTTTGTTGAGGCGTGGGGTGGCATATCATCTCTGCAACTACGTCTGCCCGTGATCTGGACCGAGGCGCGCAAGAGAGGCTTTTCGCTACTCGATATCAGCAGATGGTTATGTGCGGCACCGGCTCGACTTGTCGGCCTGGACCAGCGAAAAGGAGCGATCGCAGCAGGTTACGACGCAGATATTGTCATCTGGACTCCGGAACAGCAGTTTCGCGTGACGTGTGAGATGCTTCATCATCGACACAAATTGACGCCTTACATTGGCGAAATACTCAAAGGGGTCGTGACGAAGACTTTCTTGCGGGGAAATAAGATATATGATGATGGCGAACTTTCGAGGTTTCCGCACGGACTCTTCGTGCCGCGTCTACCTGAGCGGGCAATAGATTCTTAGCTTGAAAGCGAGACCATAATGCAAGACGTCGAATGGGCGCGCCTTGAAGATGCGCCGGTTAGAGAAAAGTTTGGCGGGACGATTCGCGTCCGCACCTTATGGCAGTCAACTGACAGAGCAACGGCTCAAGTCGTTGAAATCGATGCCGGTGCCTGCTGGGAAGGACTCGACGTCCACGAACCAGGGCCGGAAGAAGTTTATGTCGTCTCCGGAGTTTTTAATGACGGCGTGCGCGACTACCCGGCTGGCAGCTTCATCCATAATCCGGCCGGATCCTCGCACGTACCGCAATCGAAAACCGGTGTACGTTGTTCGTGTTTTACCCTGAAGGTTAGAAGATTGGTAAATGCTGAACCGCGCGTCACGCACAACTAAATGGATTTCACGGAACTAGTCGATCTCGCGTCAGACAAACTTGGTGGTGCAGTGCTCGTTGCCAACGATGAGTTCTTTGCACCGAAAGAGAATCTACTGAAAGCCGCAGCACCCGTCTTCCTCGAAGAAGAGTACACAGATCGCGGCAAGTGGATGGACGGTTGGGAATCACGCCGGCGACGTACTCCCGGTTACGACTGGTGCATCATTCGACTGGGATTGCCAGGCATCGTCCGTGGCGTGATTGTTGACACGAGTTACTTCCGCGGCAACTATCCTGAGCATTGCTCCTTGGAGGCTTGCGCCTTTGAAGGCCAACCCGCCGTGGAAGATTTAACAAACGAGTCTGTCACATGGGTCGACATTCTGCCGCAGTTACCACTCGCGGGAGATACGCACAATCAGTTTCCCATTCAGAGCGATGAGAGATTTACGCACCTGCGGTTCAAGATTTACCCCGACGGCGGCGTGGCCCGTCTACGGGTGTACGGTGAGGTATTGCCGGATTGGAACGCAATCAAAGGAATGGGCGGTCGTATTGACCTGGCAGCTATTGAAAACGGTGGGCTGGTACTCGCGTGCAGCGATATGTTTTTTGGCCATCGTCATAATCTGATCATGCCGGGACGCGGAATCAATATGAGCGATGGGTGGGAAACGAAGCGACGCCGCGGTCCGGGACACGATTGGGTCATCATCAAACTCGGCGCGCCCGGCCAGGTCCAACGCCTGGAGGTAGATACTTCTCATTTCAAAGGAAATTTTCCAGAGAGCTGTTCGCTCGAAGGGTGCAACGCCATTGGCGCGCCGCTTGAGCGTTTGACTGATCTGTCCGTGGTATGGAGCAGTATCTTGTCCCGCACTCGGTTGCAGGCGCACACGCGTCACTTCTTTGAGCAGGAATTGCTCGACGCCGGCATCGTTTCACATCTGCGTTTCAGTATTTTCCCAGACGGTGGTGTTAGTCGATTGCGCGTCTACGGCAAAACCGGGTAATGGCAGACAAACTAAACCTGCGATATGAATGCTCCTCATGATCTGAAGTGGCTCAACACCCTGCCATCGAGCGAAGCCACTGGTGAGCTTTTGAAATGTTGCGGTTCAAATCGCTGGGCGAGCCAAATGGCTGCGGCGCGTCCGTTTCTGCGTATCGCAGATCTGCATTCAAAGGCCGCGAGCATTTGGTGGTCGCTTGAGCCGGAGGATTGGCTCGAGGCATTTCGTAGTCACCCGAAGATCGGGGAGAATAAGGCCAGCGTTCAGAGCAACAAGGACAATAAGCGGGACCGGCACTTTCAGACGTGGTCAGAACAGGAACAAGCTACTGTGCGCAACGCAAACCAGGAAACCATGAACGCAATGGCCCAGCGCAATCGCGAGTATGAGGAGCGGTTTGGTTTTATCTTTATCGTTTGCGCTACCGGGAAATCTTCGGAAGAAATGCTCGCAATCCTGCAGGACCGATTGGGAAATGATGCGGCCAGCGAATTGCCAATTGCCGCGGCTGAGCAAGCCAAGATTACGGAATTGAGATTGAATAAGCTCCTGGCAATGGGGGATTAGATACGGTTCGTCAGTTGTCAGTTGTCAGTTTCAACTGTAGTTGGTTCGCTCTTGTTTGTACTTTGAGCTTTGTACTTAGTGCTTTTGCGTGCGCCGGATGACAAGTAGGGCCTCTATCAAAACAGAGCACAAAGTTCAAAGTACAAAGTTCAAAGTACAAAGTTCAACAACTGACAACTGACCATTAACAACTGACATCCGAAATCGATGAGCACCATCTCAACACACATCCTCGACACATCACGCGGAGCGCCAGCCAGTGGCGTGGCAATCTCTCTGGAGATGCAAAACACAGATGAAAGCTGGACCGAGCTCAGTCATGCCTGGACCGACGATGACGGACGCGTCAAGCCTTTCTTTCTCGTGGAACAACCACTCCCCGGTGGAACTTATCGACTGTCTTTTGATACTGAGGGCTATTTCTCCGGACTGGGCGTCGAAAACTTTTATCCGCAGGTAATCGTGATCTTCAAGATCGACGACACGAACCAACACTATCACGTGCCGCTCCTTATCAGCCCTTACGGCTATTCGACCTATCGCGGTAGCTAAATCCCAGAACTTTGAGCTGGTACTTTGTGTTCTGTTGAGGAGTGTCCATTTGTGAACAAAGCCTCGCAAATAACAGAACAATTTGTACCAGGGACAAAGGACAAAGCTCATGAACTCATTAGAGTGTAGTATGGGCCAGAAACGCGCATGACTCTCAATCCCTTCTTTAACGAATGGCTCAACCTCGTGTTCCGTTGGGTGCACGTCTTTGCCGGTATCATGTGGGTAGGCACCACCTACTACTTTACCTGGCTAGATGCTCGTTTGACTGAAGAGGAAAAGGCGGTCGCCAACACCGGCACTGCAGCACAGATTTGGATGGTCCATAGTGGCGGTTTCTACGTCGTTGAGAAACGTAAAGTGCCGGATCTTGCCTCCCGCACGCTGCACTGGTTTCGCTGGGAAGCAGCGATGACGTGGTTGAGCGGACTCGCCCTGTTAATACTTGTCTATTACATCGGCGGCGGCGCATTGGTCGACCCGGATGTTTGCGATATCAGCGTTGGTGCGGCAATCGGCATCGGCATCGGCGTGCTTGTGATTGCCTGGGTTGTATATGATTTGATGGTCCGATCACCTCTGGGTCGTAACGAAAAAGTGTTTGGTGTGGTTGCCTACGTACTTGTTGGCGCCCTTGCTTATTTGCTGTCACGAGTCTTCAGTGGCCGCGCTGCCTACATCCATATCGGGGCGATGTTTGGCACCATCATGGCGGCTAATGTCTGGATGCGCATCTTGCCCGCGCAGCGTCGCATGATCGCCGCGCTTAATGAAGGCCGCAAACCAGACCAGAACCTGGCGGCGCAGGCGAAATTGCGTTCAAAACAGAACACGTTCATGGCTGTCCCCGTTGTGTTCATTATGATCAGCAACCACTTTCCTGGGGTCACGTATGGCGATCGTCGCAACTGGCTAGTGTTAGCAATATTGATTCTGGTGGGGTGGGTTGCGGCAAAATTCATCAGGAGGGCCTGAAGCCCCGTGGTTAATCAGCCAGACAGCAGTCTGGTGCGGATGCGAATG